>Ga0209579_10003114_pt1 | contig 12235 bp, 9 predicted proteins | sample Coa_R1_2_FD_187152 | JGI IMG/M metagenome (GOLD analysis project Ga0209579, IMG submission 187152) | Surface soil microbial communities from Centralia Pennsylvania, which are recovering from an underground coalmine fire - Coalmine... | ecosystem: Environmental > Terrestrial > Soil > Unclassified... | reverse complement strand
CTCACCTCGCTCGGATCGGTGGCGCCGTTGTCGTAGACCGAACAGAACTTGTAGGTGCGGCTGGCGTCGTCAGCGCCGTCGAGCGCGACCGGCGGGTCGAAGTAGAGCACCTCGGGATCGCTGTAGATCGTGGTCGTGAAGATCGGCGGCGTCGTCTCCGACGGGCACTGGCCGTCCGGCGTCCTCCCCGGCTCGCTGCCGCAGACGTCGGTGATGCCAGGGCCCCAGATGCGGAAGAGCTTGCCGCGCTTGTGGGTATGAGAGCTGAACTGGAACAGCCGCGCGTGCTGCGGGAGCGTATACGTGCGGCAGTACTCGTGCTTCTGGAACGGCGGCACGTCCATGACGAAGATGTCGGTGGAGTCGAAGATGCCTTGCACCGGGTAGACACGGTCCGCGGGTGGCGCGAAGTAGAGGTTCAGCCACTGCTCGTTGGTGGCGAGCTGGGTCGTCAGGTTGAACGCGTGGGAGTTCCACACGATCGTGCCCTTGACGGGCAGGATCGAGAAGACCTCCGGCGGATACACGTTGCTCGACACGGGTTGCTGCGATCCGCCGATCGCGGGCGCGTTGTTGCTGCCCGTGCCGGTGATGTCGAACCCGTAATCCGGCGGCCCGTAGGCGATGCACGCGATCGTCGACTGCACGCGCCCGGCACAGCCGCCGCCCGGACCGCAGTCCGCGCCGTCGGGCGCCGGCACGCCGATGCCCTTCGGGTTGCACGCGAGCCCCTCGTTCGGCCCGCCGAGGCACGCGAACGGTCCGAACGCCGGCTTTCCCTGGCACGTCCCGCCGGGACAGTCGGTGCCGCCGGCGGACGGATCGCACGTCTTGCCGTTGTTGGAACCGCCGGCGCACGTGTAGACGTTGTCCGTGATGTCGTAGGCGCCCTTGTAGTAGTGGATGATGCTGTGGTGAGAGTCCGGGTCCTGCGTCAGGTCGCTGCGGTCGTAGTAGAAACACTCCTTCGTCGGGCCGCCGAAGAAGTCGGGACACGGGGCCTGGTCCGCGGCCGGGATCTGGGCCGAGAAGTCGTACCACGTGGCGTAACAGACCTCGTCCTCGCCGCGGTGCCCGGGGATCGATGGGTCGCGCGGATAGATCTTCCACGGCGGCGCATGCAGCTGGACGCCCTGGTCGACGGCCGGGACCGGCGGTGCCGGAATATTGATCGGGTTCGCGGGCGGTAGGCACGAGCCCAGGAGGCTTTCGGTCCCGCTCACGACGCCGGTCTGCGGCGCGCCGGAATGGATCCAGAGGCGCACGGCCTCGAGCTCGCTGTCGCTGATCGACGGCAGACCCGACGGCATCGCGGCGCCCGGCACGTCGGTCAAGTTCTGCGGTCCCTTCGCGAGCTTCCGGAAGAGCTCGCTGTCGCTGGCCAGACCGATCGCGACGCGCTGCTTGTCGGGCTCGGTCGTCGACGGCACGCCGACCAGGTTGGCGTACGCAACGTCCGAGCGCAGGTCGAGGTTCGCCTGTCCGGGCGTGCTGCCGTGGCAGGCCGCCTGCGTGCACTGGTGGCGTTCGAAGATCGTCGCCTGGATCGCGGCGAACGTGCTCCCGTAGCGATCGCAGGGACACGACGCGGGCGCGTCCTTGCTCTGCGCGCGCACGCGATGCGCGGCGTTCTTCTTGAAGCTCGCGCCAGTGAACGAGGCACACCAGCGCGCCTTGCCGACCGTGAACGTGAGCGCGATGTCGCCCTGCGGGCCAGCGATGCCGTAGCTCCAGTTGCTCTTGCCGCCGACGACGCGCAGCACCCCGGCGTGCTTGCCCTGCTTCACCATGAGAAGCTCGATGCCACCGGCCGAGCCGCTCGGATCCTTGTAGACGTAACCCTTGCTGCCGGGCGGCTTGCCGAGCGCGTGCCACTTCGCCTGCGCGAGCTCGATGACGCCTGTGTCGCCGTCGCTCGCGCTCGCGCCATACACACGCAGCGTCGCGCCCGCGAACGTCGGGTTCTCCATCGCGGCGCCGGGTGCGAAGTGCGCGGTGAAGACGATCCGCCGCTCTGCAGGCTTCTTGCCGTCGGAGAGGACGAGCTTGCTCGCGCCGAGCGGGTGCTCCGGAGTCCCGGCGTCGTCTGCCATCGCCGGCCGGACGGCCAGCACCAAGGCGACCAGAATGAGGATCCGACGGTGCATGGCGTACGCCTCCCCCGCGTGGGTGCTAGCGCGGCAAGCGGGCCGCGCGCAACGCCGAGCCGAGACGCGCGGGCTGAGTGGTCGCAGCGGCGGCGCAAGTCGGCTGAACGCCCGTGTCAATGGCATATCCAGCGCGCGGAAACGCTGCGAATTTTAATACTTGACGTCGTTTCGCGCCTGACGGCCGATTCAAGGTCGGGCCCGGATCCGCCGAGATCCCGACCGGACGAATGGCCGAACGACGCGCGCTCGTGCTCGCCGGAGGAGGGATCGTGGGCGGCCTCTACGAGGTCGGCGCCCTCCTCGCGCTCGACTCGATCTGGGACGGCTTCACGGCGTGCGACTTCGACATCTACGTCGGCACGAGCGCCGGGGCACTGATCGCTTCGCTGCTCGCCAACCGGATGTCGCCGGACCGCCTGCGGCACGCGTTGCACGCCGACCGGCGCGCGCTTCCCCGACTCTCCGGCGCGCGCTTCATGTCGCCCCCGTGGCGCAGCTACCTCGGCACCATCCCGCGCGTCGCGCGCCACGTGCCGCGCGTCGTGCGCGAGCTCTGTCTCAACTGGCGCGAGGCGCTCGTCCTCGACACGCTGGCTTCGTTCCTGCAGCACCTGCCGGTCGGCGTGTTCAGCCTCGACGGGCTCGAGGGCTATGTCCGCCGCGTCCTCACGCACGGCGGGCGCACGAACGACTTCCGTCGCCTTCGTCGCACGCTGCTCATCCCGGCGACCGTGCTCGATACGGGCGCGATCCGGGTGTTCGGCGCCGGCCGCCGCGAGCGCACGCCGATCTCGTCCGCCGTAGCGGCCTCGGCGGCCGTGCCGCTCGTCTTCGAGCCGGTCCACATCGACGGCCTCGACTACGTCGACGCCGCGATCACGAAGACCGCGCACGCCGGGCTCGCCGTCGACCGTGGTGCGCAATTCGTCGTGCTCGTGAACCCGCTCCGGCCGCTCGTGCTCGAGGGCGGCCGCGGCCGCATCCGCGACGGCGGTCCGCTCGCGATCGCGGGGCAGGCGTTCCGCATCGCGCTCCAGCGCCGGCTCCACGACGGGCTCCGGCGTCACCGCCGGGAGACGCCCGATGTCGACCTCGTCCTGCTCGAGCCGTACGAGCGCGACCTCCAGCTGTTCGACTACCCGCTGATGACGCGCGCACTCCGCCACGAGGTCATCCGGCGCGGGTACCGCACGACGGTGAAGACGATCCTCGCCGACTACGATCGCTTCAGCGCGCTCTTCGCGCGCCACGGCATCCACACCGTCGCGCGCAGTGCAATCGAGCGACGCGCCCGGCGCTGGAGCAGCCTCCAGCGCGCCGTCGCGTGACGCGCATGGCGGACTTCGAGTTCGACCTCGTCTGCCTCGGCAGCGGCCCCGCCGGCCAGCGCGCAGCCGTGCAGGCCGCGAAGCCGTGCTGCGCATGCGCGGCGCGAATATGCCGGGCATGGCGGAGCTTCTCACGCGCGTGAACGACGTCCTCGCGCGCGAGCGCGCCGTCGTCGAGGACCAGCTGCGGCGAAACGGCGTCACCGTCCTCCACGGCGCCGCCACGTTCGTCGACCCGCACACGGTCGCGGTCGTCGCGCCGACCGGCCGGCGCACGCTCACCGCGGCGAACGTGCTGATCGCGGTCGGCACGCGCCCCGCGTCCCCGCCGGGCATCGAGACCGACGGCACGAGCGTGCTGACGAGCGACGACATCCCGCGCCTCGAGCGGCTGCCGCGTAGCCTCGCGGTCGTCGGCGGCGGCGTGATCGGCGTCGAGTACGCGTCGATGTTCGCCGCGCTCGGCGTGCAGGTGACGCTGGTCGAGCGCCGGGCGCGCGTGCTCGAGTTCGTGGACGACGAGATCGTCGACGAGCTCGTCCACCAGATGCGGAACGGGAAGGTGACGTTCCGCATGGGCGAGGCGGTCGACCGGCTCGAGCGGACCGACGGGCCGTCGCCACGCGTGGTGCTCCTGCTCGAGTCGGGCAAGCGGATCGTCGCCGACGCCGTCCTGTTCTCGGCGGGCCGGATCGGCGCCACCGAGGGGCTCGGGCTCGCGGCCGCGGGACTCGCCGCGGACGGGCGCGGCCGGCTCGCGGTCGGCGACGACTTCCGGACGGCGGGCCGCACATCTTCGCGGCGGGTGACGTGATCGGCGCGCCCAGCCTCGCGGCGACGTCGAGCGAGCAGGGACGGCTCGCGGCCTGTCACGCCTTCGGCGCACCAGGCGGTCCGATGGCCGACCATTATCCGGTCGGGATCTACGCGATCCCGGAGATCTCGATGGTGGGCGCGATCGAGCGCGATCTGACGGGCGCCAAGGTGCCGTACGAGGTCGGCGGCGCGCGTTACCGCGAGATCGCGCGCGGGCAGATCCTCGGCGACGACACGGGCTTCTTCAAGATGCTCTTCCATCGCGAGACGCGGCGCCTGCTCGGCATCCACGCGATCGGCACGGGTGCGACCGAGCTCATCCACATCGGCCAGGCGGTGCTCGGGCTGGGCGGCGGCCTCGACTACTTCCTCGGGACCGTCTTCAACTACCCGACGCTCGCCGAGTGCTACAAGGTCGCCGCGCTCGACGCCGCGAACAGACTCGCGAGCTGACGCGTCTCAGCGGCAGCGCACGCCGTGCGCGGTCGGGCGGCAGCGTGGCCCGAGGTCGGCGGCGAAGCATTGGTCGCCGATGCGGAGACGGGGCTCGAGGTCCGTACAGCAAAAACGCATCGGGCACGCCCCGCGTACGGCTGCGTGCGCGATGCGCAGCGCCCGCGTCCCGCCTCGGCCTCCCTCGTCCCCCGCTCCATCCAGTAGCAACGCGCGTACCGCCGGACGCCGGCGGACGCCGCCGCAGCTGCGGGGTCGAGAATCCCGTTGACGCCGAATCGCATTCGTGGCACCTGCGTCGACTTCCGCGATGCCGTCGCACCCCGTGCTCGTGGTCGAGGATGATGCCGACGTCCGCGAGGCAATGGTCCAGGTCCTGCTCGCGGCGGGCCACGCGGCGGTGCCGGCCGGGGACGGGCAGGAGGCGCTCGCGCAGCTCGACGGCGGCCTCGAGCCCTGCGTCATCCTCCTCGATCTGATGATGCCGCGCATGGACGGGTGGGCCTTCATCGAGCACCACCGCCGGCGCGAGCGGCAGACGCCGATCATCGTCGTGTCCGCATACGGCTCGCAGGAGCAGGTGCGCAAAACCGGCGTCATCGCGTACATGCGCAAGCCGGTCGACATCGACGCGCTCCTCGCCATGATCGACGAGCACTGCCCGCAGCAGTGACGCCGTCGTCGCCGACGCGCGGCAACCTCGACGGGATCCGCGTCCTCGATCTGACCCGGGAGCCGGGGTTTCTCGCCGGAAAGCTCCTCGCCGAGCTCGGCGCGGACGTCGTCAAGGTGGAGCCGCCGGACGGAGATCCCGCGCGCCGACGACCGCCGTTCCGGGGCGGCATCGGCTCCCTCGTCTGGCTCGCGCTGAACACATCGAAACGGGGGATCACCCTGGCCCTCGATCGACCGCGCGGGCGCGAGCTGTTCCTGCGGCTCGTCGCGCGCGCCGACGTCGTCATCGATACGCCGACCGCTCACTCGTTCGGCTGGGACGAGCTCCATCGGCAGAACCCGCGGCTGGTTCACGTCGCTGTCACGCCGTTCGGCGAGGACGGTCCGTACGCGCAGTGGCGCGGCTCGGACCTGACCGCCGTCGCGACGAGCGGAAACCTGTTCTCCACCGGCGACCCCGACCGGCCGCCGGTACGCTGCACGATGCCCGTGTCGCATTATCACGGCGGCATCGAGGCCGCCGTCGCGGTCGTGTTCGCGCTCCTCGCCCGCGAGCGGACGGGCGAGGGGCAGCACGTCGATGTCGCGCTGCAGGAAGCGATGGTCATGCCGAACATCGGCACGGCCGCGATGTACGCGATGACCGGGAATCGCGGCGCGCGCGCCGGCGCGTTCATGCGCCAGGAGCGCAGCGTCATGCGCGAGATCTGGCCGTGCAAGGACGGCTTCGTGTCGTTCGCGCTGCGCGGCGGCCCGGCGCGCATCCCCGGTCTCGTCGCGATGGTGCGCTACATGGACGAGCACGGCATGGCGTCGGATGCGCTCAAGGCGATCGACTGGACGCGCTACAACCACAACCTGCTCACACAGGAGCAGGTCGACGCGCTGTCGGCGGAGTTCGGCACGTTCTTCCGCAGCAAGACGATGAGCGAGCTCTACCGCGCGGCGTGCGAGCGGAACCTCATGCTCGCGCCGATCAACGACGCGCGTGAGATCGTCGCCTCGCGCCAGCTCGCCGCGCGTGGATTCTTCGTCGACGTCGACGATGCCGACGGGCCGCTCCGCCATCCCGGCGCCTTCGCGATCAGCAACGCCACCCGGATCGGCATTCGCCGTCCGGCGCCGCGCCTCGGCGAGCACACGGCCGAGGTCCTCGCCGAGGTCGGCGTCGACGCGGCTGCGCTCGCGCGGCTCCGCGCGGAGGACATCGTGTGACGGCGCTCTTCGCGGGCACGACGATCCTGGAGTTCGGCGGCGGCGCTGCGGGACCGGTCGCGACACGCTACTTCGCCGACCACGGCGCGACGGTGATCCGCGTCGAGTCGCGGCAGCGGCCCGATTTCCTGCGCACGCTTCGCCTGACGCCGACGTCGCCGGGCGGGCTCGACGGCGCGCATCACTTCGCCGTGCTCAACGCGAACAAGCTTTCCGTCGCGCTGAATCTCTCGCGGCCGGAGGCGATCGCCCTCGCGCGCCGGCTCGCGCTGCGCGTTGACGCCGTCGCGGAGAACTTCGCTCCGGGCGCGATGGCGAAGTGGGGGCTCGACTACGCCTCGCTCGTGAAGGACCGTCCCGATCTCGTGATGATCAGCACCTGCCTGAACGGCCAGACCGGCCCCGAGCGGCACTATCCGGGCTTCGGCGGACAGGGATCCGCGCTGGCCGGCTTCAACCACCTGACGGGCTGGCCCGATCGCGAGCCGGTCGGGCCGTTCGGAACGATCACCGACTCGCTCTCGCCGCGCTTCGCCGCGCTGCTCCTCGCCTCCGCGCTCCTCCACCGCGCGCGCACCGGCGAGGGCCAGCACATCGACCTCGCACAGGTCGAGGGCGGCATCGTCTGCCTTGCCGAGGCGATCGTGACTTACACGGCGAACGGCGAGATCCTCGCGCGCATGGGCGACCGATCGCGGCACGCGGCGCCGCACGGAGTGTTCCCGTGTGCAGGCAACGATCGCTGGGTCGCCATCGCCGTCCACGACGACGACGACTGGCGCCGCCTCGTGCAGGCGATCGGCGCACCCGCGTGGGCGAACGATTCCGCGCTCGCGACCGTCGAAGGACGGCTCGCCTGCGTCGACGACGTCGAACGGGGACTCGCGGAGTGGACGCGCGGTCAGTCGAGGCGCGACGTCGCCGCGCGCCTGCAGGCCGCCGGCATCGATGCGGCGCCGGTCGAGGACTTCGCCGACCTGCACGAGGATCCGCAGCTTGCCCATCGCGGCCACTTCCGCCCCGTCGAGCACGCGGTCCTCGGCCGCCATCCCGTCGAGACGCACGCGATGCGCTTCTCGGCGATGGCGCCCGAGATCCGCCTCCCGGCGCCGCGGCTCGGCGAGCACACGGAGCAGGTGCTGCGCGAGCTCCTCGGCATACCGGCGGACGAGTGCGCGCGGCTCAAGGACGCCGGCGTACTCGACTGAGACGCCGACTCACCGCGGCGGAACGCGCGCGCGAGCGGCGGTTGACAGCCCGACATTCGTGCCGCTTACTTGGCTCGGGACATGGCGGACGAGCGACACGAGACGCGGCGGATCATCGCCGAAGTAGCCCGGGCCGTGGACCGCCGGCTCGCCGTCGAGGTCCGCGAGCTGCCGGGCGGCGAGCGGCTGCAGCTCATCCTGACGCACGGGACGCGCCACGGGCAGATCGAGCTGCCGATCAGCACGGTGCTGGGCTCGACGGAGAGCCCGATGGCGCGGAACGAGCTCCGGCTGCGTCTGAAGCGCGTGACGGACACGATGCTCTTCAAGCCGATGCCCGATCATCGCATCGCGGTGAAGCCCGTCGCGCCGCCCGGCGGCGCCACCACGTTCCGCTCGCCGCGCGGACGGCGCTGAGCTACCGGCGCGCCGCGCGCGTGCCGGTCGCAGCGCGTTGCTCGGCCGCTTCCTTGGCGCGCAGATAGTCCTCGTAATTGCCGAGGTAGCGGACCGCCCGGCCACTGCCGACCTCGATCACCTGCGTCGGGAGGCGGTCGAGCAGGTAGCGGTCGTGCGCGACCATCACGAGTGTCCCCGTGTAGGCGAGGAGCGCCGCGAGCAGGACCTCCTTCGCCGTCAGATCGAGGTGGTTCGTCGGCTCGTCGAGGAGGAGGCAGTTGGCGGGCTCGACGAGGAGCTTCGCGAGCGCGAGCCGACTGCGCTCGCCGCCGGAGAGCACGCCGGTCCGCTTCTCGACCGCGTCGCCCGAGAAGAGGAACGCGCCAAGCAGCGAGCGCACGTGCGGCGCCGTCTCGACCGACGCGATGCTCATGACCTCGTCGAGCGCCGTCCGCGACGCGTCCAGCATCTCGGCGTGGTCCTGCGCGAAGTACCCGATCTTCACGTTGTGGCCCACGCGCCGGTCCCCGCCGTCGAGCGGCAACACGCCGGCGAGCATCTTGAGGAGCGTCGTCTTCCCGGCGCCGTTCGGCCCCACCAGCGCGACGCGCTGGCCGCGCTCCACGAGAACGTCCGCGCCGTCGTAGACGTGCACCGTCCCGTAACGCTTGCGGGCGCCCGCGAGCTCCACGACGGCACGCCCGCTGCGCGCGGCCTCGGGGAGACGGATCTTGAGCGTCCGCTCGTGGCCGTCGGGCGGTGGGAGGCGCTCGATCTTCTCGAGCTGCTTCACGCGGCTCTGCACGAGCGCGGCCTTCGACGCCTGGTACCGGAAGCGATGGATGAAAGCCTCGATGCGCTCGATCTCGGCCTTCTGGTCCTCGTACGCCTTGCGCGCCTGCTCGAGCCGCTCCTCGCGCTCGGCGAGATAGCGGCTGTAGTTCATCGGATAGTCGGTGACCCGGCCGTGCAGCACCTCGGCGATGTGATCGACGGTGACGTCGAGGAAGTAGCGGTCGTGCGCCACCATGATCAGCGTGCCCGGATACTGGACGAGGAACTCCTCCAGCCACGTGCGCGCCTCGAGGTCGAGGTAGTTGGTCGGCTCGTCGAGGAGCAGGATGTCCGGGCGGCGCAAGAGCAGCTGCGCGAGCGCGACACGCATCTGCCACCCGCCCGACAGCTCCGCGCAGTCGCGCTCGAGATCCGCCGGCCGGAAGCCGAGCCCGGTGAGGACGGCATCCGCCTCGGACTCGGTGTCGTAGCGCCCGCGGTGGTCCCACTCCTCGCACACCGCCATGTACCGACCCATCAGCGCCGCGTAGTCGTCCGCGTCCGGCGGCACCGTCGCGAGCTGGTGCTCCAGCGTCGCGCGCCGTGCCTCGAGCTCGTGCAGGTCGGTGAAGGCCGCGAGTGCGTGCTGCCGAACCGTCACGCCGCGCGTGCCGAGCACGTGCTGCGGCAGGTAGCCCACCTGCGCGCCGCGCGGGAGCGCGATCGTCCCCGCATCGGGCTCTATCTCCCCGGCGATGATGCGGAGGATCGTCGACTTGCCGGCGCCGTTCGGTCCGGTGAGCCCGACGCGCGCCCCGTCCGGGACGGACCACGTCACGTCGGCGAGCACGACCTGCGCGCCGTAGCGCTTCGCGATGCCGGCGAGATTCAGCACGAGCCGCTCAGGATGCCGCGCGGCCCGCGGCGCGGCAAGCGCGAATCAGGACAACGGGTCAGTCGTCGTGGTGGCCGTGACCGTGCCCGTGGCCGTGCTCGTGCTCTTCGTGACCGTGGCCGCGACCTGCCCAGGGTGGCGGACCGTGATGCTTCATGTGACCGGGCGGCACGTGGTAGTAGCGCGCCGGCACCGCGACGACCGGGCGCGGGACGTTGCGCACGAAGACCCAGGGACCGTGCGCGCTCGGCGACGAAAACCAGTGGCCCTCGTGGGACACGTAGTAGACGCCGTCGTAGTAGAAGAAGTTGTACGGCACCGACGGCGCAACATACACGGGCGAGCCGGGCACGACGACGAGCTCCGGCGGCCCCGGCACCACGATCTGCGGTGGCGGCGGGACGCCGATGTTCACGTCGACATGAACGTCCGCGGCGCGCGCGAAACCGCCGAGTGCCACGAACAGGATCGCTGCGGTCAGAGCTCGTCTCATCTTCCCTCCCCCGGAGTTACTATCGGCACGATTGGCGCCGCGCATGAACGGGCGGCCCCTCATTCGGTACTGTTGCGGATGCGCAGGCCCGCGGGCAATGCCTCGTCGAGGAGCCGCGCCTCCTCGCGCGCCTCGAGCGGCACGGGCTCGCGGACGAGGCGCGCGCCGCGCTCGCCGTGGGGCGCGGCCTCGAGCCGGCGCGCGACGCGCTCGCGCAGCGTCGGGTCGAGATCGCGCGCGCGATCACCCGTGGCGCGCGCGATCTGCGCGAGCGTGAAGGCGTACGCCTCCGGACGCGGCCAGTCCGCGGCGACGAGGCGCTGCGCCCAGTCCGCCGCGACGTTGCGGTCGACGACGCGGTCGATCGGCCCGTAGAGCGGCGCGCGCGCGCCGAGTCGCGCGAGCGCCCAGAGCTCCGGCTCCGTCGTGCGCCCGCGTGCCGCATCTCCGACGAGGACGCCGCCGAGCTCCGCCCGCTCCGCAGCCGCGAGCCGCTCGCAGCTGCCGATCGCCTGCCACATCTCGCGCACCTCCTGCGGACCCGGCCGCGGGCCCTTCGGCTTGCCGCGGCGGAGCAACGTCGGTCGCACCTGCTGCAGGAGATGCTCCTGCTGTCGTGTCGCGAGGCCGCCCGCGATGCGCTTCCAGAGGTTCCACCACTCCGCCCGGCACTGGACGGCGCGCGGATGGCGGAGCTCGGCCGAGAGCACGCGCCAGAGGCGGTTCACGCGCAGCTCGTCGCCGGGATCGCCGAACCCGGGGCGCAGGAGCAGGCCGATCAGGTTCAGCCAGCGCGCCTCGTGCTCGGGCGAGCGTGCGCGCGCCGGCTCGAGCGGCCAGAGCGCGTCCCAGAGCGCGCGGATCGCAGCCAGGTCCCACGCGTCGCGACCCGCGCCGAGCGCGGTCTCGAGCCGGCGTGTGAGCGTGACGGGATCGTCCCCGCCGTCGAATGCGGCGCGCAGGAGAGCGCCCGCCTCGTCGATCCGTGCCGGGTCGATGACGAGCGCCGCGTCCGCGCCCGGCGTCGGCCTCGTGTCCGCCGACTCGCGCAGCCGGAACTCGAGCCGCCAGCGGTGGTCGGTCGTGCGCGAGCGGCACCAGACCTCGAGTGTCCCGATCTCCGTCAGCCGGACCTCGACGTGCACCGGGAGCGCGGTCTCCTGCAGCTTTCGCCCGAAGCGAAGGACGGTGCGGAGCGGCGGCAGCGTCGCGAGCGCATCGGCGTCGACGACGTCGCCGGCGCGCTCGCCGCTGCGGTCGGTCGCCGTCAGCAGCGGAAATGCCACCGGCTTGTTCGCGAGCACCTCGAATTCGGGCTCGCGGATCTCGACCGCCTCGCCCTCCTCCATGCCGCGCGGGACGAGGCAGAGCGCGCGTCCGCCGGCGAGCCCGACGTAGTAGCTGCGCGCCGCCCCGCCGCCGATGCGCACGCCGAGGCCGCGCCGGACGAGACCGAAGTACGCGGCGCCGCGCGCGACCGCGAGGTGCAGCGACTCCGCCTCGAGCACGGCCGGCCGCACCCCGCCGTGCCAGCTCGCCACGACGTCGCGCAGCCGGTCGCGGACGACGGGCGGCTCGAGCGCGCCGCCGTTGAAAAGCAGCGCGTCGGGACGGACCATCGCAAGGTCGGCCTGCCCGGCGGCCTCGCGCTGGCGGGCGAGGAACTCGGCGACGTGGCGCGTGATCTCGGGCTCGTCGGCGTACGGCAAGCCCCATTCGCGCAGCGCCACGCCCGAGCCGCGGCGCGGCCGCGCGTCCACGGGGACGGACGGGAAGAAGCGGTCGAGCACGACCGCCTCGACCTCGGCGCGCGTGACGGTCGCCGCGAG
>Ga0209579_10003112_pt1 | contig 12241 bp, 9 predicted proteins | sample Coa_R1_2_FD_187152 | JGI IMG/M metagenome (GOLD analysis project Ga0209579, IMG submission 187152) | Surface soil microbial communities from Centralia Pennsylvania, which are recovering from an underground coalmine fire - Coalmine... | ecosystem: Environmental > Terrestrial > Soil > Unclassified... | reverse complement strand
CGCTGCCTACGCCCAGGAGTAGCCGTGTTTGGAGAGCGGCAGCGAGCGGATGCGCTGGCCGGTGATGGCGAAGATGGCGTTGCACACGGCGGGAAGAACGGGCGGAAGAGCGGGTTCGCCGAGGCCGGTGGGCGGATTGTCGGTGATCAGGAAACGGACTTCGACGTCCGGGGGAGCTTGTTGCATGCGCACCGGCGTGTAGGAGTCGAAATTATTTTGCGTGACGCGGCCTCTGTCAATGGTGATCTCATAGGACATGAGCGAACTGAGCCCCTCGATGACGGCGCCCTGGCACTGATTTTCGGCATTGAGCGGATTGATGATCTGCCTGCCAACGTCGCCGACAACCCAGACTTTGTCCACTTTGACTTTTTTGGCGGAGTCAACGCGGATCTTGGCAACTTCGGCAAAGTAACCGCGATGGGAGAAATAGCAGGCGGCGCCCATGGCGGTGCCCTTGGGCAGGCTGCTGCGCGAAGACCAGTTGGATTCCTGGGCGACGCGTTCGAGTACAGAGCGCATACGGGCGGAGTCGAATTCCAGCGCGGGCGGCGCGCCGGGGCCGGACTGCGGAGGCGGTGTGCTTTTCACGCGCGGCGATTGCAAGAGGTCGAGCTGAAACGCGACGGGGTCCTTGCCGGCGGCGTGAGCGAGTTCATCCAAGAAGGATTGGAAGACGAAAGCGTAGGCATTGCTGCCGGGCGCGCGGAGAGCGAAGGTAGGCACACCGCAGGGCATCAGCGTTGAGCCGAGCGTGTAGTCGGCGACGAAACTGGCGGGAAATTCGTTGGTACCGATGCCGGCGGTCGGAGCGAAATTTTTGTCCTGGCCGAGGCTCACGAAATGATTGTGCCAGGCCACCACTTTGCCGGAGGAATCGAGGCCAGCCTTGAAGAAATGGAATCCGATGGGGCGGTAGTGATCGTGGTGGAAGTCGTCTTCGCGAGTCCAGAGCAGCTTAACAGGAGCGCCGTTGACTTCCTTGGCGATGGCGGCGGCTTCCAGCATGTAGTCGTTGGTGAGGCGGCGGCCGAAGCCTCCGCCGACGCGGCAGATGTGAATGGCGATGTCGCTTTCGGGAATTTTAAAGAGCTGGGCAACCTGGGTGCGGCCGCGGGCGGGAGTCTGGCTGGGCGCCCAGAACTCGAACTTGCCATCTTTGTATTGAGCCAGACAGTTTTCTGGCTCGAGCGGGGCGTGAGCGATGAAGGGATAGGCGTACGAGGCTTCGACAACCTTGGCGGCGGAGGATAAAGCTTTTTGCGCGTCTCCGTCAGAGCGGACGGAGAAAGCGGGCGACTGTTTTGAGAGCTCTTCGGCGCGCTTAGCGAAGCCGTCGCTGCTCTGCTCGGCGGTGGCGCCTTCGTTCCACGTGACGCGCAGCTTTTTGCGTGCGGACTGCGCCTGCCACCAGCTGTCGGCGACGACGGCAATCCCACAGTGCAAGCCCAGCAGTTCCTGAGTGCCATCCACGATGAAGGCATGGCGCACGCCGGGCATGGTCTTGATTTCGTCGATGTTGGCGGTGGCAATTTTTCCGGCGAAGACGGGACACTTTTCGAAAACGGCGTAGAGCATACCGGGGACTTTGGTGTCGATGCTGTAGATCTGTTTGCCGCGGACGATTTTGGGATTGTCCACGCTGCGGGTGGGCTTGCCGATAATTTTGTAGTCTTTGGGATCTTTGAGTTTGACGGTTTGCAGATCGGGTGGGGTCATGGTGGCGACTTTGGCCGCGAGTTCGCCGTAACCGGCGGAGCGGTTGGAGCCGGCGTGAAGGACGCGGCCGGAAGTAGTGGTGCATTCACCGGGCGCGACGGACCAGTTTTGCGCGGCGGCGGTGATGAACATCTGGCGGGTGGCGGCGCCGACGCGGCGGAGCGGATCCCAGTTGGTGGGAGTGGAGGTGCTGCCGCCGGCGCGCTGAGGGCCGTACCTGGTTTCGTCCAGATCGGCTTGTTCAATGCGGACGTCTTTCCAGTCCACGTCGAGTTCGTCGGCAAGGATCATGGGCAAGTGGGTCTTCACGCCCTGACCGACCTCAGGGTTTTTGGACATGATGGTGACAATGCCGTCGGGCGCGACGCGAATGAACGCCATGGCGTCAAACGCCGGAGCGGGCGCGGCGGAAGAAGGCGCTTGCGCAAAGGCAGCAGCGGCAGCGGTCGGGCGGAGATGCCAAGCGATGAGCACTCCGCCACCAGCAATGGAAGAGATTTTTAAGAATGAGCGGCGATCGAGCACTGCGGTTGGCATAGAGCACCTCGCGGCTGGCAGGAATCTTATTCTAACGCTGTGACGCGAGGCGGTGGTAATGAGTTTCGGACTGATGAGAATGCGGTATTGATTTCAGGCGTTCTGTCCGGCCGCGGACATCTGCGCAAAGGTAAGAAAATGTCCGGCGGGATCGCGAACGCCGATTTCGCGCGCGCCGTAAAAGGTGTTGCGTTCGGGCATGTACACGTCGGCGGATTGCAGAGCCGGCTTGAGCGCGTCGAGATTTTCCACTTCAATGTAGAGGAAGGTAGGGCCTTTGCGTACGTCGGGGGAAATGGCGGGCATATCTTTGTCCACGCTGGAATACGACTGGTACATGACTTCGACGGCGCCCTGCTGCAGGATCACGAAGCCGAGATGGTTGCCTTCGGGCACTTCCACGGTTTTGATGAAGCCGAGATGCTGGGTCCAGAAGGGGAGCACCGGTTCGATTTTTTCGACGAAAAGGATGGGAGTGAGTTTTTTCACAGGCATGAGGAATCTCCTTGTAACGCGCACTAGTCTTAATTAGACTAGTGAAGAGATTCGAGCATGTCAAGGAGGTTTTTGTGAGAAGCGAGCCGCGCACATTGCAAGGCTTGATCTCGATTGGGCCGGCGATGTTGCGCGATTTTGAGCTGCTGGGCATTCGCAGCGTCAAACAACTGGCCAGGCAGAATCCCCGGGCTCTGTATGACAAGCTGGGCCGGCTGGCTCCGGGGCACATGGATATTTGCGTGCTGGATACGTTCGCGGCTGCCGTCGCCCAGGCCAGGGACCCGCGGCTGCCGGCGGAACACTGCCGGTGGTGGTGGTGGAGCAAGAAACGGAAGCAACGAGGCGAGGACGCAACGAAGTGACGCGGAAGGGCCTCGAGCTGACCACCGCCGACCTGGTGCTGCTGAGCCTGCTGGCAGAAAAACCGATGCACGGCTATCAGGCCAACGCGGAACTGGAGCGCCGCGAAATCCGTGATTGGGCGGCGATCTCGCGGCCGCAGGTTTACTATTCGATGGAAAAGCTGGCACGGCTTGGTCTGCTGCGCGCGGCGAGTCACGAGACCGCGTCGGGCGGTCCCGAAAAGCAGAGTTTTTCGGTGACCAAGGCCGGTATTGCGGCGTTGGCAGACGCACTCGAGCGCGAGGAATGGTGCAGTCAACGAGACCGGCCGGCGTTTCTCACCTGGATGGCGCTTTCCTGGCAGGCGCGCAAAGGAGTGTTCGAGCGTCAGCTGCACCTGCGGCAGGAGTTTCTACGGCGGGAACTGGCGCGAGAACGCGAGACACTGCGCAGCGTGCTGGAAGAAGTGGGGCATCCTTATCACGAAGCGGTGTGGATGGTGAAGCTAATGGTTGCACAGTTGGAGACGGAGCTGCGATGGATTGCGCAGCGGCAAGAAGAGGTGCACCGGCGGGCGCCGGCGCGGCACCCGACTCTGGTCGAATCGTAACGCAAGAAACAGAAATGGCTCCCGGAACAAGTTCGGGAGCCATCCCGTTCTTACTGCGGCTTTGTTACTGCGCGTCGCCGCTCGGGGCCAGTCTTCAGGATCTGGCCGGCTGGTCTTTGGGCATCAGCTTTTTCATGGCAGCTTCGGCTTCCGGCGTAAGCACCGTCACCGGCAGCTTCAGCTCGGCTCCGGGTCCCGTCCCGGCGGGCGATCCGCCGCCGTTACCCGGACCGAAGAGGCGCATGGCCGTAGCCGCGAGCCCCTCGATGGCGCCGCCGTTGCCGCCGCCGGCAACCAGCACGTCCGGCACGAACTTAGCTTTGCCTTCAGCCAGTGCGCCGACGACGTTGACGATGGCCGTCGCGTTGGAACCCAACGCTTCGACCTGCGCGCGATAACCGCGAGCGCGGGCCAGACCCACCGCTTCCACTTCCGCACCACGTGCCGTACCGGTCTGCCGGATGTACTCGGCTTCGCCGACTGCTTCGGCCACGCGAGCATCGGCGTTGTTCTTCTTGATGTCCACACCAACCTTAGAGCGCGCCAGGTCCGCCTGCATGTCCGCAGTGCCCTTGGCTTGTTCCATTTCGATGCGCTGGTCTTGCGCCGCTTTCTGCTTCTTGAACGTCTCAATCTCCTGGTTGGCCACCTCGCGGTGCGTCAACACGGTCACCATGTCTTCCGGGAGGATGACGTCCTGGATATACACGCCTTTGGTTTCGACCTGGTACTGCTCGAGCTGCTGACGAATGTGGTCGAAGGCCTCGACCTGCACCTGCTGGCGAGTTTCAATGAAGCTGATCGCCGGCATGCTCTGCAGCGAGTTGCGGAAATGGTTGCCCACGGCCGCCTGCAGCACCTCGTTGACGAGGTTTTTCATGGTGCCGACCATGGAGATCACCCGCGGCGCTTTGGTATCCGAAACGTGGATCTGCACCTGCAGATCAATCTTGAAGACGAAGCCTTCCTTGGACTTCGCGACGATCTGCTGCAGCTGGGCATCCAGGTTGTGGGCTTCGCTGACCGCGTCGGCCCAGTTCAGGTTCAGAATCGCGGTGGGCACGATTTCCGACTCGTAGCACCGCGGGTTGAGCGGATACTTCCCGGTGCGCAGCGGCTCTTGCCATACGCCGCGATGTCCGGGGCGAACCAGCGAGCCATACTTGAATTCCTCGCCGGAGGTATCTTCCGTTGCCAGGCCAACGTAGGCTTTAATCACCGCGACCTGGCCCTGTTTGACGATCATCATGGGCACCAGCTCGACGCTGACCAGGAACGGATTCAGCGCGTAGGCGCCGTAGAGCAGAGGGTCGTGTTGCAAGCCGATGTGTCCGCCGTTATCGAGAAAGGACTGAAAATCCTGATAATTGTTGTGCAGATGGTTCTTGCTGCCGAGCAGCGTTTCAATGATCTGCGCGTCCGATACTTTGATGTCGGGCGTCTCCATTTTGTGGATGTCGGCGTAGCCACCGAGCCGGCTGGCGATGTCGCCGGAAGGCAGCGGGTCGCCCTCATAGGTGGTGACGATGCCGACGACGTCCATAGTAGTGCCATCTTTACCGCGCGGCTGTGGTTCGATGCGGACCAGTTCCAGGCTGTCGGGACGCAGTCCCAACGCCGACGGATTCAGTTCGCCGCCACGGCCAATCTTTGCGCGGACGTCCGGTGAAACAGGCACGCCGTACACGCGGCTGCGGGTCAGCACCAGGAAACCGAGCGGGTGAATGGGAACAAGCGAGCCCGGAGGCAACACCGGGCGCTGCACGCCTTTCTGGCCGCCTAGCTGAACGAAGTTGCGAAGGTCAGAGAAGTTGGCGAACTCTTTCTTATAGACGGCCGACTTCGCGCCAATGGGCAGAGGGTTGCCAACTTGGGCGATCACTACGCCGATCTCCCCAGCAGGCACCTGCACCCACGGGTATTTATCCACGCTGTACATAAGGTACGGCTTCCAGCGCAGGCCGGGCATCAGCAGGTCGGCCTGATAGCCGGCTTCGCCGTCGAAAGCCACGGGGTTGTCCTTCGCCAACTTCTTGAAGGAGAAGCGCTTGGTAACCAGGCCAACTTCCGTGGGTCCGATCTTATGCAGCGACGTGGCAAAGGAAATGGCCGCCACGGCGAGCAACAAGAACAGGACGGGATACTGAAAAAAGAGCTTGAGAAGCCATTCCAAGACGAACATACACACACCTCCAGGGCGCTGGGCGCCGTTTGCACTTGCCTTGTCTAAGGGAGTTACATGGTGCTGTAGACGGGCACGAGCCTGCTCGCGTGCAATGCGGCTGTCAAGTAGAGCACTAGTACGCCACTTAAAGTCGCTTATTTTCAATACTTTACGTATTTTTCGGCTAAAAATGCGGGTTTCTGAGGGTCGGCGGCCTTTCTGCCCGAAAATCGCCGGCGTTGAGGAACAAGTTGGCAAGAACAGAGTCTATTTTCTAGATTGCGGCCTTGGCCCGCGGCCACAGATCCGGTTTTTCCATTGGGGGTTGCCGGTTGCGGCGAAGTTGACGTGTATGGGTGGAGTAAGGCGCTTACCGTCAGCGGCCTACAGATTGAGCGCGCCAGAATAGACCACACGCGCCTTTGCGGTGTCGCCGCGCTCGATACGGCCAATCTGGAAGAATTTCTCGCGCCGCCGCTTCAAATCGGCTTCCACTTTTTTCACATATTGGGCAGGAACCACCAGGATCATACCCACTCCCAGGTTGAACGATTCCAGCAGGGCGTCAGAATCCATTTTTCCGACTTTGGCAAGGTATTTGAAAATCGGCAGCACCGGCCACGACGCCAGATCAATCTGCGCTTTCACTCCCGCAGGCAAAACGCGCGGCAAATTGCCAGGAATTCCGCCTCCGGTGATGTGCGCCAGCGCGGAAACCCAGCCGTTGGCCAGAATCGGCCGCACCGCCGACACGTAGGACAGGTGAGGCTTGAGCAGCTCGGCTCCGATCTTGTTTCCGACCTCGGCTACGTAGGTGTCCGGCTTCAGCTTGGCAACCTCAAACGCCAGCTTGCGAGCCAGCGAGTAGCCGTTGGTGTGCAGTCCCGCGGAAGGCAGCGCCAGCAGCGTGTCACCCGGCTTCACGTTCTTGCCGGTGAGCAGGTTTTTCTTTTCGACCGCGCCGACAATGAATCCCGCCAGGTCGTAATCTCCCGAGGCATAAAACCCCGGCATCTCCGCCGTTTCGCCACCGATCAGCGCACAACCGGCTTTGCGGCACGCGCGGCTCATTCCGTCCACGAGCTGCTCCACTACGTGCGGATCCATTTTTCCCAGCGCCAGATAATCCAGAAAAAACAGCGGCTCGGCGCCCTGCACCAGAATGTCGTTCACGCAGTGATTCACCAGGTCGCCGCCCACGGTGGAATGCACGTTCATGGCAATAGCGACCTTCAGCTTGGTGCCCACACCATCGGCACTGGAGACCAGAATAGGCTCCTTGTACTTTTTCATGTCCAGGGCGAACAGGGCTCCGAAGGAGCCAATGCCGCCAAGCACCCCGTTGGTGAAGGTACGCGTGGCGAGATGGCGGATGCGGTTTTTGGCGTCATCCGCGACAGCAATATTGACTCCAGCGTCGGCGTATCTCATAGGATTTGTGCGGCGGCCTTTGTTTGTTGCGTGCAGTGCGATGACCGGGGGTTCGCCACTACGCTGCGAATTTCGTCGGTGTCCTCAGAAAATATGGAACAACCGCCTCCATCGAACGGTGCTGGGATGGATGATGCCATTCAAATAGGCCAGGAAGCGTTCGCCGATCTGCCCCGGCTGCCAGGCCTCCGGCGACGCGTTCAGCGACATATAAATCAGGACAGGCGTGCCAATAATATCGTTGCGCGGCACACAGCCCCAGAAACGCGAATCGTACGAGTTTTGCCGGTTGTCGCCCATGGCGAAATAGCAATGGTCGGGCACCTTGTAAGGCATCTTGATGTCCGAGGACTCGATGCGCTCGGTACGCCCCAAGGTGTAATCTTCCGCCAGCCGCTGGCCGTTGATCCATACCGCCCCGTCATGAATGTCCACCGTATCGCCCGGTAAGCCGATGGCGCGCTTCACGTAATCCGGCTGCGTAGGATCAAAGGGCGGCTTGAAAATAATGATCTGCTGGCGCTTGGGATTGCGCCACAGCGGCACGTGCAAATTGGTAAAAGGAATGCCCGCATCGTAGCCGACGCGGCTCATGATCAGGTGATCGCCGATCAGCAGGGTGTTTTCCATCGAGCCTGAAGGAATCACCCGGGCCTGCCCGATGGCGCCGTTAATCAGCAGGAAAACCAGGCCCACCCAGAACCACGCGATCACTTCGCGGCGGACCTTTTGTTCCATGGTCAGTTTTTCTTGCGGTTTTGCCTGGACTTTTTCAGCCTTCACGGGGTCTCACCGGCGTCCGGCTCCAGCCGGCCGCTCGCTACTAGAATAACCGAAACAGCCTGCGCCAGCGAATTTCGCTGGGGTGCAACAGAGCGTTGGCGTAAGCGGAAATGCGGTCGCCGATCGCGCCGGAACCCCAGGACTCCGAAGGCGTGTCGATGGACATGTAAATCATCAGCGGGGTGCCGATGATGTTGGCGCGAGGGATGCATCCTTCAAAGCGGCTGTCCAGGGAGTTGCCGCGGTTGTCGCCCATTACGAAATAACAGTCCGGTGGAACGGTGTACGGAAAAACATTGGTCTGGCCGGCAAACGCGGCGCGAAACATGGACGGATCGCCCGGGTCGGTGCGCCCAACCGTATAGTCCTCGCGCAGGCGCGTGCCGTTGATCCACACGCCGCCGTCGCGCACGTCCACGGTTTCGCCCGGCAGCCCGATCACGCGTTTGATGATGTCCGAATTGTCGCCAGGGACTACCGCCCGGAAAATCACAATCTGCCCGCGCTTGGGATTTCGCCACAGCGGAACGTGCACGTTGGTAAAAGGAATCCCTGCATCGTAGCCCACGCGGCTCATGATCAGATGATCGCCCACCAGCAGGGTATTTTGCATCGATTCGGAAGGAATAACGCGCGCCTGGCCCACCGCACCGTTGATCAGCAGGAATACCAGGCCCACCCAGAACCACGCCAGTGCCTCGCGGCTGACCTTTTGTTTCATGGTCAGCGTGGGTTCTGTTTTCGGTTTGTTATTTGCAGACTGCTTAGCCTTCACGTTCCACCATTACCGGAGCGCTCTCCGCCAGCTTCCCGGAGTTCGCCCCTTCCCGAACCTCAAGCTGCACCAGGTCCGTCGGGTAGTTCCCTGTATAACAAGACGTACAAAAGTTGCCTTCGGTATCATTCACCGCTTGCCGCAATCCGGTTAGAGAGATGTAGCCCAGCGAATCGGCGCCCAGGAAACGGCAAATCTCTTCCGGCGTATTTGAGGAGGCAATCAGCTCTTCCTTCGTCGGCGTATCCACTCCGTAGTAGCACGGCGAAATCGTCGGGGGGCAGGAAATTCGCACGTGCACCTCTTTGGCGCCGGCTTCCCGCACCATGCGGACGATCTTGCGGCTGGTGGTGCCGCGCACGATCGAATCGTCCACCAGGATCACCCGCTTCCCTTCCATCAGCCCGCGCACCGGATTCAGCTTCAGCTTGACGCCGAAGTTGCGGATGGCCTGCGACGGCTCGATAAAAGTGCGCCCAATATAGTGGTTGCGAATCAGCCCCATACGGAAGGGAATGCCCGACTCCATCGCGTATCCGACCGCCGCCGGCACACCCGAATCCGGCACTGGAACCACGATGTCCGCGTCCACCGGATGCTCGCGCGCCAGCAGGCGGCCCAGCTCTTCGCGGCTCTCGCTGACGCTGCGACCAAAAATCGTGCTGTCCGGCCGCGAAAAATACACATGTTCAAAGATGCAGAACTGGTGCGGCTTCTCCGGCGCAAAGTGAATGGACTCCAGGCCGGCGCGCGAAATGCGCAGCATTTCGCCGGGTTCGATCTCGCGCACGTATTGCGCATTCAGCAAGTCGAACGCGCACGTCTCACTGGCCACAATCCACGACGTTTCGCCGGCCGGCGTGATCAGCTTCCCCAAATTCAACGGACGAAACCCGCGCGGATCGCGAATCGCGTAGAGCTCATCGGTCGTCAGCACTACCAGCGAGTAAGCGCCTTCCACCTGGTTCAGCGCGTCGCCCAGCGCACCGCTCAAATGCCTGGCCTGCGAACGGGCCAGCAGATGCACAATCACTTCCGTGTCGCTATTGGTCTGGAAAATCGAGCCTTTGTGCTCCAGCTTGCGCCGCCACTCGGCAGCATTGGTGAGGTTTCCGTTGTGTCCGATGGAAACCTTGCCCTTATTGCAGTCGATCATGATGGGCTGCGCGTTCAACAGAGCCTTGTCGCCCGCCGTCGAATACCGCGTATGCCCGATCGAAGCGGATCCCGGCAATTTGTTCAGCACGTCCGGCTTGAAGATCTCTTCCACTTCGCCCATCGCGCGGTGCGCATTCAGGTCTTTACCGTCCGAAGAAACGATGCCCGCCGACTCCTGCCCGCGATGCTGCAGCGCATACAGGCCCAGATACACCAGCTTCGCCGCTTCTTCATGGCCGTACACCCCCACGACGCCACAATGGTCGTGGAAACGGTCGTCCGCGTATGCCAGTTTTGGCTTCATTTCACTCGGTTTCGTCATTTCGCCGTGAGCGTTCGTTCCAACGAATTGGCCCAAACGTCGCGCAACATCTCGATCTGGGAATCGATCACCGCGCGTCCCTTATATTCGATGCGCAGCGAACCGTTGGAGGTAACCTGGCCGATTTCGGTGGCCGCGAGGCCGTATTGTCCCGCAATCGTCCGCAGCGCGCCAACCTTTTCCGGAGCAACACTAACCACGCAGCGCGCCCCCCGTTCGCCGAACAGCGCGTTTTCGGCCGCCGCATCCTCCGGCAGCTTTACATCCGCTCCTAGCCCTTTTGCCGAAAAACACGATTCCGCCAGAGCCACGGCAATCCCGCCATCCGAAACATCATGTGCCGCCGTAACGACTCGCTCCGCCGCAACCGTCACCAGGCAATCCACCAGCCGCTTCTCCGCCGCCAAATCGATCGCCGGCGGCTCTCCCGCCGTAATCCCCCCAACTGCCTTCGAGTATTCTGACGACGAAAACTCTCTCGCTTGTGGAGTGCCGTGCCTTGGCCCGGCCTCTTTTCCTTCCGCGCCATCCAACAAAACAATCGCATCGCCGGCGTGACGAAACGCAATCTTCATCACCCGCGAAGCATCATCCAGAATCCCAAGTACCCCGATCACCGGCGTCGGATAAATGGACTTCCCCAGCGTCTCGTTATAAAAACTCACGTTGCCGCCGGTAATCGGCGTTCCCAGCGCTGTACACGCTTCGCCAATCCCATCAATCGCTTGCGAAAACTGCCACATCACTTGCGGCTTTTCCGGACTGCCAAAGTTCAGACAATTGGTCGCCGCAATCGGCCGCGCTCCGCTGGCCGCGACATTTCGCGCCGCCTCCGCCACCGCGTGCATCGCGCCAACCTTCGGATTCAACTGGCACCATCGCCCATTCCCATCCGTAGCCAGTGCCAGCGCCTTCATCACTCCGTTCTTTTCACTCTCTTTAATCCGCACCACTGCCGCGTCGCTCGCACCTGGTCCGGCCAAAGTATTCGTCCGCACCGAAGTGTCATATTGCTCGGTGATCCACCGCTTTGAAGCAATGGCCGGCGATGCCAGTAACTTCATAAAATTGGCCGTCAGGTCCGTTCCGTCCGCCGCAAACGCAAACCAGTCCTTCTCGCTCTCCACGCGCGCACTGGGCACGCCGAGCGGCCGTTGATACACCGGGCCCTCTTCCGCCAATGGATGTGCGGGAATTTCCGCCGCCACTGCACCGTGGTTTTTCACCACGGCCAGCTCGCCGTCCTTCACTTCGCCGATCACCACGGCGTCCAATCCCCACTTTTTGAAAACATCCAGCACTTCGCGCTCGCGGCCGCGCTCCGCCACCAGCAGCATGCGCTCCTGCGATTCGCTCAGCATGATTTCGTACGGCGTCATGCCGGTCTCGCGCTGCGGCACCTTCGCCAGCTCAATCTCAATTCCCGTGCCGCCGCGCGAGGCCATCTCCATCGTCGAGCACGTCAGGCCTGCCGCGCCCATGTCCTGAATCGCCACCACCGCACCGGTGCGCATCGCTTCCAGGCACGCCTCCAGCAGCAGCTTCTCCATGAACGGGTCGCCCACCTGCACGTTGGGCCGCTTCTGCTGCGACTCTTCGGTAAATTCCGCCGAGGCCAGCAGCGACGCGCCATGAATGCCGTCACGCCCGGTTTTCGCGCCTACGTAAATCACCGGATTCCCGACACCCTTTGCCTTCGCCAGAAAAATCTCTTCCTTGCGCGCAATTCCCAGCGCCAGCGCGTTCACCAGCGGGTTCTGCGAATAACAGGGCTCAAAACAGACTTCCCCACCCACCGTCGGCACTCCAAAGCAGTTTCCGTAGTGCGCCACTCCGCGTATCACCCCATCCAAAATCCGCCGGTTCGCCGAGGCCTCTTGTTGAGAAGTTTTTTGCTCGCCA
>Ga0209579_10003111_pt1 | contig 12241 bp, 19 predicted proteins | sample Coa_R1_2_FD_187152 | JGI IMG/M metagenome (GOLD analysis project Ga0209579, IMG submission 187152) | Surface soil microbial communities from Centralia Pennsylvania, which are recovering from an underground coalmine fire - Coalmine... | ecosystem: Environmental > Terrestrial > Soil >... | reverse complement strand
TCGGAATCTGCAGGTCTGAGACAATGCCGCTTCGCCTAACCGGTTCGGCAATAGAATGTGACGATGTTTACGCACGTGCATGGCCTCACTTGGCTTACAAATGCATTCTCAAACGCTGAAAGGATGTTTCATGGCCACGAAAGAGCGGCTTGCGGCCATGGCTGCTTCCCTTTGCGCCGTATGCTCAGGGGCGATGCAGCTTAAGCGCGTAAAGCCAGAACCAACCGACAATGCCTTGGAGCTTCGCACCTACGCGTGCGCCAGTTGCGGCCATAGTCAGACTTACAGCGTTGACCGCGGCGACAGCTAATTTCGCTCGACCGGATACTGCACCAACGGCATACTGCTGTATCGAGCATGTTTAGCTGCGCGTGCTGGCTCGTGCCTCGCGCCGGAAAGTCGCGATCGGGCTCTACGGTCCGCAAAGCCTTTCTGAATGCCCCAGGCGCGGACGTCATCAACGGCTCCCACGAAGAGAGGATCACGAGTGGCAGGAAAAGAGCCCACCCAGATTGTATATTTACTTCAGCCTACGCAGTGCATTCTGTGGGAGAATCCGGATAGCCTCACCGGCAAGTTCTCCGAATTGTTGCAGATAGTCGAGACGTATGAGGACACCAGCCACCTGACCCGCTCACTGTACAAATGCCGCGAGTGCGGTCAGCTCTACTTTCATGAATGGTACGATTGGCATGAGGACCGCCACAAGCGCTACCCCACTTTGATTCCCGTTAGAACGCCGGAAGAAATCGCGGCCCTCAAGCAGACCAGTGTCTTCAAGCTTATAACCTATCTTCCTTGTTTGCAGTTGGACGGCGGAAAGCCGCGATGGACAAGCAAAGACTGATCGGCAAGCGCGTTAATGTCGAATTGGGAGACCAGCAAAAAGTAGAGGGTGGAAGTCCGAGCTACGATATTTGAGCGTCGGTGGCTGACCGCTGCTTTCGCTCCTTCCTACCGGAGAGCGCCGTGGAGAAAGTCGCAGCTTGTGGCCCCCATCGCGTTTTTCGGTGCTGCAGAGAAGATCGGGAACAGCTGGACCACGCCCGCGACTGACCTAGCTGAACGCCTAGCGACTGGAAAGCGTCCATCGGAATCAAAAGAAGCACGAAGGAAAGCGCATGTTTTCTCCACAAACGAATTATTTTGACGCCAACCTACCCGGTACTGGTAAGACTATCCGTATAGAAACCTATCATGATGCCAAGGTTTTTATGCGCCGGTGGGTGATCAGGGACAAAGACCCTGCACTAAGGGCGCTGCTTCGCCATATGGAAAGAGCCAACAGCATCGCAACGGCGGACACCGCGATCGGCCAGTTGCGGCAGGCGCTCTCCTCACGCGGATTGTTGGGTTTGGCAGGTCCATAGACACCCTGCCTCAGAGGCTTGCGTCGCGTTTGACCAGTCAATAATGGTGTCTTGCGGGATCACGCGAGGACAAGCGTCTGCTTGTAGAATACGTGGTACCCCAAATTCCTTTCACTATTGAGCAATCGCGATGCTGTTAGAGCGAGGCGATATACAGGGATACGACTTCAATCGGATGGTCTTAGAGTTCACGATGCTCGATCAGAGCAGGATCATTCAGTGCGCGATCAGCACCTCGGCGATGGACGACCTTGAAGGCAGACGTGATATTAAGCCAGATCAGCGCGTAGAACAGTTTATTCGCCTCCGCGATTTAATTGAGGAGCGAGCGTCACGCAAGTTCTTTGAAGAACAGGCTCAAGCTGATCGGCCCTTAATATTGCGATCGAACGATTTCTAAATGATCGTTCCTGCATAGGCAGAAGCGCCAGTTCGTTGTAGCACTGCGATATTTCTGATATTCGGATAGGACGCGCTACTCATCCCGCTGGTATCAGCAATTGCTATGCGCTATCATTACACAGCGACGACTTATTGACGATCGTTCGGCGCCGCTGAGAGAGAGCCGCCATTGGGTCAACTTGTCGTAGTCTCTAATAGAGTTGGCATTCCCGGGAAAAATTTAGGCGCGCGTGCTGGCGGGCTTGAAGTTGCCGTCAAGGCCACGCTTCTGCACAAATCCGGTATTTGGTTCGGCTGGAGCGGAAAGGTTGCCACTCAAACCAAGGTTACCACACAGAAGGTAGTGCACGACAAGATTACCTACATTACGCTCGATCTCTCCAAAGAAGATCATCATGAATACTACAATGGATTCACCAATCGTGTGCTATGGCCGATACTGCACTATCGCGTCGACCTTGCCGAGTTCTCACGCCGGGATCTGAGCGGCTATCTGCGCGTCAATGACAATTTCGCGCGAGAGCTGCACGAAGTCCTCAAGCCGGATGACATCGTCTGGGTACACGATTATCACCTGATGCCGCTCGCCAAGGCATTGCGCGGGCGTGGGCATAAGAATCGCATTGGCTTTTTCCTTCACATCCCGTGTCCGCCACCGGAAATACTAACGGCGTTGCCAAACCACGAGCGTCTCATCCCATCGCTCTGCGAATACGATCTTGTCGGCTTTCAGACCGCCGATGACGCCTTCAATTTCGGTCGGTATCTCACACGCGAATGCGGCCTGCATAGCCGCGATTTCAATTTCGTTGTTGCCGACCGGAAAGTTCGCATCGAGGTGTTCCCGGTCGGCATCGACACCGCAGCCTTTGCCGATCTTGCCCGGCGCTCGGTGCGCTTGCCGTTCGTTCAGCGCGTGATCACGAGCCTAGTTGGCCGAGCGCTGATCATTGGGGTCGATCGGTTGGATTACTCGAAAGGCATTGCCAATCGGCTTTCAGCATTCGAACTGTTTCTTCAGACGCAGGCTCAATGGCGCGGCAAGGTGACCTATTTGCAGATCGCGACCAAGAGCCGCACGGAGATTCCGGAATATGCTGCTCTCGAGGAAGAGATCGGATCGGCCGCGGGACGCATCAACGGAGCCTACGGTGAAGCGGACTGGACTCCGATCCGTTACATCAATCGTCCCTACAGCCACTCCACGCTTGCCGGGCTTTATCGCGCCGCGCGTGTTGGGCTCGTGACCCCGCTGCGGGACGGGATGAACCTCGTCGCCAAGGAATATGTATCTTCGCAGAACCCCGATGATCCGGGTGTGCTTATTCTGTCTCGGTTTGCCGGCGCGGCTCATGAATGCAAAGCAGCGCTGCTGGTGAATCCTTACGATCCCGACAGCGTAGCGGCGGCCATAGGGCAGGCGCTATCGATGCCGCTGGCCGAGCGGCGCGATCGATACGAGTCGCTGTTTAAGGTGCTCTCGCACAACGACATCCAACACTGGGCTGGCCGCTTTCTCGCAGCGCTGGAACAAGAGCCGAGCGCGCGAAGCGAGCTTGAGGAAATGCCGTCTGTGTAATCGTGAAGGGGCGGTAGCTTAGGGCGTTCAGCAAATCTGCAGTCGCGCGCCTCAAATCCCGGATCTCGTCCGCCGGGTTGCAGTCTTACCCGCCGTGAGCGCGATCAATCAGACGGCATGTTGAAACGTGTCCAGTGTAGGAAGCTAGCCGATATGTTTGTGGAGGCCGACCGTAAGGCGCTGTGGACCGAACGAAGCGTTATACCGCGAGCTTCAACTCCTTGGATGGTCTGAATCCAACCTTTTTGCTCGCTTTGATTTTAATTGCTTCGCCGGTTGCAGGATTGCGACCCACCCGAGCTGCGCGCTTCCTGACCTGCAGAATGCCAAGGCCCGCGATGCGGACGCGCTCGCCCTTTTTGAGATGCTTGGTGATAAGGCCGACGAGATCGCCGAGGAGGCCCTCGCCTGCTCGCTTTGTCAAATGATGCTCCTCGGCCAAAGTCGCGGCGAGCTGCTTGAGCGTGATGGGACGGCTGGTCTTTGTCGGACCAATCGCCCTATTTGCTTTGACTGCCATGATGCTGGGCCTCTGTATGCGCGAATACGCTCAGCATCATGGGATACGATTCGAGTGAAGAAAAGGTGAATCGACGAAAGACGCGTGGCGCGCCCAACGCAATATCAAAAATCCGTCGCCCCCAGTTCATACGATCCTTTTCGTCCCTGGTTATACGCCTTCATTGCCGCCGCGTAGATCGCTGTAAGATTTGCGTCAAAAGCGCGAAGCAAGCTCGTCTCATCGCGCTGCGCTTTCGGCTGCAGCCGCCTGAGCGCCTCTTCGGTTACAAAGAATGACCATTCCATCGCACTGTCATGCCCCCAGAACCGAACGGCACGTCGGGTTGGATCGAAAACTCTGCTAGGGTTTGGAAAGTTGAGCATCGGGCCGTTGCTGACCTATGCGAAAATGCCCTTCGAGAGTGAGCTGGCTTTCGGGGGCGACTCGTTCGTGTTTTTCGACGACACTCTCGAGGCCAATATGGGGATGGTCACGTCGAATTGCGAGGACATTAATGTAGTCAATTAGCGAGTTCAACGACTTAAGGCCATCGGGAAATTGTTCTGAATCGAATTTCAGACTCAGTCCTGCTAGCCTAAACAGGGTTGCCCTGCGGTACTGCCCTAATTCCGAGCGCTTTGTCTTAATTTGAGTTTCCCACTGTCCCAATTTGCCAATAGGGGCTTTTGAGCGTACCGATGGGTGTGCCCGATAATTCAGCCGAGTTACGTCTGAAAGCTGAAGCTTGCCGGAAGTTAGCCGGTATGTTTGAGGAGCCAGAGCGTAAGGCTCTTTGGATCGAACGCGCGAGCGATTGGGAACAACTCGCGATAGACGCTGAGAAGCAATCGTCGACGGAAACGTAGCACCGCCTCCAATTGGCGGCCTTCCTCTTTTTGAGAATGCGCGGACGATGGGGAACAAGACTGAATGGCCGGAAGCTAACCTGAGTCGCGAGCGGCAACGCTTGCTGTACATGGAAGCCGTTTGCGGATCGCGCGAGGCGGCAGCAGACGATAGCCGAGTCTTGGAGCAGCGGAATAAAATCGCCCTAATCGAAAAACTGCTCGCAGCCGATGCCTCGTAGAGACACCGGAGTCACTGGCGGCGCGGAGAGCGTTGGCAGGGCCGACACGGTTGATTGGTTACGTCGGTAATACGAGCCGCCAGATCTTGACTGCGTTACCGACGATTGCGGCGCCCCGACGCGAAGGGGCCGGGAGGCACGGTGGACGTCGGCAAGTTGAGGAATTTTCTTCGAATCTGCGATGTAAAAGCACCGCGAGATCAACCCAATGCGTTGGCTGCCGGCGTTGCATGTCCAGCGCCTCCCATTCCACCGCCACCGGTATCCTCGATTCGTGACCCGACCAGCATTATGTGGCGTTGGGCAATTCCCATAGCAATTTGTCACCTGCTCGCGCTGGCGGCCTTTGCTCCCTGGTTTTTTAGCTGGAGTGGCGTCGTCGTTGCTTTGTTGGGGTTTTATGTTTTCGGCGTCCTCGGCATCAACGTTGGCTTCCACCGCCTCTTGACCCATCGCGGCTTCAGTTGCCTCAAATGGCTTGAGCACTCGTTGGCGATCCTCGGCGTATGTTCGTTGCAGGGTTCGCCTGTGTTCTGGGTGGCAGCTCATCGTCGACACCATCATCACGCCGATGAACGACCGGATCCCCACAGCCCGTCGGTCAATTTTCTTTGGGCTCACATCGGGTGGCTGCTAGTCGAATCCGGAGTATTCGCGCCGCTCGGCTGGAAGTTCCAATATGCCAAAGATCTTCTTCATGATCCGTTCTACGCGCGCCTGGAGCGGAGCTGTGTCTGGATTGCTCTCGGCTCGTGGCTTGGCTTCTTCGTTGTTGGAATCGCTACTGGATTCCTTATCGGCGGCAGCGGCCTACAAGTCTTGCAGTTCGGCGCGAGCCTGCTTCTTTGGGGGGGCATCGTCCGAACCGTTGCAGTCTGGCATATCACCTGGTCGGTAAACTCCGTGACTCACTTGTGGGGGTATCGCAACTACGAGAGCGAGGAGAACAGCCGCAATAACGTATTCATTGGCATTCTGGCCGCGGGGGAAGGCTGGCACAACAACCACCATGCCGATCAGCGGTCGGCCAAGCACGGTCATCTTTGGTGGGAATTCGATGGCACCTACCTAACGATCCGTCTGCTTGCCACAATTGGCCTCGTCAACGGTATAGTTATGCCGAATTCCCGCCTCGCCGCCGCACGCGTAAGATGACAAGAAATAGTGAACGTCGCCGGCTCCCAAATTCGAAAAGGCAGCCGTGGGGAATCTGACCGAAAATTGTAGCTATCAGCACGGAGCGAGATTTGGTGTGTGACCGCGCGAGTGACCCGCTTTTACCCATTTGCAGCGAAGCTTCCTTGCAGCATAGCCCGAAGGGCTTTCAGTTTAGCGTGCGCATCGTCTGAGTTGTAGACGATCTTATAACGGCTGCCGATTCGGCTCATCCCACAGCTGACCGGGATGCGACTGTTCCCATAGCTGGTGGCTAAGAAACTCGGCCAAGGCTGCATTGACGTTCCTGTCCCGCATGGCTGCGTCATTGATCGTTCTAGGATCATTGATCAGGGAGTGCAGTCTTGCCTGCTCTTTAGGACTGAGACCACGGATTAGCGCGCCGTCTCTTTCCACTTTCTGTGTGGCCAAATACAGGTAATCCTCGTCCGAAAGGCCAAAAGCCAACGCTGAAACCGTAACTGCGAAGAATGCGGCAGCAATCCCCGGGAAAGCCCAGTATTTCAACGAGTGGCCTATTGGAATTTGAATTGGCATTTTCTGTCCCCATCTTCGGAGAATAGACCCTGGCCGTTGAGCTGGCGGTCCTTTTGGGACCGATCCAGAATGCAAGTTGAGTCGGAGCCAGCTAACATAAGTGCATATATGAATGCGAATTGCGTCCCCACAGGGACCGACGGCCGGCTGTTAAAGATAAAGTTCGGTCGCAGTATGGATATCGATTCAAGGCTGAGCGGAGACGAAAATATCGGCCAATAAAGATTAAGATCGCTGCCGCAAGCTCCTATCTTTGCGCGAGCAAAGGCACTAGCTTGTCTCATGAAGATTAAAAATCAGCTTGCCGGGATGAGCGCATTCACTAGGCTCGCAGCCAGAATTCGCGAGGAAGACGGAGCCTTCACCGTTACTGTCAGGCTGCAAAATCATCGCAAGAAGTCCGAGGCTGCGTGGGGACAAGAAATTGCGCCCACCATTGAAATGGCTAGCTTGATGATTGGAGCTTTAGCCGAGCAGTTCTCGATTCCCCAAAAGCGCATTTCTATTCGCATCGACATGGAAAATTTCAGGGATGGCACTCTACATTGAGAAAAGATCTGCCTTCGCATTTACACCTATGAATTATCAACGGTAAATGCTGAACATTTAGGTCCTTTGTGCATGATCGAACGAGGACCGCCACGTCAGCTTATAATGCTTTGGACGGCTCCTCAACGCGAGTCCCATAGATTTTTATGAGTACAATTCTCTATACATCTTGCCTACCAGTATCAACGGATGTCACGGCGATCTGCGCATGTGCTCAATGCGCGTTCCCTTTGATGCGTACGTTTCGGATAGCCGGAGAAGGTGTGGCTGGCGTCCGCCCTACTTCGATCGCGTCCTTGCGGACTTCGCGCGCTGCTCGGACCACTGCTTGGACAGCGTAAGCTTTCTTCTCGGCTTTTTCGATTGTGCGGACTTTTTTGGCGGAGCGACGATCGGCTGCACCCCCGCCGCCACCATTGTCCCGCTCAGCTGCGGCTTAAGAGCGGAATTTCTCCGGTGCCACCTCCTGGGTCTGCCCCGCTATATGGCTCCGGGACTGGATTTATCGAAAATCCCGAGATGCTTCTGTGCCTGGATGGGCATGTCAGGAACTCTGATCATGCGGCCCATGAATGTTGCCCATGGTTTTTCGGCGACCGGTTGCAGCTGAGAAAAGTTCCAAAATTGCTGCTCGTTCATTTCAATTTCACTGACTTTGTTCTCGAGCACCCAGGCGCGGAGCATGGCAAGCCGGCTGTGCTCGGGGTCTTTGAACATCGTGTCCGGCAGTGATTTCCTCAAGGGACGCTTCCTTTTTGCCTGGGCTTGAAATCTCGGCCGCGGTCCGACCGATGAGGCTTAAGTCCAAGGGTGACTGATCACCTAACAGCGGAGCTACTAGGCTGTACTGTCTGGCGCCAATGTATATTGATACTCCATTCGTAACCTTTCCCTTAGGACGAGGGTGCCAAAACCATCTTGTCGCCGCTGCTGTGATCGAATTTCATCGCGCGTCGATTGGACGGCCGCTAGCTTTCGCCTGAAAGCCGTTTGAAGTCGGCCAGGACGGCCCCAATCAGTTTCTGCCGCCGTGGGTCCTGCGCGGCCACCGTCGTCGCAAAGAGTTTGAGAAGATAGCTCGCCTTCTCGGCGGCGTCCTCCCAATGCGCCGCAGGCGCGGCCAGCAAATGGGATTCCAATTCCTCTTGCCGAAGGCGTAATGCCGCTTCATTGGCCTCCACTTCAGACAAAAGGCGACGAAGCTCGGTCGCCTTCTGAGCAGCCATGCCGCGATGCTGATCGAGTTCGATCGTTTTATCGGTCATGACCGCGACCGGCGTCGGATCGAGGATATTTGGCGCTCTCGTCCAGGCGACGAATATCGCCATTGCCGCAGCACCGCTCATTGACCTCAAGAAATGCGCCAGGGAGCGTCTTCCCTGGAGTGTCCTGCCGTCGCGTCGGAACCAGCTCTATGACAGCGTGGTAGTCAAATTCGGCCATCGGCTTGACCTCGTGAAAATGAATTCGGCTGGTTTGAATAGGCATTAATCCAAACCGTTGCATCAATATATCGAGCAAAACGCCAGTTACCAGAAATATCATCACAAATCTTCCTGCGCGGCTCAAACATGAACAGCCAAGTGGAAAAACCGGGAAGAACGATCACGCCGAGCGCTATAAAAAAGTCTCCACGGTCTGCACTCCAGTGATTTAATGGTTGAGAACGATTCTGTGCCTGCCGATGGCATCAACTGCCCATGATTGAACGGTACCTTCGGTACCTTGCCATCTTTTTGGCAGCCCTTAGTAGGAAGTCGCCCCGTCTGTCTGCGAGGTGTTGGCTATGGCTACTCTATTTGCCCCGTACGGCAAATAGTCGACCTCCGTTCATCCTTGCGGTCGCAATTCGCCGACGCCAGAATTGGCGCTAACCAGGGGCGGCGCATACTCCACTTCCGCTTTGGGCCAGCAAGAGTTTTTGATGTAAGGTGGTGGTTCACGACTTGGGAGATTGCGCGTGCCCGATGCGACTTCGTCAAAGCTGGCTAAGGCTAAAATGTCCGAAAAGGACGCATGGCAACGTTACGCCGACGCAAAGGGTGACAATTGGCGTGAAGCTTTCGACCGGTGGCTGGAAGCGCGCGACGCATCATTGGCGGCATGGATGGACGAAGTCGCCGGTCGAGACAGGTAGGTTTGCCGACCAATTCGCCCAACGGTCTGGGCATCATTTCTGGTGTGCTTTGAAATAAGCCGTCGATTTTCGAACAATCCAATCCTTGGCTTCGGAATCTGAGGCAAAATCACCGACATTTTCAGTAATACCGTCCTCGCTAGTCGCTTGGACATACCAACCGCGACCGTCCTTGTACTCACGCGAGGTCAACCGAGGCGTTGAATGCTTTTGTGACATGCGGCAAATATCCTCCGGAATTCCTCACAAGGGCGGGCAGGGTCGCGAAGGCGCGGTGAGGGACGACACGATGCCATGCATGCCGGCTTAGTCCTCATGATGATCGCAGCGGCTGTCGCATCGACCGTTTGCAGATCGAGGCACGCTCGAAGAGTCCCATCACGTGCGAGCTGATCACCGTCGCGGCTGCATCTTCCGCCGTTTAACTCCCACGAAATTTGAGAATTTACAGGATGCTATTTCGTGGCCATGGCAGGGAGCCTGCTGCCCTTCGCAGAATCCCTGCCCACGCTTGGCAAGTTCACTTTAGGGCGGCTAGAAATGAAAACCCCGTCAAAGTAACGGGGTTCTGTCGAAATCAGCTTTTCTGGCCAGGCTTTTCGCTGGGCTGCTGGGTCTGCTGCTGCCCCGGCTTCTGGTCGGGTTGCTGGCCGTGCTGGCCGGGCTTGTTATCGTGCCCGCCCTGTTGCGGCTGGCCTTTGTTGTCCTGATTCATATCAATCTCCTAAATTATGAAACTATGATTTGAATGCTCATCATTCAAACTACCCTACGTAACTATGGTGAGAGTGAACGAATACCAGGGTTTGCGCGTCGAATATATTTTCCTGCCCAATGATTATTCTACTCGTTCAACAGCTTAACGTCGCCAAATAATATTTGTTGCGTGGTCGTAGGAGCTTTGACGATGTGAATTGCGCTTAGGTTAAGACTTGCCAGCTTGCTGCGTTCGTTCATTACGTACATTCACGTGCAGCATGCCTATCCCCTCTCCAGCATAATTTAGTTTGACTGGTTGCTCCTTCGCAAGGGTCCTATCTTGCGCATACCGACTGCCCGAGACTTGGGTCAGCGTGTTCCATTTGTAGCCCAGTGGCTCATTCCGATTCGCAATCTACAAATGGTCTCGACTTAAACCAACCCGCGATGATTTTGGCTCGCTAGGGATTCCCAAATCCGCTGCAAAATGATTCAAGGTGGCAAACGGAGGGTAGTTTGCCATAGGTGCGGCAATTGCGTTGCGGGCGGACTATTTAAGCAAAGAACTTCGCGGTCTGGCGAGCCGGGTAAAGAATGCCGGACAAGTACGCCGGGTCTTCAAATTTTTCGACGACATCGTCGACCTTTGCTGCTAGGCCTGGAACACCTTGATCGATCAGCCTTGGAAAATCATGTCCGTCGACACCGTGAATGGGCAACTGTGAGTGCTTCATTATGAGGATTGTTACTAGTCATCTGGAATCAAAGTTCGCCGCGTATAGCGGAGCCCTCTGAGCTCCCAAACGCCGACCGCCGGCCTTGCAAAAGCCACGCTTGTCTCGTAGGTATCTTGATCGACTTTTTGGCCGGATAATCAGGTCGTTTCGCCGAAGCTGAATGCCAGGCGCACGTTCAGACCCTCCGAAACATCGATAACAGGAACTCAAGTTCCGCGAACGGGGGACGTGGGGTCCAGTGCACCCAATCGGCGAAAGGGAATTCCATGAATAAGGGCACCGTAAAATTCTACAACGACCAGAAAGGCTTCGGATTCATCCAGCCGGATGATGGGAGTAAGGACGTGTTTGTGCACGCCACCGCACTTGAGCGCGCCGGAATTCGTGGACTCGTCGAGGGGCAAAAGGTGTCGTTCGATACTCAGGAAGACCGGCGCAGCGGCAAGATCGCCGTGGCCAATATCCAGGCGGCATAACGCTGTAGCTAAACGAATCGAAGTCGCTTTTTTTGAGCGACTAATGCGGCCCGACGCAGGCTACTCGCCATACGACGAGTTTCATTCGAGATTTTCCGGCCCTGCTCGCGTCGAGAAATGGTATTGCGAATATATGCCGTGGTCGCATTGCCGCTCGTTGTTATGAATACTCGTATACCGGGCCCGGTCACTTTGGTCTCGTGCCGATCAATCGCCTCGATCGAAAAGGAAGCCACGTGCAGATTCTCGTCCGCGACAACAATGTCGACCAAGCCCTCAAGGTGCTGAAGAAGAAGATGCAGCGCGAGCTACCCGTCACTGAGCAAAATAGCCAAGAAAATAACGGGTGCGCATTGGTCGGGACCTCGCTTCTTCGGGCTGGCGACGACGGATGAAGAACATCTAATTGGGAAGACCGATGGTTGAGTCGGAAAAGGCAGTGCGAAGACTCCCCAGAAAGCTACGCTGCGCCATCTACACGCGAAAATCGACTGACGAAGGCCTCGACCACGCATTCACCTCACTCGATGCCCAGCGCGAGGCTTGCACAGCCTTCGTCGTATCGCAGAAGCATGAAGGCTGGACTGCACTGGCGACGCCGTATGACGACGGCGGCTATTCCGGAGGCACGCTGGAGCGGCCAGCATTGAAGAAACTGATCGCCGATATCGAGGCAGGCAATGTCGACGTGGTGGTGGTTTACAAGGTTGATCGGCTGACGCGGGCGCTGTCGGATTTTGCCAAGCTAGTCGATGTTTTCGATCGCCGCGGCGTGTCCTTTGTGTCCATTACGCAGCAATTCAACACCACGACCAGCATGGGCCGGCTGACGCTGAATGTACTGCTGTCTTTTGCTCAGTTCGAACGGGAGGTTATCGGCGAGCGTGTGCGCGACAAGATTGCCGCGTCCAAAAAGAAAGGCATGTGGATGGGTGGCACAGTACCGCTCGGCTACGACGTTAAAGATCGCAAGCTGGCCGTCAACCGCAC
>Ga0209579_10003110_pt1 | contig 12251 bp, 6 predicted proteins | sample Coa_R1_2_FD_187152 | JGI IMG/M metagenome (GOLD analysis project Ga0209579, IMG submission 187152) | Surface soil microbial communities from Centralia Pennsylvania, which are recovering from an underground coalmine fire - Coalmine... | ecosystem: Environmental > Terrestrial > Soil > Unclassified... | reverse complement strand
CTGGCGAGCGAGACGTCACGGTCCGATCTCGGATGAATTCGCCGGTGAGCACGCTGCCGCCGATGGGGGCGCGTATGATTCTTGGGTGAGCGGGATCGGAGGAGGATGATGGCGGCAGCGGGACGACTGGTCGTTCTCGGACTTCTCGCCCTCGGGGCCTGCGCCGCCCCCCCGAAGCAGGACGCTGCCGCGTCCCCGGGATCCTCGGAATTCCTCTTTCACGCCCGTTCCAGGAAAGAGGGAGCCGTCACGGAGTCCACGATCCTCTGGGACGCCAGGAAGACCGTCGTCATCCTCTGCGACATGTGGGATGATCACACCTGCAAAGGGGCCGCCCGACGGGTGGCCGCCATGGTCCCCAAATTCAACGCCTTCCTCCAAGCGGCCCGGGCCAGGGGGGCTCTCGTGATCCACGCCCCGAGCGATGTGATCGCGTTCTACAAGGAGTATCCCCAGCGGCGGCGGGCGGCGGAAGCGCCCCCCGCCCGTTCCCCGATGGAAATCATCCGGCGGCCCTTCGACCCGGCGTGTGAAGGGCCTTTTCCCTTCGACAACGAGAAGTGGCACTGCGACTGCCAACCCCAGTGTCCCGACGTTCGGCCCTATCCTTGGACGCGTCAGCACCCGGGGATCGAGATCGGCCCGGAGGATGCGATCAGCGCCGACGGCCGAGAAATCTGGAACCTGATGGAAGCCCGGGGGATCACGAATGTTCTCATGACGGGAGTCCATACCAACTATTGCATCGTCGCCCGCTCGTTCGGGATCCGGCAGATGGTGGTAATGCTGAAGCGTCCAGTCCTGGTCCGCGACATGACCGATTCTCTCTACAATCCCAAGGACGCGCCGTTCGTTTCGCATGATCGCGGCACGGAGCTCGTCATCGAGCACATCGAGCGATATTGGTGTCCTTCCGTGCTCAGCTCCGACGTGCTAGGCCGCTGATCGAGCGTCCCCTCGGGATCCCGCCCGAGGGCAGGGTCCATCCAGGCTGCGACGAAGTTCGAAGCGGCAACTTACTCGACGAGAACTTCATCCGAGGAGAGAGGGCCGGGTTGCCGGTGCCTCGGGGGGGGGTCGAGACTGCGCAGGAGATGGCGGCCCTCGGGGGTTAGGCCCAAGAATTTCTCAGGCCCCTGAGTACCCCGAGAGAACGGGGGCGTAACATCGTCGATGATGACGAAGACGACGCTTTTCCCCGCCGCGCTCCTTTTGCTGACGGAAGCCTGCACCGGGCCCACCCGCGTCCCGGAACCCTGGGAGCAGGGTCGCGTCCCCGCGCCGCAGGCGGTCACCGCCGTCGACATCAGTGACGACGGCCGGTCGATCGCGGTGACGACGCTCGCGTTCCGGCAGGATCCGAATTTCTGGGTGTTGTCCGACAGCGGCGAAGTACGGTTCGGTCGCCACCTCGAGCCATGGGCGCCCTTCGAGGCGGCGGTTCTGGACGGTGGGAAGGCATTCGGCGTCGGCCTGGCCTATTCGAGGGTGACCTCCCCATATCCGACGATATCGCTCTTCGGCGGCGAGGGGGGCGAGGAGACGGTCCTGGAGGATTCCCTGGGAGAATGGGGCTGGCTCCGCTACGGCGAGGGGGACTGGAGGACCGGATGGGGCGCCAGCCTGATCGGCGACTTGTTGGCGCGGACGGGAGAGTCGGCCGTCACCATCCGCGGCCATAACGGAGCGCTGAAACTGCTCTCGGCCGGCGCCACGGAAAGATATTCCTCGAAGTACGAGCGTCCGTTCCGGATGTCGGTCTCGGCGGACGGAACCTCGTTGGCATGCGGGTACATCGTTCCGGACGTCCGGTCGGTGTCCGCCGAGGTGAAAGCGATGCTGCGGGTGCCGCCGGGCCTGGTGACCGTTTCCCGGTTCCAGACTGCGCTTGAGGAATGGCGGGTCGCCCCGACGGCCCCGGCGTCGGTGCTTCCGGCGCTGCCGAGACCCGCGTTGGACTTCCCGGAGCTCGCCTCCACGTTCCGGATGGAGCCCGACGCGGTCGTTCCCTTCCAGGTCGCCGCGTCGGTGTCCTTCGGCGCCACCGGCCGGCGCGTAGCGCTGGCCGAATATGGGGGATGGCTGTGGGTTCGCCGCGGTCCGGCCATCGGAGCCTGGAACCCGCCGTACCACGTCATTCCCTTCGTACCGCGGCAACGGGGCCGACTGAGGGTGGCAACGGCGTCCGGCGCGGACGAAGTCTCCGTGGACTTCCCGGCCGACGGCCTCTTCGAGGTCGTGGCGGACCCCCGGGGGGAGAAAGTCTGGGCGGTTCCGATGAGCTGGTTCGCCCGCGGGGCGGCGGGGGCGGCCTGGCTTCCCACGGATGCCGGCTCGCGCTCGATTTACGAGTACGATCTCGCGCGCGCCTCCTGGCGGACGGCCTGGGAGTTTCCGGACGCGGTGAGCGATTTCGCCCTGCACCCGGACGGGGACCACGCCTGGGTCTCCTGTTGGGACGGCCGGCTCTACTCCGTGCGGCGCGAAGGGGGAAGGTCCGGCTCGATCGAGATCGGCGGTCCGGCCCGGGTCCGATGGGACAAAGAGGGGCGATCCCTGGTCGTTGGGACGCAAGCCGGAGAGGTCCTCCGCGTGGATGCGGACGGGACGGTCCGTTGGCGCGTGAGACTCCGGTCGACCGATCCGCCCGCCGTCGAGGCACCGCTCAAGCCGGTCTTTGACGGGATCCCCGTCTACTCCGTCGGCCGGACCGGGAAGGAACACGCCTACGTGGGCGACACGTGGCTGGTGAAGACCGCTGCCGGCGGCTTCTTGGTGGACGCGGGCGGCTCGTCGAGCATCCCGTCGACGATCGCACGGATCCGGGCGGCGGGAGTGGACCTCGACCGGATCGGACACCTGCTGCACACGCACAGCCATGGCGACCATGCCGGGGCGGCTTATCTGTGGCGCGCGAGGGGCCTGAAGGTGGTGGCTCCCGAGTCCGCGGCCTTCGCGCTAGCCTGGCTGATGCCGATGCTGACGGACTACGGCGTCTGGGTGCCCCGGCCGGTCGACACCCCGCTGCCCCTGAAGAAGGCCGGGGACGAGGCGGAGTTCACGGTCGCAGGCCAATCGATCCGCGCGGTCTTCGTGCCAGGCCATAGCCTGGATTCGGTCATCTACCTGATGGACCTGGGGGGAAAACGGGTGGCCTTCACCGGGGACGTCGGCTTTCAGGCGCCCTCGGACATCCTGCACCGTTGCTGGACCGATGTGGAGCACGCGGGGGAGGTCGTGCGGATCGTAAAGTCGAAGGTGCTTCCGTTTCGTCCAGACGTCGTCTTCACGGGCCACGGCGGCCGGGCCGAAGGGACGGTGTTTCTCGAGGACCTAGTCTCGCGCAGCGAAGAGTCGATCCGCAAGGCGCGGTCGAAATGACGCCGGACGGGACGCCCCCGTCCTGGGGCTGAAGGGGTGGTCGCTCCCCATGACATTGCGGGCATCGACTCATGAACGGACGACCTTCTCGACCAACGCAATCCTTCCGGTAGACTGGCACGTCGCCTCTGCCTCAGGTGTACTGTCCATCGGGCGGGATTCGACGGCTTGATCCTTCGGGCGGCAGCCATGGGCGACCTCGACACCCGGATCGGCGGACCCGCGGGCTCGTTCCCCTCCACGCGCCAATCCGTGCTCGCCGCCCTGGGCGACATGACCCCGGAGCCTCGCGACCGGGATCTCGAGCGTCTGATTACCATTTATTGGAAACCGGTCTATTGTCTGATCCGGAGTTCCGGCGCGCGCAGCAACGAGGACGCCAAGGATCTGACCCAGGAGTTCTTCACTCGCGTCGTCCTGCAAGGCGCTCTTGCGGAGCGCTTCACGCCGGACAAAGGAACTTTTCGCGCCTATTTGAAGACCTCCGTCCGAAACTTCCTCCGGAACGAGCATCGGGACGCCACCCGGCTGAAGCGGGGCGCTCCGCTCGCCCTCGAGATCGGGGAAGTCGATCTCCTGACCGTCGTGCCCGACCCGCAGGCGCTGCCGCCGGACCAGCTCTTCGACGCCTCCTGGCGTGCGGTCGTGGTCGGCAAGGCCGTCCAGATCCTGCGGGAGCGGCTGGAGGCCCAGCACAAGTCCGTTCTCTTCGACGTCTTCCGCCGCTATGACCTAGGGGAGGACGGGGCGCAGGCGTCCTACGAGACGATCGGCCGGGCTCTGGGGATCGGGCCGGACACCGTGAAGAACCATCTCACCCGGGCCCGCGAGGAATTCCGGGAGGCCGTGCGCGACGTCGTCTGCGCCACCGTCGCCGACCCGAAGGACCTCACGGGGGAACTCCGCGAGCTCTTCGGGATCTGACGATGGCCGACCCCGACGTTCCCCCCGGGCTCGCGGCGCACCTGGGCCGCGTGTTCGGCGCGGAGCAGGATCGCTCCCTGGGGCGGCGCGCCGTGGAACACGGTCGGCTCACCGAGGCGCAGCTGAAGGACGCGTGGGAGGAGCGCGACCGGACGTCCCGGCCGCTGGCCGAGATCATCGCGACCCGGGGATGGCTCTCCCCCACCGATCTTGCGGCGCTGGTCGAGTCGATGAACCGCGACGACTATGCCGCCTCCCGGCTCGCCGGCGCCGCGCCCGTCCCCGCAGACGCCGCGATGCACCAGAACGATCCCTCGCGCCGCCTGGGCGGATTCGTCCTCGTCGACCGCCTGGGGCGCGGCGGAATGGGAGAAGTCTGGAAGGCCTGGGATCTTCGCCTGGGACGCTGGAGCGCCCTCAAGATTCCGCTCGCGCTCCCCGAGGAGGGCGCCGCCCTGGAACGTTTCGCCCGCGAGGCGGTCATTGCGGCACGGCTCTCGCATCCGAACATCGTCTCCATCCACGGCATCGCGGAGGAACATGGCCGGCCGTACATCGTGATGCAGTATGTCGAAGGGAAGACCCTGCAGCAGGAGCGGCCGCCGCTGCGCCCGGCGCTGCAGGCGGTGCGCGACGCGGCGCTGGCCGTCCATGCCGCCCATGAGCAGGGCGTCGTCCACCGCGATCTCAAGCCGGCCAACTTGATGCTGGACCGGAGCGGACGCCTGCTCGTGCTGGATTTCGGACTCGCCCGCCTGTCGGAGAGCGGCCGCGGACTTTCCGAACAGGGCCTGCTGGCCGGCACCGCGTCGTTCATGTCGCCCGAACAGGCGCTCGGCGACGCGCGGGGCCTCGAACGGACGACCGACGTCTATGCGCTCGGAGCGACGCTCTACCAGCTGGCGACCGGACGGCCGCCGTTCGAAGGATCCACCTTCGCGGAAACCATCCACCGCGTCGTGCACGAAGATCCGACACCGCCGCGCCGGCTCGATGCCTCAATCCCCGTCGATCTGGAGACGCTCCTCCTCAAGGCTATGGACAAGGATCCCGCGCGGCGCTACGCGACGGCGCTCGACCTGGCGGAGGATTTGGGAAGGGTCCTGTCCGACGAGCCGATCCTGGCCCGCCGGGCCACGCCGCTCCAGGATCTTTATCGGCGCGGCCGCCGCTATCCTCGCACGGTCGTCTTCGCCGCCGCGCTGCTGGGGATCGCCGCGACGGCGCTCCTGGCCGGACGTGGGATCGCCCGACGTGAACGCGACGCGAGCCTCGCGACCATCCGCGAGACGGCGCGCGTTTCGCTACAGGCGGCGCTGGAGCTGCGCCGCGCCGGCGCGAACGGCCGGATGAGCGAGTTCCTCCCGCGGCTGGAGTCGGCGTACCGCCAAGCGCTGGAACGGGCTCCCGACACCGCCGAGGTGGAGTATCTCATGGGACGCTTCCACCGGGCCCTCATGAACGACGGCCTCGCCCTCGAGTACCAGAACAAGTCGCTCGCCAAGGATCCTCGCTTTCCGCCGGCCCTCTACGAGCGGGCGATCCTCGCCTCCAAGACCTATGGGCGAGGCCTCCGCAAGGCCTATGGGATCGAGACCGCCCTGGCCCCGGGTCCCGTCACCGCCGACGCCGCGCGACGCGCGGACGCTCCCAGCCTGGAGGAGTTCGGAGAGCGGCGCGAAGACCTGGTCCGGAGGCGCAACGCCATCGTCCGAGACTGCATGGATCTCGAGCGCGCGGTCGGTGGCATCAGCGAGGCCAACGCCCGGGCGGCCCGCGGCATCCTCGCCTTCCACCGGGGCGCGATCGCCGAGGCGCGCGAGCTCCTGGAAGAGGCCGTGCGCCGCGACCCCCTGATGGAAGAGGCGTGGGAGACGCTCGCCCTGGCGGCGCTCGCGCCGATCAACCAATCCACCGCCGTCGACGTCCTTGAACGCGCCTGGGCCGATGCCGAGCGGGCGTACGGGGAGGGCCTCGCCAGGGACCGGGGCTACCTCCCTCACTGGCTGGGGCGGGGCAGCGTCCGAACCGCGCGGGCCAACCTTCACTGGGATACGGGGCGCGATCCGGTCGACGATTTCGCCGGTGCCGACGACGATTTCGCCCAGGCCCTCCGGCTCCGGCCCACGGCGGACGCGTTCCTCCGCCGGAGCGGCCTCCACAGCAGCAGGGGATCTTACGACGGCCGTCACGGACGCGATCCGATGCCAGCCTGGAAGAAAGGCGACGACGACCTGGGCGAAGCCCTTCGTCTCGATCCGGTGAACGGCTCGGCATGGTCGCGCCTCGCCTACAACTGCCGGGCCCGGGCGGAGTACCGCGTCGAGCGAGGCCTGAGCCCCCTGGAGGACTGCCGCGTCGCCGATGGCTACATCACCCGGGCGCTGGAGATCGACTCGCGCGACGGCAGCGCGTGGATGAACCGCGGAGCCCTGCTCGCCTGCCGCGGGATGGACCGGGCCTCGAGGAATGAGGATCCGGCCGACGATTTCGACCGCGCGGAGAAGGCTTACAATGAAGCCTTGCGCTACGACCCGACGATCCGGGGACCCTGGGAGCGGCGCGGCTACCTGAGGCTGCAGCGGGCGCGCTGGCGGCAGACGCTGGGACAGGACGCGGCAGGGGACCTCCGCGGAGCCGAGGAGGACCTCACCCGCTGCATCGAACTGAGTCCGCGCTTCACGATGGCCTGGCTGGCCCGCGCCATGGTGCGCCGCTGCCGCTGGGATCTCGCCGCCGCGGAGAGCGATCTGACCCAGGTCCTCCGCGTGAACCCCACCTACCCCGAAGCCTGGATCGAACTCGGTTACGTCCGGCTCGCCGCCGGCCTCCGAAAGGCATGCGAGGACTTCGACCGGGGGGTCTCGCTCGACCCGACCCTGGACGGCCCCCTGCTGAAAGAGGCGCGTGGCCGCGCCGCCGCCTTTTCGAAATAGTCGTCATTTCACGGTACCGGATTTTCCGCCGTCGGTGTACCGGTCCTCGCGATGGTTGCCGCCCTCTGGGTATTGTTCTCGCTGCAGTCCGAGTCGGACGCGGACTTCTTCGAGAAGAAGGTCCGGCCCGTCCTGATCGAGCGCTGCTATTCGTGCCACAGCGTCTCCTCGAACAAACACAAAGGCGGCCTGCTCCTGGATTCGCGCGAAAGCATCCTGAAAGGCGGCGACAGCGGAGCGGCGGCGGTCGCCGGCGATCCGGACAAGACTCTAATCCTCCGCGCGGTGAGCTACTCGGACGAACTTCGGATGCCGCCTAAGGGGCGACTGGGCGGCGCGACCGTCGCGGACCTGAAGGAATGGATCCGAAGGGGCTTGCCCTGGCCTCATCCCGGCGAAACGGAAGCGCCGTCGTCGACGGCCGAGAAACCCCGGTCTCTTCCCTGGTCCTTCCAGCCGGTCCGGAACCTATCCTCGCCGGCGTACGATATCGATCACTTCCTTCCCCCGACGGGCCAGGGTTCCGCACCCCCGGCAAGGCGGGCGGCGCTGCTGCGCCGGGTCACCATCGATCTGATCGGACTCCCGCCCACCGTCGAGGAGCTTGACGCCTTCCTCCGCGACGCATCGCCCGACGCCTTCGAGAGAGTGGTGGAGCGGTTGCTCGCGTCGCCCCACTTCGGGGAGCGATTCGCCCGCCACTGGATGGATGTCGTCCGCTACGCGGACTCGACCGGTTTCGGGGCGGACTACACGCTCGACGAGGCCTGGAAATACCGGGATTACCTCATCGATGCGTTCAATCAGGATAAGCCCTACGACGTGTTCGTGCGCGAGCAGATCGCGGGAGACCTGCTGACGCCTCCCGTGCCGGTCGCCACCGGATTCCTCCTGGTCGGCCCGAAGGAGCTCGCCGAGTACGATAAGGAAAAGCTCCGCATGGACGTCGTGGACGAGCAGCTCAACACGATCGGCCAGGCCTTCCTGGGACTGACGTTCGGATGCGCCCGCTGCCACGATCACAAGTTCGACCCGATCCCCACCGCCGACTACTACGCGCTCGCCGGAATCCTCAGAAGCACGCGCACGATCCCCCCGGGAAACCTGTCCGGCCCGATCTCGGCGTGGAATCGCCGACTCATGGACCCGTCTCCCGGGCAGGTCAAGGCATTGACGGACTGGAAGCAGGAGGTCGAGCGCGCCCGCGCTCAGCTCGTCCAGGTGCGCGATCGGAAGGCGGCGGTCGCCGAGGCGCGCACCCTCGAACGCACGCTCGCCCGCCTGAAGGCCGACCCGCGGCCCGACGAGGAGCAGATCCGCCGGCTGGAAGCCGAGCTGTCGAAGAAGAAGAGGACGGTGGCTCCGACGCCCGCGGACATCGAGCGCCTGGAAGCAGAGCTGCTGCGCGCCTTTCAGCGGCCGAAGCCCGAGGAGGTTCTCGCGGTCGAGGACGAGAAGGCCCCCGCAGACCTGTGGATCCACATCCGGGGCGACGTCCACAATCGGGGGCCCGTGGCGCCCCGAGGATTCCTGAGCACCATCGCCTTGGAAGGATGCAGGACGGTCGATCGGAACTCCAGCGGCCGGCTGCAGCTGGCGGAGTGGATCACCCATCCGGATCATCCCTTGACCGCACGCGTCATGGTCAATCGTCTGTGGCAGCACCTGATGGGGGAGGGTCTCGTCCGCACGGTCGACAACTTCGGCCTCCGCGGAGAGCCGCCCTCCAATCCCGAGCTGCTCGACTACCTCGCGACTCGGCTGCGCGAAAAGCGCGGATCCCTCAAGGCCGTCATCCGCGAGATCGTGCTCAGCCGGGCTTACCAGAGGAGCGGCCGCAGCCTTCGCCGCCTCGATGCCGAGGTCCTTCGGGACTCCATGCTCGCCATCTCGGGCGAGCTGGACGGCACCCGGGGCGGCTCGACGATGACCTACACGGGACGCCTCTTCGTGCCGCTGGAATCGATCGCGCTGCCGGTCGACCCCTGGCGCCGGCGCTCGGTCTATCTCCCGATTTACCGCGGGACGACGCCGCCGGATCTGCTGGAAGCCTTCGATTTCGCTCCCCCGGGCATGGTGACGGGGCGCCGCGCGTCGACCTCGGTGCCGACCCAGGCCCTTTTCCTGATGAACAGCGCCTTCGTCATGGATCGCGCGAAGGCGGCTGCGCGGGAATTGCTCGAACGGACGGCTCTCGACGACGGCGGCCGGGTGGATCTTCTCTACCGGAAGGATTTCTCGCGCCTCCCGACGGCGGTCGAACGGCGCCGCGCCCTCGAGTTCGTTCGGGCCGGAGATCGGGATTCCTGGGCGGATCTGGTCCAGGCGCTTTTCGCCAGCAACGAGTTTCTCTTTCTGGAGTGACCCGACATGTCCCAGGACTGCTGTCCGAAGCCGTCTCGGCGCGACCTGCTGAAAAGTGCGGCCTGTGGATTCGGCCTCACGGCCTTCACGCATCTCTGGGCGGACGCGCTGGCGTCCTCCGACGATCCCCTGGCACCGCGGTCGGCGCAGATCCCCCCGCGGGCGCGCCGGGTCATCTTCCTCTTCATGCACGGCGGTCCGTCGCACCTGGACACGTTCGATTACAAGCCGCGGCTGCAGTCGGACCACGGCAAGACGCTTCCCTTTGCGGTTCCCCGGCTGCAGAAGGCGCAGGGGCGCAACCTGGGGACGCTGATGGCGTCACCTTTCCGCTTCTCGCGCCACGGGGAAGGCGGGCTGTGGATTTCGGAGCTGTTTCCGCATGTGGCGCGCCACGCCGACCGGCTCTGCGTCCTGAACGGGATGCATACCGACGGCGTTGATCACGGTCAGGCGATCAACCGGCTCCATACCGGAGCGGACACGTTCGTCCGGCCGTCGCTGGGGTCCTGGGTCTCTTACGGCCTCGGATCGGAGAACCGGAATCTGCCGGCGTTCGTGACGATCAGTCCCCTGATGGGCGACATCGGGGTGCGCAGCTATTCCAATGCGTTTCTGCCCGCGGCCTACCAGGGCACCGCGATCGGCTCGGAAGGAGTGCCCGCGCGCGACGCCACGGTCCGCCATCTCTCGAATGATCGCGTCAGCGCCGAGCGCCAGCGTCGGCAGCTCGACCTCCTTCGCGCCGCGGACGCGGAGCACGCCGCCCTGCGACCGGCGGACGATCGGCTGGATGCGGTGATCCGGTCCTTCGAGCTGGCCTTCCGGATGCAGGCGGAAGCGCCGCCGCTCCTGGATCTTTCAGGCGAGTCCGAAGAGACGCTCAGGCTGTACGGGATCGGACAGGAGCCGACGGACAATTTCGGCCGTCAATGTCTGCTGGCGCGGCGGATGGCGGAAGCCGGCGTGCGTTACATCCAGGTGACCCACACCCAGCTGAGTCGTGATTATCCGGACTGGGACCAGCACGCGCATCTCAAGGCCGGCCTCGAAGCGAATGCGTCGCAGGTGGACCAGCCCATCGCGGCGCTGCTGACGGATCTCGCTCGCCGGGGGATGCTGGACGACACGCTGGTGGTCTGGGGCGGCGAGTTCGGCCGAACGCCGGTTACGGAGGGCCGCGCCGGAAGTTTCGGCCGAGACCACAATCCGTACGGCTATACCATGTGGCTGGCCGGGAGCGGGGTGAAGGGGGGCTTTCGCTATGGGGCGACCGATGAGGTGGGCTACTACGCGGTCGACGACAAGGTGCACCTTCACGACCTGCACGCGACGATGCTGCACCTGTTGGGGCTGGACCACGAGAAGCTAACCTACCGCTATGCGGGCCGCGATTTCCGCCTGACGGACGTCTATGGCCGAGTCGTCCGGGAAATCCTGGCTTAAGGAGGGCCTCAGGGGGGAATCGCCTCCTCCGGATCCGGGGGGAGCGGCGGCACACAGGCCAAGTCGCGAAAAGGCCCTACGTTCCGCTCCGGGCGCTGGCGAAGGCTGGCGCCGGGGGTACTGCCCTCCGGCCGATCTTTGCCGCCTCGAAAGCCGGGGACCTTGAGGACAATCCGACTCCAGGCCGGCGACACCATGAGGCAGGGTCACCGGCTGCACCGACCGCTGGGCCGTGAGTAGCGGAGCTTGGCTTAGCAGTCCTCGAGCCAGTTCGGCAGCAGCCCCTTTCGGGACTTGGATTCCGGACTGGCTTTCCGGACGCGGCAGAGAGCCGCGCGCCCCTTGCCGGCGCGCTTGCTCTCATAGAGGGCTTCATCCGCGCGGAGGTGGAGCTCTTGGGCGTCGAACGCATCATTCGGATAGACGGCGACACCGACGGAAATGGCGAAGCGGATTTCCCGGCCTCCCAGCGTTCCCCGCTGAGATTGCACGGCGGCGATGATTCTCCGGGCGGCCTGTAGCGCGCCCTCGCGCGACGTTCCCGGGAGCACGATCTCGAATTCGTCGCCGCCGTAGCGTCCGACCACGGGCTCCGGCTCCGGTCCTTTTCCGCGGCCGACGAGGTCCATCCCGCGCACGGTGTTGCTCAGCGTCTGCGCGATCCGCCGGAGGATCTCGGTGCCCGTCGGATGCCCGTATTGGTCGTTGATGCCCTTGAAGTCGTCGACGTCGATCATCAGCAGCGCGCAGGATTCCCCCAGTCGCCGGGCGCGTTCCAGCTCGCACTCGAGGAGCATCTCGAAGTGGGGATGGTTGGAGAGGTTGGTCGTCCGGTCGCGCGTGGTATGGCGGTGGAGGAGCGCGTTCTCGATGGCGATGGCGGCGTGATCCGTCAGGATCTGGGCGAACTCGCGTTGGCGAGGCCCGAAGGCATGGCTCATCTGGGTGTTGTCCAAGTAGACGGCGCCGATCAACCGCGACTTGACCCGGAGCGGAAGGCAGAGAACCGACAAGGGGTGCGGACCCGGGGCGAGCAGCCGGTCCTGGACGCGAGGATCCTTGCGGACGTCGTCGATCACGACCGATTCACCGTTCTGGCTGACGATCCGGAGCAGCGTCCCGAGCGCGGCGAGATCGGAGTGCGGGATTTCGTCGCCAGAGCGGTCGCTGGAGAGTTCCGCGTTGAATCGCTCGCCCTTG
>Ga0209579_10003109_pt1 | contig 12253 bp, 10 predicted proteins | sample Coa_R1_2_FD_187152 | JGI IMG/M metagenome (GOLD analysis project Ga0209579, IMG submission 187152) | Surface soil microbial communities from Centralia Pennsylvania, which are recovering from an underground coalmine fire - Coalmine... | ecosystem: Environmental > Terrestrial > Soil >... | reverse complement strand
ACGTTCGTCTCGGGCGTCGAGGTCGCCGTCGGCGCCTTCTTCAACGGCAAGGACTTCATCCTCCCCGCCTTCATCAACTTCGAACACAAGCGGATGTTCAACGACGACATCGGCCCCTCGACCGGCGAGATGGGCACCACCAGCTTCTGGAGCCCCGAGATCCCCCTGTTCCGCAGGACCCTGGCGCGGCTGCGGGACCGGATCCAGGGCTACGTGGGCTACATCGACATCAACTGCATCGTGAACGCGCACGGCATCTTCCCCCTGGAATTCACCACGCGCTTCGGCTACCCGACCATCAACCTGCAGATCGAGGGAGTGCTCTCGCCCTGGGGGGCCTTCCTGGAGGCGATGGCGAAGGGCTCGCCGTTCGAGCTCCGGACCAAGCGGGGCTTTCAGGTGGCGGTGGTGGTCGGCGTCCCGCCCTTCCCGTTCGTCGACCCCGACGCCTTCCGGAAATACTCCGAGGACGCCGTGGTCCTCTTCCGCAAGGAGATCCGGGAGGGCTTCCATCCCTGCGACCTCAAGCTCGTCGACGGGGACTGGCGGCTCGCGGGAAATTCGGGATACGCGGTCGTGATCACGGGATCGGGCCCCACGATGGTGGACGCCCGACGCGAAACCTACAATCGCGTCAAGAACCTGATCATCCCGAACCTGTTCTACCGGACGGACATCGGGGAACGCTGGCATCGGGACGGGGACCTGCTGCAGACCTGGGGCTATCTGTCGTAGACCTGCCTACGGACTCCCCTTCAGCCGGACGACGAAGTCGACCCGGCGGTTGAGGCGCCGGCCCGACAGGTCGGCGTTGTCGGCCACCGGATCGTGGGCGGCCCGGCCCGCCGCCACCAGCGCGATGCCGTCCACCCGGTGAGGCGCGTCGGGACGGGAAATCCGCTTCAGCATGGCGGCGGCGCGGTTCAGGGAGAGGTCCAGCGCCTCGCCCTCGTCGGCCGACGCGTGCCCGACGATTTCCACCGACAGCGTGCGCTCCCGCAGAGGCTCCAGGAGGTCCCCCATCAGCGCAGCCGCCTGGAGTCCCTGGGGGTTGAGCTGATCGGAATCCCGGTCGAACATTTCATAGCCCATCCCGAGCGTGAAGCCGTCCGTGGATCGGACCAGGCGCAGCGAGCCGCCTCCCGGGTGCCGGCCGGCCATGATCCGAAGCTCGTGAATGACGATGTTGAGATCGACGGACGTGAGCGGAACATTCGGCTTGCTCCCCGTCGACGGCAAGCGGACTTCTCCGAGGCCCACTTCGTCCCGCCACGCCTGGGCCAGCGGCACGGCCTTCGACGTGTCGACCGACGACACCGAGTAGAGGAGGATGAAGAGGCACACCAGCTGCATCATGAAGTCCGAGTACGACATGAGCCAGCGGACCTCGCTCTCATCCTTGTCCCGGCGGACGGCCGCGCCGGGAAGCAGCGGCTTCCTCTTCTTTCGTCCGGGAATCTCGCCGGTGCGGGTGAAGGCCATGTCAGTCCGTCCGCAACGTGATCACCGTGCCGAGGCGCCGGGCGCCGGACGTGCCGGCCGCCGTCAGGAAGCGCGGGTCCAAACCGGCGCGCTCCAGACGCCGGACGACGGCCTTGGCCCGGGTGATCGCCAGGGACAGCGCGCCGGCGTCCGCTCCCGCGTCCCCGGAGCCGGTCACCTCCGCCGGACCCGCATAGCCGCGGAGCACCCGCGCGACCGCGTCGACGGCGGCCGCGGCCTGGTCGTCCAGCTCGGACGATCCCGCCTGGAAGAGCGCCGCCTCTAAGACGATCCGGATTCCTCCGGGGGCCGATTCGATGTCATACTTCAGCCCCGACGGCAGGTCCCCGCCGCCGAGCGGCCCGGCGATCAGCGAGCGATCGCCGACCGCCAGCCGGTCGCCCGAGCTGCGGGCCTCGTAGGCCGCCACTTCGCCGATGCCGACGGAGGCGCGATAGGCGGCGGCGACGAGGGCCATGCGCCCCTTGTCGAGCGACGACACCGAATAGAGGAGGATGAAGAGGCAGACCAGCTGCATCATGAAATCGGAATAGGAGATGAGCCAGCGGACCTCGCTCTCGTCCTTCTCGCCCGGACGCGGCGCGCCGATGATGATCTTGCGCAGCTTGGCCATGGTTCCGGCGGACTCCCTTTATCCCCTCTCTTCGCGGAGGAACGACCGGAGCTTCGCCTCGATCGACCGGGGCGAGTCCCCCGTCTGGAGCCAGATGATGCCCTTCACGATCATCTGGCGGTAGAGCACCTCGTGGCGATGCTTGCGGTCGAGCTTCTTCGAGATCGGCGTGAACACCGCGTAGCAGGCGGCCACGCCGTAGAAGGTCGACAGCAGCGCGACCCCCATCCGGGGGCCGATCTGGGTCGGGTCGTTGAGCGACTTGAGGACGAAGACCAGGCCCATGATGGTCCCGATCATGCCGAAGGCCGGCGAGTAGGTGGCCATCGTGTCGTAGGTCGCCCGCGTCCGCGCGTGGCGCTCGTCCATGCTGGCCAGCTCCACGGCGAGGCGCTCCTCGACGAGATCCGGCTCGACGCCGTCGATCGCCATCTGGACCGCGCGGCTCAGGAACGGGTCGTCGATTTGACTGATGACCTTTTCCAGCCCGAGGAGGCCGTCCTTCCGGCTGATGCCGGCATAGGAGACGAAGTCGCCGATCAGGCGCTCGTAATCGTAGCTGATGATGGTGAACGCGACGCGCAGGGCCTGGAGGGACTCCTTGAGTTCCTGGAGGGACAGGCCCGCGACCGTGGCCACGACCGCGCCTCCGACCGCCACGGCCAGCGCCTCCGGAGACCAGATCTCCTGGGGGGATCCGTGGGTCAGGCCGATGAACAGCACGGCGATGATGCCCAGGTAGCCCAGGACCAGCATGGTGTCGAGTTTCACGTCCGCATTTCTCCCCTGCGTTCAGACCTACGGTCCATCGTCATTTGCGCCCTGACAGGGCGCGTCCACGTTCGGAAATCCGGGCCCCCGTCGCCGCGCTGAGACGTTTGTGGGCGTCGACCCCGGCGGATTCGGACAGCGGGTCGGCGAAGAGCGTGTCGTCCGGGGCGGGTCGCAGCGCCAGCGGCAGGAGGAGTTCCCCCAGCGCCCGCGCCAGGGCATACGGATAGCGGCCCGTCCCGTCCACGACCGGCCAGGACACGATGGCGGACGACGCGATCAGGGGCGGGAATTGGGCCTCCGGATAGACCTTGAAGGCGGGCCGCAACTGGAGGGAGCGCAGCCCGGCCACCACGAACAGGTCGATGCCTTCCGCCGGCGCCGGCCTCCCCGAGGCCAGGAGGGCCGTCTCCTCGAGGCTCAGCGTGGCGCCCGTCGGCGACACCTCGATGCCGTCCGACAGGTCCACCGACAAGGGCTCCACTCCCTGCGCGACGTCATTCGACCCCGGCAGCTTCTCGACGGCGGCGGGGGATCCGTCGGGACGCTTCCACCGCACGATGACGGCCTCCCGGTCTCCGGCCAGCCCGTCGAAGAGATCGGCTCGGACGGAGCGGCCCGCTTTCTCGATCAGCGCCCGGGCGGCCGCCTTCGGCGTGAGCGGGGCCCCGTCGTCGCGCCACGGACAGGACACCAGGACGTCGCGGCCTTCAACCCGGAGGCCCGAATGCGAGGGATGTCCCTGCGCGTCGACACCCGCCGCTCGGCCCCGGATCAACACGAGGCCTTTGGGCGCCTCGATCCGGGAGACCGGTCCGCGCACGAAGCGGCGGCCGAACGGTTCCCACACGGCGTTCGCCTGGCGGAGGCGGAGATCGATCGCCTTCTCGAAGTCCCCGGCGGGAGGGAGGCCGACACCGGCCGCGACCACGCGGACGGGAATCTCGTGGATCACGGAGGGGCCCACCTTCAGGTCCAGGACCGACGTCCCCCGATAGCGGACGTCCAGGCGGCCTCCGGCGGGGACGAACACGGCACCCGGCGAGGCGGCCGCGTCGTCGCGGTCGCTGAGGAGGAGGAAGGGCGGCGTCTGCCGCCGAGCGGCCGGGCCGCTGAGCGGGAGCGAGAGGGGCTCTCCGCCCGACCGCAGGACGAGGTCCACCGACGGAGGAGCGGGGGCGGCCGGATCCTCGACGATCACGGATAGGCGCTCCGCGCAGGACGCCAGAGCCTCGGGCCGAAGCCGCCCTTGGGCATCGAAGGACTCCCGCGACAGGATGGCGAGCCGGCCTTCGGGCGCCGGGCGCTCCTCGGCGTCGACGACGGTGACACGGAGCCGGGCGACGGACGGAGGAGTCCCGCCGACCGGAGTCGAGGCAGCGGAGGAGGAGGAGACGGTCCGGGGGCAGCCGGTCAGCAGGGGAACGAGAAGGATCCACAGGACCGTGGCGGGCCCTCCCCTGTTCCCTCTTCTCGACACTCGACCCCCCGATTGATTACCCCCAGTGTATCACGGGCGGGGGGCCTGGGAAGGACAGAACGGGGGAGGCTCAGGAGAAGTCGTTCAGACTCCATTGATCCGGATCCGGCTTGGGAGGCGGTTCGCCCTTGCCGACGATCCGCGGGCGGATCTGGGTGACGGCCGTCTGGGGATCCTTGCTCTTCTCCATCTTCATGAGCGTCCCGCATTCGGGACACATCACCTTCTTCTCCAGGTGTTCGGCGAATACCCGGAGATACTCCCCGCAGCCGCAGAGGATGTCCTGCGCGCCCGTGGGGGCCTTGCGCCGGCGCGTGGTGCGTCCGAGCGGCTTGGCGGCGATGATGGCGGTCCCTTCCCGGGTGCTGCCGGAGCTCCCGGCCGGCTTCTCCCCGGCGCGGCGGACCTTGGTCTCGAGCGTCTGGGGATCCTTGAAGCTTTCGATGACCATCGACGCCCCGCAGACGGGGCATTTGACCTTCTTGCCCGCCTGGTCTTTCCGGGCGACGAGCACCTGCCCGCAGGCGCAGACCAGCTGGTGGGAGCCCGGAGGAATCCGGATCTCCTTCCCCTTCGCCGCCATCCGGGTCAGGACCCGCTCCCGGGTCTTGGGATCGACGGCCCAGACCACCTTGAACGCCGCCGAGCAGGACGGACAGGTCTGGTCGCGGCCGACCGCCTGGGCCGGCACCGGAACCGTCGCGCCGCAGGTGCAGCGCACCGTTCCCGCCGGGACCTCGGAGTCGCCTTTCTCGTCGACCATATCCGCCACTGGAGTCTATACGGTTCCGTGCTGCCACTGCTGAGGTTTCGGATAGCAGCGGGCGAGTTCCTTCTTGAGATGCTCGAACGCCTCTTTGGGGCTGTCGCAGATCCGGAAGAGGTTGAGATCCTTGGCGCTGATCGTCCCCCAGCGCACCAGGGCCTGCAGGTCGAGGAAGTCGCCCCAGAATTTCTTTCCGTAGAGGATGATCGGGAGGGGGCGGCCGATCTTCCGGGTCTGGACGAGCGTCAGGATCTCGAAGAGCTCGTCCATCGTCCCGAACCCGCCGGGGAAGATCACCAGCGCGCACGCCAAATAGGCGAACCAGAGCTTTCTCATGAAGAAGTAGTGGAACTCGAACAGGAGGTCCGGGGTGATGAACGGATTGGGCCGCTCCTCGTTCGGGAGGCTGATGGCGAGGCCCACCGTCGGGCCGCCGGCCCGCTCCGAGGCGCCGCGGTTCGCCGCCTCCATGATGCCCGGACCGCCGCCCGAGCAGATCACGAAGCGCTTCCCCTGACCCAGCGATTTCGCCCATTGCGTCAGGGAGGCGGAGAGCTCGGCGGCCTCCTCGTAGTAAATCGACAGCTTCATGTCGGCTTCGAGCTTCGCCAGCCTCGCCCGGAGCGCCTTCGGGATCTTGTTCCCCGCCTTCTTCTTCTCCTCGAGGACCGCCTCGTAGTCCGTCTTCACCGCGACCGGAGGCCGGGCGCGCGCGGACCCGAAGAAGACGATCGTCTCGCGGACGTCCAGCTTCTGGAAGCGCTGGAGCGGCTCCAGGTACTCGCACATCATCCGCACGATGCGCGCGTCGCGGCTCTTGAGGAACTGGGGATTCAGGTAGGCTTTCTGAGCGCGCTTCGGGGGAACAAAGTCGCCGGATCCGCCGTTTTCCGCGCCACTGGAATCAACCATCCATTTTCTCCAAATCGGCCAGGGCCGTCTTGATCAGCGGCCCGATCGTCTTTTCGCTGAAATCGAACGTGAGGCCGGCCGCGCGGAAGAGCTCCGGGAGCGGGCGCGTCCAGCCGAGGGACTCCCCTTCCCGGTACCGGGCGATCGCCTTCTTCCGGTCCTTTTTCGCGTTGCGCCAGACCTGCAGGGCGCCGGTCTGCGCGATGCCGTATTCGATGTAGTAGAACGGGACCGTGAACAGGTGCAGCTGCCGGTGCCAGTTGTAGGCGAGCGCCTCCTCGTGGCCGCTCCAGTCCTCGCCTCCGCCCAGCCGGCGCTTCAGGTCCAGCCACGCGTTCTTCCGGTCGACCCGCGAATGGTCCGGGTCGGTGTAGACCCAGTGCTGGAAGGCGTCGATGGTCGCGACCCAGGTGTACGTCGACAGGAGGTCTTCCAGGTGCCCGGCGCGGGCGCGGTCGGCTTCCTTCGTCGTGTAGAACTCCTCGAGATAGGGCTGACCGAGCAGCTCCATGCCCATCGACGCGACCTCGGCGAACTCGGTCGGGTAGTCGCGGTTGAAGCGCGGGTCCTGGTGCCGGCATTGCAGGGAATGGAAGGAGTGGCCGCCCTCGTGGAGCAGCGTTTCCACGTCGCGGTGCAGGCCGGCCGAGTTCGAAAAAATGAAGGGGACGCGTTCGACCTCGAACACGGTCTGATAGCCTCCGGGCGCCTTGCCTTTGCGGCTGTCGAGGTCCAGATAGCCCTTGGACCGGATGTAGTCGAACATCTTCCCGAAGTCGGGGTGGACCTTGCGGAAGATGCGGCCGCACCCGTCCATCAGCTCCTCCATCGAGCGGAACGGCCGGAGCGGGGGGCGGCCTTCCGGGTCGACGGCGAGGTCCCAGGGGCGCAGGACGTCCACGCCGAGGAGCTTCTTGCGGCGCTCGTGGCGGCGGCGCAGGGCCGGGGCGACGGACTTCTCGTTCGCCTTGCGGAAGTCGTGGCAGTGGCGCGGCGTGTAGTCGAACCTCCCCTTCGCCCGGAAGATGTAGTCTCGGTAGTCCTTGAAGCCCGCATGGCGCCCGATCCGCGTCCGCAGGGCCACCATCTCGTCGTAGAGGTCCTCGAGCGCGGGACCGTCCTGGAGCCGGCGCTTCACGACCAGCTCCCAGACCTCCTGGCGGCGCGCCCGGTCGTTCTCCTCGAGGTAGCGACCCAGCTGCTGGAGCGTCTGCTCCTTCCCGTCGTACGTCACCGTCATCGCCCCGGTGATCTTCTGGTACTTCTGGCGCAGCTCCGCATCCTTCGCCTCGAGCGCGATGTTCTCTTCGCGGTAGAGGTCGAACTCGTTGGCGATGAAGCGGTCCATCACGCCGTAGAGGGACTTCGGAAGCGACTTCCGCTTCGGATGCCGGAGATAGAGCTCTTTCAGCTTCTGCCAGCGGGGCTTGCCGAGGGGGCCGATGACGGTCTCGAGGTGGAGGTACTTCTTCTCCTTCTCGACGTTCTCCGTGTCGCAGGTCATCGCGACGTAGCGGCGGCTCGACTCCTCGTTCCAGGCGCTTTCGAACTCGCTCCAGTCCCCCAGCCAGGCGCGGAGATCCTTCGTCGCGGCGTTCTTCTCCAGCTCGTCGAAGAGGGGTTCCAGCTTGGTCCAGTCGTCGAAATCGAGGCCCGGGGGAACCCACTTCAGGGGAAAGGACTGGTCGAGCTTCATACCGGGGAGGCGTCCCTGAAATCGTATGGTAGATGGGAGTATAGCACGCTTGGTAGAATCCTCCGCATGAAACGACTCGCCTGGCTCGTCCTCCTGGCCGGCTGCGCCGCCGGGGAGACGCCCGTCGCGCCCCCAGCGGTCCGGGCGGCGGCCCCGGCCCGGGTCCCGGCGCCCGGAGTACCTCCCGCGATCGCGACCGAGGGCGTTCCCCCGGTGTCGGCGGCCGTCGCCGGGAGGCTGGCCCAGTACCAGAGCGCCCGCGGCGCGACCTTCGAGGACTGGGGGCCCGGCGGATCCCTGCTGATCTCGACCCGGTTCGCGGACACCGCCCAGCTCCACGTGGTCCCCTTCGCGGGGGGACGGCGCGAGCAGATCACGTTCAGCGACGAACCCGTCAGCTCCGGCCTCTTCGTCCCCGGATCCGGGGACGTCCTCTACAGCCAGGCCCGGGGCGGCAACGAGAACTGGCAGATCTTTCGGCTCGACCGGCAGCAGGGACGCTCGACGCTGCTGACGGACGGCACGTCGCGGAACGGCATGGGCCCCCTCAGCCGGAAGGGAGACCGGCTCGTCTACAGCTCCAATCGCGCCAACGGCCGCGACATGGACCTCTACCTGCTCGACCTCGCGTCCGGGAAAAGCAGCCTCCTCCTGGAAGCGAAGGGATCGTTCTGGAGCGTGGCCGACTGGTCCCCGGACGACCGCGCCCTGCTCCTGGTGAAGGTCGTCTCCGTCAACGACAGCCGTCCCTACCGCCTCGATCTCACGACGCCCGAGTCGAAGCCGACCTCCCTCCTCCTCACGCCGGACGTCCGGTGGTCCTGCAGCAGCCCGAGATTCGCCCTGGGCGGCGCCGTCATGGGGAGCGATCTCCGGAGCGAATTCCAGCAGTTCACCCGCGACACCGGGAGGGTCGGCCTCGGCGCATCCCAGACGGACGTCCTCGACCAGCCGTGGGACGTCACCGAGATCGACGTCCACGGCGACCGGATCGCGTACGTCAAGAACGAGGACGGGGCCTCGAAGATCTACTTCTACGGAGAAGGGCTGCCGCTGGAGATCCCGATCGGCGTCGTGTCGGGGATCAAATTCTCGCCGGACGGCGCGCAGCTCGCCTTCACCCTCTCGCGCCCCGACGCCCCGGCCGACGCCTACTCCTGGGACGTCGCGGGTCACCGGCTCGTGCGCTGGACCTACAGCGAGGTCGGGGGGCTCGATCCGTCCACCTTCGTCGTTCCCCGCCGGATCTCCTACCCTTCCTTTGACGGGCGGACCATCCCCGCCTACCTGTACCAGCCCAAGGGCACGGGGAAAGTCCCCGTCGTCATTTCCATCCACGGCGGCCCGGAAGCCCAGTTCCAGCCCTTCTTTTCGCCGCTGATTCAGTACTGGGTCAACGAGCTGGGCCTCGCGGTCCTGGCGCCCAACGTGCGCGGCTCGACGGGGTACGGGAAGACCTACACGCAGCTGGACAACGCCGAGAAGCGCGAGGATTCGGTCCAGGACATCGGCGCGCTCCTCGACTGGATCGCGAAGCAGCCGGACCTGGATGCGTCCCGGGTCGCGGTCCACGGCGGCAGCTACGGCGGCTACATGGTGCTCGCCTCGCTCGTCCATTTCGGCGACCGGATCAAGGCGGGCGTCGACATCGTCGGCATCGCGAATTTCACGACGTTCCTGGAGAAGACCAGCGGCTACCGCGTGGACCTGAGACGCGTCGAATACGGAGACGAGCGCGACCCGAAGATGCGGGAGGTCTTCGAGCGGATCTCCCCGGCCAACCACGCGGAGAAGATCCGGTCCGCCCTCCTGGTCGCGCACGGCCGCAACGATCCCCGCGTCCCCTTCTCGGAGGCGGAGCAGATCGTCGCCAAAGTCCGCGCCAACGGACGCCCCGTCTGGACCGTCTACGCGGACAATGAAGGACACGGATTCGCGCGAAAGGAAAACCGGGACTACTTCAGCGCCGCCACGACGCTGTTCTTCCAGAAACACCTGCTCGACTAGAGGGACCTCCCATGCTGATCCGGACCGTCGTCGCGATCCTGCTGCTCGCCGCCCCCCGGGCCGAGAAGACCCGGGTGGCCTGCGTCGGCGACAGCATCACCTTCGGCGCGTGCGTCCAGGACCGCGACAAGAACTGCTATCCCGCCGTCCTGGGCAGCCTGCTCGGAGACGCCTACGACGTGCGGAACTTCGGGGTCAACGGCGCGACGCTGCTCAAGAAGGGGGACTTGCCCTGGTGGAACGTGGACGCCTACAAAGCGGCGACCGACTTCAACCCGGACCTCGTCGTCATCAAGCTCGGCACGAACGACACGAAACCCCAGAACTGGAAGAACAAGGCGGACTTCGAGGCCGACTACAAGGCGTTGATCCACCACTTCAAGGAACTGCCCGCCAAGCCGACCGTCTGGATCGCCCTGCCGGTGCCGGTGCTCAAGGAGAATTTCGGCATCACCAAGAAAGGCTCCGAGGAGCAGCAGCCGATGCTCCTGAAGATCGCCAAGGACGAGGGATGCGGCGTGATCGACCTCTATAAGGCGGTGGCGACCAAGGACCTCTTCGATCCGGACGGCATCCATCCCAACGCGGCGGGAGCGAAGAAGATCGCCGAAGCCGTCTTCGCGACGCTGAGCGCGAAAAAGAAGTCGAAGTAGGGCGCCGGGCGGTTCCGGCGTCCGGACCTCCGCCGGCTACTTCATGCAGACGGACCGGACTTCCCCCAGGTCCGTCAGGCCCTTCATGATCTTCCGGATTCCGTCCTGCTTGAGCATCACCATGCCCTTCTTGATGGCGAGCTCGCGGATCTTGCTCGACAGCTGTTTGCCGTAGATCAGGTGCCGGATCTCGTCGTCCACGGCCAGGAGCTCATGGATGCCGGCCCGGCCTTTGTAGCCCGACTTGTTGCAGCGCTCGCAGCCCCTGGCGCGGCAGAGTTCCGTCTTCTCTCGGACGTAGCCCTGCTTGTCCCAGAGGGCGTCGTCCCCGAACTCCCGCTTGAGCTTCTCGAATTCCCCCTCGTCGGGGGTGTACTTCTCCTTGCACTCCTTGCAGAGCGTCCGCAGGAGCCGCTGCGCGAGGATGCCCAGGAGCGAGTCGCCGAACGTGTACGGATCCAGACCCATGTCCAGAAGGCGGGTCACGGTTTCGGGGGCGTTGTTCGTGTGCAGCGTGGAAAACACCATGTGACCCGTCAGCGAGGCCTCGATGGCGGCGCTGGCGGTCTCGAGGTCGCGCATTTCGCCGATCATGATGATGTCCGGGTCCAGACGCAGGAAGGAGCGCAGCGCCTTCTCGAACGTGAAGCCGATCTTCGGCATCACGCTGACCTGGCGCAGGCCGACCTGCGTGATTTCGACGGGGTCCTCCGCCGTCCAGATCTTGACGTCCGGCTTGTTCAGATAGCCCAGGCCCGAGTGGAGCGTGGTCGTCTTGCCCGAGCCCGTCGGACCCACGCAGAGGAAGATGCCGTAGGGCTCCTGGGCGATCCGGATGAATTTCTCGAGGTTGTCCGCCTCCATCCCGAGCTTTTCGATCGGAATGGGCTTCGAGGCCGCGAGGATGCGCAGCACGGCGTCTTCCATGCCTCCCGTGGTCGGGATGGTCGCGACGCGGAGTTCGATGTCCCGCGGGCCGTACTTCTTGAAGGGGATCTTGCCGTCCTGGGGGAAGCGGCGCTCGGCGATGTCCAGGTTCGACATGATCTTGATGCGGGCCACCATCGCGCGGCCCGAGCCGTTGGGGATCTCGGGCAGGTCCGGCATCAAGATGCACGACCCGTCGATGCGGATGCGCACGCCCACGGGGCCGTCGAGCCGGGGCTCGATGTGGATGTCGCTCGCCCCCATGTCGTTGGCCTTGACGATGATCGCGTTGACGAGCTTCACCAGGGCCGCTTCATTGGCGCGGTCCTGGTCCTTGCTGACATCCGCCTTGTCCTCCTCCTTGCCCATCGACGCGTTGTCGCTGGCGATCTCGGACATGAGGGCGTTGAACTCGGCGGAGCCCGCCGATTTCTGGGCCTGTCCGAGGAAGGCGTCGATGTACTCGTTGATGTCTTCCTTGATGGAGACGTTGACGATGACGTCCGCTCCCAGCCGGCGGGCGATGTCGTCGCGGAGCTGGAGGTTTTTCGGGTTCGCCATGAGCACGGTGGCGCGGTTGCCCGCCTTGTTGACCGGAACGAACGAATGGTGCTTGAGGAGGTCGTGGGTGAACTTCTCGAGCAGCTCGACCGGCGGCGTCACGCCCGACGTGAACGCCATGAACGGGACGCGGTAGTACTCCGACAGGCTCTTCCCGACTTCATCCTTGGTGAGCTTGAAATTCAGGATGAGCGCGGTTTCCGGGGAGAACCCGTTCTTCTGGGCGATCCCGGTCGCCTGATCCACCTGGTCCTGCGTGATCCGGCCGCTCCGCACCAGGGCGTCGAACGGAGACGTGCGCGCCGAGATGCGCTGCTGGTTGGAGAAGGCCGTCGCCAGCGTCTTGGCCAGGTCCTACCAGCAG
>Ga0209579_10003108_pt1 | contig 12254 bp, 11 predicted proteins | sample Coa_R1_2_FD_187152 | JGI IMG/M metagenome (GOLD analysis project Ga0209579, IMG submission 187152) | Surface soil microbial communities from Centralia Pennsylvania, which are recovering from an underground coalmine fire - Coalmine... | ecosystem: Environmental > Terrestrial > Soil >... | reverse complement strand
TCCCCAGACCACACCGGGAGCCAGTAGCACCGAACCAAAGTGAGAACAGACGCGATGAATGACGCGTTCACCTTCGCCGTCCCCGGCCAGTTGATCCAGGCCCTGACGGAGCTAGTCAGACAAGCAATCGCCGACGAACTACATAAGGCCCACACAAGTACCGGGCCCCACTACCTCGACGTCGACGCAGCCGCCACCTACCTCGCCTCCACCCCGAGCGCAATCCGGTCGCTGGTCAAACGCAACGCGATCCCACACCACAAAGCGCCGAACGGCCGGCTGCTCTTCGACCGAGAAGAGATAGACGCATGGGTGAAGACGGGATGAACACGCGCCAACCCTTGACGGCAGACTGCAGCGGACCTACCGTTCCGTTCGACAACGCAAATGGGGCGAGCGCCGCGGAAACGGCCCCGCCCCCGGACACCAGGAGGTTGCCCTGATGTCGCAGTCGAGCCTAGCTCTGGACCCCTATAAGCGGCACAAGACCGCCCATCCGGGTGTCTATTACCGCCAACGCACAGGTGGGAAGACGTACAGCGTGCATGCCGATGGCCGCTTCGTTTCCTTCGCAACCTTGAAGGAAGCGTTGGCCTTCCAGGCCGACCTGCGCACCAAGAAAGCGCGCGGCGTGCGCGTGGTCGTCAACGACCGCACGAGCTTCGCCACGCTGGCCGAGCAGTGGCTGGAGATGAAGAAGACCTCCGGCAAGCGGCCGCTGCGGTCGCGCACCGCCGAGGACTACCGGCAGGCGCTCGACATCGTGCTGCTTCCCCGCTTCGGCCGCTGGCTGCTGCGCGCGATCGACGCCGAAGCGATCGCAACCCTGATCCGCGAACTCGAACGCGACGGCCTGCACGCGATCGACCCAAGCCGGCAGCGACGGCCCCTCTCCCGAGCCAGCATCGAGAACTACCTCAAGCCGCTGCAGGGGACGCTCAAGCTCGCCGTCCGTCGCCGCCTAATCGCCGACAACCCGTTCAGTCAGCTCACCGACGACGACCGTCCCGCCGCCGGGAAGAAGAAGCCGGCGCACGTCTGGTCCGATGAGGAGCTCGAAGCCCTCTTCGCCGCCTCACGCGAGCTTGCCCTGAAGCTGACCTCGAACCACGACTACACCCTCTTGCTGAGACTGACCGCCCGACTCGGACTGCGTCTGGGCGAGGTGCTCGGCTTGCAGTGGTGCGATCTCGACAAGAGCGCAGGCCTGCTCCACGTCCGCCGCCAGTGGCTGACAAGCGGCCAGTACGGGCCGCCCAAGACAGCCGCCGGCGTCCGCAGCATCCCGCTACCTGAGGATCTTCGCCGCGAGTTGATCGACCACCGCCTCGCGAGTAGCAACTCGCAGGACGCAGATCCGATCTTCGCCTCTCGGGAGGGCACGCCACTCCAACACCGCAACGTCGCGCACCGCGGCTTCGAGCGCGCAGCCAAGGAAGCGGGGATCGAAGGCGTCACCTTCCACGACCTCCGGCATGCCGCCGCCTCCCGGATGATCGCGAACGGCCTCGACCCCGTCACCGTCGCCACCGTGCTCGGCCACGGCGACGCCAACATCACGCTCAAGGTGTACGCGCACCTCTTCAACCGCGACCAGCGAGACGACGCCGTTCGGCGAGCTCTCTCAGCCACAGGAAAGGCATAGCCACCGTTCGTGAGCACTCACAACGACCGGGGTCCGGTACCGCGCGCCGCTCACATGCCTGACTGTGTCGCCGTCTGCGACACGACCCGTCAAACGCGCCCGACAACCGTCGGCTCACCAGCCTCGACCCCCACTGCGCAACCCGGACCTTTCGCTGTCCCGAGAGGACAGCGAAACGACTAGCCCCAGCCCGCGGACAGGTAGACGGAGCGGGTCGTGGCGGTCCGTTCGTTGCCGAGAGCGACGGTGACGCGGACTCGGATAAGGCTGCCGACATGGATCCTCCGTGGAGCAATACGGACGAAGCCTGTCCAATAGCGGTGGAACCCGTATCGCCCTGAGCCGCCCCGCCGAGTTGTGAGCGCTGTTGTCTTGTCGAGTAGCCGGACCTGCACGCGATCAGCGACTCGCGGCAGCCAGATTGCGACTCCGACGCGACCGCAGTTCCTGCCGGCAACGTGGCACGCCACGCCCAGGTATGCATCGGCCGGAGTGGGTGCGCTCCCCGCGTTGGCGATCGCCGCTAGTAATGAAGCGACCAGCAGAACGGACAGGAGGGCGCAGGCCCTCACGCCGTTCTGTGTTCGAACTGCCTCAGGCGGATCATGTCACCTGCGCCAGAATACTCTCGGGCAATCGCCTCGCCGATCGGGCGTCGCTGTCCTCCCGGGACAGCGTCAGCGCCACGTCAGACACTCGTAGACTCGGCAGATGCCGAATATCTACGCGCCGATCAAAGCGAGCTTCGACGGCCTCCCGGTGTCTCGTGTCGGCGAGTTAGCCGGCAGCGAGCAGCTTGGCGTATCCGTATACGAGCTCCAGCCGGGCCAGGGAATGGTCTTCCACTACCACCTCCAGCGCGAGGAATTGCTGGTCGTCCTGCGCGGAGTGCTCGCGGTTCGAACGGCGTCCGGATGGCGAGACCTTCAAGAGGGCGAGGTCGTCGCGTTTCCCCGCGCGGAGCGCGGCGCACACGGCTACGAGAACCGATCGACGCAGGTCGTACGGCTGATGATGGTGAGCGAACAGAACGCACCGAACATCAGCGTCTACCCCGACACCAACGAGATCGGCATCTTCGACGCAGCCCGTCGGACGGAGCGACGCTTCGGCGCGCTCTTCGACATTCGTACCGCGGTCTCCGACTACGGCGGCGGAAAAGCGAAGATCGTCCCTCCCGCACCGCCTCCAATCGACCGAACCACCTAGCCGGCACTCATCATCGCGCTGGCCCTGTGTCGTTGTCCTTCCTGGACTGCGTCAGCCAGGAAGGGGGCAGCTGCAGCGAGCGATCTCCAGAGGCTAAACCGCGTCCAGTGCCTCGAGTCGCTCACGAACTCGGCGGGCGAGCGGGATGATCCCCTTTCGCTCGTAGCATTCGAGTGCATCGTTGAGGGCAGCGACTGCTGCGACGCTGTCGTTTGCGGCGGCGAGAACTTCTGCAAGGTCGTAGAAGGCGTCGCCGTGAAATGCTGGGGCGTCGGTCTTCTGCGCGAACACCACCGCTTCATGGGCGAGTCGCTTTGCTTCGTCCAGGTCGCCGCGTTCGACGTGAACGAGGGCTAGAGCTTGACGCCAGCCTGCTTGAGCGATGGCGTCGCTTTGGTGGCTGAGGTCGCAGCCATCGTTCGCGAGCTGTTCGGCTTCGGGGTAGCGACCGAGCGCACAGAGAACACGCGCGCGCATGCCCGCAACGACAGCAGCGAACGCCGGCGAGCCATCAGACAAGCACTGGTCATAGGCAAGCAGGAGGTGTTCCTGGGCAGGCTCGTAGTCGCCGGCAAGCATCTCTAGCTCCGCGAGCTCAAAGACGTAGATCAGGGTTGTGCCTCGCTCCTGGAGGGTTTCGATCGCGGCGGCGGCAAGTGTCTGTGCTTCTTCGAATCGGTCGTCCATCGCGAACAGGAGTGCGCGCACGAGCGCTGCTACCGGATGGTCGCGCAGCACCTTCTCCGGGGACGATGTGCGAACGCCGATGCCGTCTTCGAGTCGCTTGAGCGCTTCCCGGACGGGACGTGGCCCGTAGAGCAGGTGCGCCGAGGGCGGTGGCCGTCGAGAGCGTCCCCGCCAGCTCCTCGCCGGTCGCTCGTCGGCGCCAGAATCCGATCGAAGAAGCAGCGAGCAGCAAGACCGAAACGAGCTGCAGGGCAAGAATCGCCGGACGGCCGACGAGCAATTCCCGCTCACCTTGCACCGGAGAGAGCTGCGGCGAGATCGCGTTTGGCAGGCGCGACGTCGTTAGTCCGACCCCAAACGCGATCAACAGGATGACTCCGACGAAGGCGCCTCCGACAAGAAGTGCGCCACCCAGCTGTAACCGCAGCTGACGTCGGGTGAACGCCGCGGCTGCAAGGCCGACCGCGCCGAGCACGTCGCTCACAACCGGCGCCCAAGTCGAGAAACGGGTGATATGGCCGCCCGCCAGAGCAGCCGGCAGCAATGAAAAACAAAGGCCGCCGACCGCGAGAGTGAGCAGCGAGAGAACGAGCAGTAAGTCGGTGAGCGAGCGGCTCAGTTGGTAGCGGCCGAGGAAGAGGTACGCGGCGACCGTGCAGACAACCGCGGCGACACTCTCGATCGCAACATGGAGCGTCCAACTCTGGTACGCGACGTCAAACGGCCGAATGAACACCACCAGCCCCGTGAAGAGCGCGGCCGAGGTCCCGGCGACCAGCGGCGACCACCGACGTAAGACGACCAACGCAGTCACCTTCGAGGTGATCTCGGGCCAGAGCCTGCGCCGGCGAGAACGGGGAACGCCGACCCGCTGCGGTCGAGCGCGTACGGCATCAGGTGAGACGCTAGCAACACCTCGGCCGCCATCCAGTGTGAGTCTTGCGGCCGGCGGGTCGGAGGGTGGGTGTTGAGAAAGACCAACACCGACGATCCGTCGACCGCGTCGGGTTCGACGCTTCACGAAGCTATCGTCGAGCAGGTCGTGGCGGAGCTCGACAAAACCTGTCCGCCGGCAGATTCGCGGACGGAGCCGCTGTCGAACAGCTGGGGAGGAGCCGGCGACCATCAGGGGTCTCCTCAGCCCTGATGCGGACGACGCTCAAGCGTGGGGTCGGGCGCAGCGCGGCTGCGGACGGCAGCGGTCGCGCCGTGCTACCGCCGTCGGCCGTGAGCGCGGTCAGCCGGTACCGGCAGCCGCCGCCGGCACGCGTCTCGGGCCTCGGGATTCTCCGGAGGGTTCTCGTGGGGACGGTGATCGTGCTTAGTTCGCTGGCGTTCGGGATCGCCGGTGGGGCGTACCTGTGGTTTCACCAGTCGATCTCCGACGTGCAGTCACATCCTGATCTGGCCAGGGTCTCGAAGTCGCTCGATGTGCCGCTCCCGAACGCGCCGGCGACCGCGTTGGTGATCGGCTACGACCATCGTGTCGGCATCGGCGGGCCGTCGCGTTCGGACACGATGATGCTGATCCGCGCTGATCCGACCGACAAGACGATCTCGCTGCTCTCGTTCCCGCGCGACCTGTTGGTGCCGATCTATTGCAACGACGGCGCGCCCGTGGCGAGTGATCGGATCAACTCGGCGTTCGCGCGCTGCGGGCCGAGGGGTTCGCTGGAGACGGTGCGGCGGCTGACCGGCGTTCCGATCAATTACTTGATCACGGTCGACTTTCACGGCTTCAAGGAGGTGGTCGACAAGCTGGGCGGTGTCTGGATGGACGTCGACCGCCGCTACTTCAACCAGAACGTCGGCACGGCGGCGACCGACTACTCGAACATCAACCTGCAGCCCGGCTATCAGCTCCTGACCGGTGGCTCGGCGCTGAGCTTCGTCCGCTTCCGCCACACCGACTCCGACTTCGTGCGGCTGGCCCGGCAGCAAGAGTTCGTGCGCGCGTTGAAGGAGCGCCTCTCGAGCGGCTTCTCCTACACCGATGTCTTCGGAATCATCAACGACCTCGTGCAGAACGTCGAGGTCGCCGCGGGGGGCCACAAGCTGAGCGGAAGCGATGTCGTCAAATGGGCGTTCTTCGCCAAGGACCTGCCCGGCGGCCATTTCTTCCAGCCGCGTATCCAGGACGTCACCGGCTACTACGAGGTATCGGCGCCGCAGTCCGCGATCCAGCAAGCCGTCGCCCAGTTCGAGCATCCCGACGTCGGCTCATCGAAGACCGCCAATGCCGCGGCACTCGGCAAGAAAGCGAAGCAGCAGGCACCACCCCCGGCGCACGTGACCCTCACCGTGCTGAACGGCAACGGAGTCGCGGGCGCCGCCGCAAACACCAGCTACCTGCTCGGGCAACGGGGCTATCAGACGGTGCCGCCACCGAACAACCTCGAGCCGAACACCCCGACCCAGAACTACTTCCACACCAAGATCTACTACGACCCCAGCCAGCCGCGCTCACGTGCGGCAGCGGCTGCGCTGCAGCAACTGGTGCAGCCCGCCGACGTCGCCAGACTGCCGCGACGCACCTGGCTCCTCTCGCTCGACCCCGGCTCGATGCTGATGGTCGTACTCGGTTCGACATTCCACGGAACGATCGCAGAGCCCCCAGTCACCGAAGCACCCAGACACGAGCCGCCGGTCGTGCGCTACGACCCTGGGCAGGCTCTGCCTTTGCTCCAGCCGCTGCAGAAGAAGGTGCCGTTCCCGCTCGAGGTGCCGACCGTCCTCGAGCGCAACTCCTATCCGGACACCTTGCCCGGCGACGTGCCGGTGCGCCTCTACACGATTCAGGGGCAGCACAAGGCAATCCGGCTTGTCTTCAACAGCGGCCAGAACGGCCAGTTTTGGGGCGTCGAAGAGACCGATTGGGGCGGGGCGCCGATCCTCCGCGACCGCAGCTTCCGCCACGATCTCGAAGGCCGCGAGTTCGACCTTTACTACGCCGGCTCACGCCTGCATATGGTCGTCCTGAAAGCGAACGGCGCCACCTACTGGGTGGTCAACAGCCTGCTCGACTCGCTCTCGAACGAGACGATGCTCGCGATCGCCGAAGGCTTGAAACCGATCGCGGTCGCCGGCGGAACTGGGTAGCGCGCATCGGGCGCGCCGCGCCTAGCTCGCCAGCGCCTTCGTGAGCGCTGCTCGCGTGACCGGCCCGACCACGCCGTCTGCGGTGATGCCTTCCGATTGTTGTAGCCGCACAGTCCCCTGCTCGGTCGCGTTGTCGTACCTCCCGGTAACGGCGAGCCGTGCGTGTCCCGACCGGCGGAGCCAGCGGTTCAACTGACTCTGCCAGGCGGAGACCGCCGGACCGCTGCTGCCCAGCTTCAGCGTCGGCCCCGTCTGAGCAGACCGGTGGCGCAAACGATCGAGCAGAGCCGCCATCGAATCGGATGTCGCCAAGTCGGGCTCGGCGAGAAATGTCGAGCTCGGCGCACGTGCCCCGTGGGCGCCGTCGAGGGCAAGTTGCGCCTGCACCTGTTCCTGGAAGAAGTCGCGCCAGATGACGTCGCTGGTCACGAGCCGATCGGCGACGAAGGAGAGCTGGGCCGGAGTCGTCGAAGCCGCATCGAACGCCCGGCGCAGTCCGGCGAGGCCGTCGACGCGCAGGCTGAGCGCGTCGAGCGCATTCCGCTGTTCGGAACGAAGCGTCGGAGCCGGAGCAATACGAGTCGCGATCTCGAGATCGCGCTGCTGTCGTCGGAGCAGACTGCTCAGCGTTGCCTGGAGAGTGGACAACGTCAACGTCCTGCTGCGAAGACGTGCTGACAGTGCGCTGCCGACTTGCGCGGAATCGCGAGCCGGCCGAACTAACTGGTTCAGATAGCTGCGATCGGCGCCCGACGGATCGTTGCCACCGACGACCGTCGCGACCACGACCGCCACGACGATGACGACCGCTGTCGCCCCAGCCAGCCGCCAGACTGCCCAACGGCGAACCGGCGGACCCTGTGGCCTTCGAACTCGTGTTGGTCTGTGGCGGCGATCGTCTCGGCGCTGCCAGACGCGGCGCGGCAGCTCGCGAGTCTCTTCCTCGTCGAACCAGCTGTCTGGCTCACGATTGCTGCTACTCACCGCGAGGCCGATGCCGCAGACCCGATGGCGGCGATCACCGAAGGATCAGGTAAAGCCCGACGACGACAGCGGCGGCGATGACCACACCAAGGCTGAGTGTGAACAGCAGCCGATCATCGCGGCCTGGATCGGCTGCGAAACTCGGGTCGAGGGACCGCCGCGATTCGCTGTGATCCGTGGCGTCGCGACCGTCAGGCATCCGCCGCCCTCCGACAACGCCCGCCGCTCGGGCCACCCTCCTGACCCAGAAGGAACACTCGATCACCGTAGCGGCGAGTTGCGTCTGCTAGTGCCGCCAGATCGATCGCCGCGGTGTTTGGACGTTGATCTTTCTCAACGTGTTCGGGTAGCGATGCAGTTGCGCCTCTTCCAGTTCGGACGCGTCGAACCCATCTCTTTCGGGCTAGATGTGTTCGGGAAGACCGAAGCGGCGGGGCAGCGCGGGGTCGGCGAAGAGGGTGATCTCGTCGACCTTGTTGCCGCTCAGGGTGAGGACCATCATGCCCCAGGGCTGGGAGCGCAGGTAGCAGCAGAGGGCCGGCTGGCCGTTGGCGCGGGTCGCGCGTACCTGTAGCGGGGCGCCGCGGACCTCGGCGCCGCGGTCGAGGTATGCGCCGATCGCCTCGCGTCCGATGAGTTCTCCCGGTTGCGGCGGCATGGTCACACGAGCGTCGGGGCTCAGCAGAGTCAGGAGGCGTGCCGTGTCGCCGGTTTCGACGGCGTCGCTGAAGGTGGCGAGAAGGTTCCGTTCGGTCGGCGAGTCGGGCAGCGGCGCCTGCTCGCGTTCGACGGTGTACGAATCGAGCGTTGCGCGTGCGCGTTGAAGCGCGGCCTTGACCGACTGCGGCGTCGTCTCGAGGATCGAGGCGGCTTCGTCGGTGTGGAAGCCGAGCACGTCGCGCAGGACGAGCACTGCACGCTGATTCGCAGGCAGCTGCTGCAGCGCGACGATGAAGGAGAGCTGGATCGCTTCGCGCTGCTCGTAGCGTGCTTCAGGTCCGGGGGCGGGATCCGGAAGCGCGCTGTCCGGGTACGGCTCGAGCCAGCTCGGCTCGACGGCGCGGCGGGTTCTCGACGGTCTCATGGTGTCCTCCGTGGCTGGGCGGCGCCCGCGTGCGCGAATCGCGTTGAGACTCCGGTTGGTTGCGATCCGGTAGAGCCAGGAGCGCAGTGACGCCCGCTCCTCGAAGCCGTCGAGTCCGCGCCAGGCGGCGAGCAATGTTTCCTGGACGAGATCCTCGGCGTCCTGCACGGAGCCGAGTAACCGGTAGCAATGCAGCTGAAGCTCGCGCCGGAACGGCTCGACCAGCGACGCGAACGCGCGCTCGTCGCCTGCCTTGGCCCGCTCGAGATCGACGGTCATCGCATCAATGACACCAGGTTCGTCGGAAACGGACCGGCGGTCCGTTTCGCGGCATCGCGGTGTCTCTGACGTCAGCACAACCGTGATCGGAGATGAGCTGATGCAGAAGCGACGTTGGAGCAGCGCGCTCACACGTGTGTTCGCCGTTTGGCGCACGGGCCTACCGAGGCCCGTCCTCGTTCTTCAGGCCGGGAACGCGCTCAACTACTTCGGTACCGGGCTGATCCTCCCCTTCGAAATCGTCTACCTCCACGCGGTCCGCGGCTTCTCGACGGCGACCGCGGGGCTCGTGTTGGCGACGGTCATGGGCACGGCCGCCGTGGTCACCCTCCCTTCGGGTGCGCTCCTCGATCGTTTCAGCGCGAAACGGCTCCTGATCGCGGGCAATGCCGTGAACGCACTCGGCTACGGGGCCTTGGCCTTTGTCGACCGTCCTTGGCAAGGCTTCGTCTGCTCGGCCGTCGGCGGTGCCGGCTTCGGATTCGTGGGAACCGCGGGCCAGGTCCTGACCTTGACCCTCGTCCCGGCGGAGCAGCGCGCCGCATCGACCGCGCTCCGCCGAGTCGCAGGCAACTTCGGTCTCGGCCTCGGCGCGACGGTTGCGGGGCTCATCGTCGCGGCCACCCACCATCACCTCCAGGCGTTCCAGGGCCTCTATCTCTTCGATGCAGTCACGTTCGTCGTCTTCGCGCTGGTTGTGCTCGTCAGCGTCCCGGATCCGGGCCTCGCGGATGCTCCCTCGGCGAGCGAGGACGCACAGGGTTTCCGAGCTGTTGCTCGGGATCGGCTCTTGCTCGCCCTGCTCGCGGGCAACCTCGCCCTCGTGATGATCGGCGGCGCGTTCTTCTCCAACATCCTCCCGCCGTTCGCTCTGGCGCATACACCTGTCGGGGCCGGCGAGATCGGTGTCGTCGTCTTCGTCAACACCTTCTTCATCGTCGTAGCGCAAGTGCCGGCGACACGATTGGTCGCGCGGATGCGCCGCACTCACGCGTTGTTCGCCACCAGCGCCGTATTCGCAGTCGGCCTGCTCGCGGTCCTGCTCGCAACACAGACGCGATCGACGCTTGCTGCGACCGCCGTCCTGATCGCCGTCGCGATTGTGATCGCGATCGCCGAGTGTGGCCAGTTCGTCGTTCTCGGCCCGCTCGTCGCAGAGCTCGCACCGCCGCATCTGCTCGGCCGCTACATGTCGCTCTACCAGCTCAGCTTCATGGCAGGCGTGGCTCTCGGCCCCGCGGCCGGCGGCGTGCTGCTCGGAACGTCACCCGGCACCATCTGGTGGGGTGGCGCCTTCGCGCTGGCACTGACCGGAGCCGGCTTCCTTCGACTCGGAAACCGGATACCAGACCCGCTCTTGCCGACGAAATCCCCGCCGCTGCAGGCCGCGTCAGAGGCCGCCTGATGCGCGGCCGGCTACCGCCGGAAGACCTGGGGCGGTACGTCGCGATGGTCGCGGCTCTCCGCCGCAAGGACATCGAGTAGGACCGGGCCGCGATTGAGGCGCTGAAGGCGCGACTCGCGCGCCGCCGCTAAGACTCGCTCCGCGCTCCATGCCCTCGCAACTTAACGCGATCTTGACCGAGCGCTTACGGAGAGCCCTCGCGAAGCGGTTACCGAGTCTGAAGAGAAGAGTCGTCGGAAGGAGGACGCCTGATCGTGCCAAGAAGTCTTTGTGCCGTGCTTTTCTCGGTGGCTGCGCTTGCCGTGTTTCCGGTCGCGGGTGCCCATGCGATGGCGCGCATGCCCGTCGGCTTCTATGACGATCCGAGTTTTCGCTGGTCGCCCGAGGCGACGGCCAACTTCGCGTCTGCGCAGCGCGCGGGGGCGACGATCGTGCATACGCTGGCCGACTGGTCGCAGATCGCCCTGACCAAGCCCGCGCAGCCGCTGAACGGCAGCGACCCCGCCTACCGGCTCGGCGACCTCGACCAGTTCGTCGCGGACGCGGAGTCGCATGGCTTGCAGGTGCTCGTGACGATTACCGGCACGCCGCGCTGGGCGAACGGCGGCAAGACGCCGAACTATCCGCCGAAGAACATGACGACGTTGACGCAGTTCGCGCACATGCTCGCTGCTCGTTACGACGGCGCGCACGACGGCTTCGGCGCGGTGACGCGCTGGTCGATCTGGAACGAGCCGAACCTCGGCCGCTTCCTCGCACCGCAGTACCGGGGCAAGAAGATCGTGAGCCCGGCCACGTACGCGAAGCTGTATCTGGCGGCGTACAAGGGGATCAAGGCTGGGAATCCGATCGCGCAGGTCGCAGCCGGCGAGACCTCGAACCGCGGCCGCAGCCGGCCGACCGGCGTCGTCGGCCAGGACACCGTCGCGCCGGCGCTGTTCGCGCAACTCGTCGCGAAGGCGAACCCGCACCTGCCGTTCGTAGCCTGGGCGACGCACCCGTACCCGAGTGTTTACGCACTCGGCCCGGGCCAGAAGGTCGCATGGCCGAACCTCGGACTGTCGACGATGACCCGTTTCGGAGGGTCGCTGAAGCAGTGGTTCCACCGCAGCGTTCCAATCTGGATCAGCGAGTACGGCGAGCAGACGAGGCCCGAGTATCCCAGCGGCGGAGTCACCTACGCGAAGCAAGCGGCAGACCTGCAAAAGGCGATGCAGCTCGCGCAGCAGAGTCCGTACGTGCAGATGTTCATCTGGTTCGTCTTCCGCGACAGCACGAGCGCGACATGGGCCAGCGGCGTCGAGAAGCGTTCCGGCGCGAAGAAGCCGTCCTACGCCGCATTCGCCAGGCAGGCAAAGCAGACGGCCGGACAGACGCAACAACTGACGAAGAACCGGAGTGTGTCGGTCAAGGTCGCCGTGCCGCTCCTCTCGAGCCTCGACCCGGCCGGCAGCCTGATCCGCGTCAGCTACGCACTGCTCGCGGGCGCGAAGCCCGTAGAGAAAGGCGCCCAGGCCGCGAAGCTGGCGCCCGACCAGACGGTGACCGTGAAGCTGACGCGGCCCGCGACCGCGAAGAAGACGAACTACACCCTCACCGTCACCGCGACAGACGGCAACGGCGAGCGGAGCAAGCAAACGATCGCGTTGCTTACCGCCTCCTGAAAGGTCGCCGCCAGCCTTTCGCACTTGAAGGGTGGGGAACCCAATCTGACCTACTTAGCCAAGCAGGGGACCCGAGGAGCGGTTCGGCCAGCACGAGAGGGGCGTGAATACAGACGACGACGGGAGCGACGGGACTCGAACCCGCGCTTTACCCCAATATCGAGATACGGCGTCGGCCATTGTCGTGACGATCAGTCG
>Ga0209579_10003106_pt1 | contig 12260 bp, 8 predicted proteins | sample Coa_R1_2_FD_187152 | JGI IMG/M metagenome (GOLD analysis project Ga0209579, IMG submission 187152) | Surface soil microbial communities from Centralia Pennsylvania, which are recovering from an underground coalmine fire - Coalmine... | ecosystem: Environmental > Terrestrial > Soil > Unclassified... | reverse complement strand
CGAGGAAAGCGAATCCGCCGAGGTCGAGTTCGCTGGCGACGATATTGCGGCATGAGGGGACGAACGCGGCGGTGATCGAAGTGGTGGTCTGGCAGGGTTGGACCGCGCCGCCGAACGTCGGGTCGAAATAACGGTCGTAGCGAAGCTGCCAGGTGAGGAAATCGGTGACGATGCCGTTCTTATCCTTCGCCAGCAGGCGGTTGGTAAGCGAAAACTCGACTTGATTCGTATTGCTGATCAGATCGTTTTCATCGAAACGCAGCACCTGGTCGAAATTATTGATGCCGTTCACGTACTTGTACGTGATTCGCGGCTCGATCACGTGCTTCACTTTTTTCCCGATCCAATCCGGAGCGTCGAAGATCCGTTCGAAACTGGGCAGGATCAAATCCAGCGTGACATCGCGCGAACTGCGTAAGAGGTTCGCGCCGGTCACCTGGCCGACGTTGTTGAAACTCTCGCTATACTGCGTCTCGCGAATTCCAAACGTCGGGATGAGCTGAATATCGTGCCAGCGGAACGCCGTGGTGACGTGCGGCGCGAAGTCGATCCGGTCGACGAACTGGCGGGTTTGATAATCCGGCTGGCTGCGGTCAAGAAAACCGGCGCTGGCCGTGAACGAAACCCAGAAAGGCCAGCCGTTGAAATCGACTTCATGCTCCCGGCCGGTGAATTCCGCCGACGGCAGCTTGCGCGTTTCGATGGTCTGGCCCGGCGCGGTGGATTGAAAGCTGACGTCCCGCTGCGCGACGAAATCCACCCCGTAATCGGACCAGTGCTTCGTCACATAAGCGACCGAATGTGTTTCGGACGTAACCGCTTCCGTAAACGACTGGGTGAAGTCCTGCAAGAAGGCCAGAGAAGAGAGATAGTCGAGCACGCCCCGGGCTTCCCATCCATTGCCGAGGTCGGATTTCGCGTGCATCAGGATCCGGTAGCCGCTTTCGCTGCTGGGGTTTTCCTGCGTGGCTAGAACGCCAAAAACATTGACGTCAAAATCCGTTTTTTGATTGATCTTCCCGCGGAAATCAAGATAATTCGCAAGTCCCGCCTGTGAGTAGTACAGGCCGCGATACGTCAGGTCGAAACTGCGATTGATGGCCCAATAATAGCCGCTGCCGAACATTTTTCCATGCGCCGAGCTGTTGCCGAAGTTGGGGATCAGGAATCCGCTCTTCCGTGGCTCTTTCTTAAGCGACTTATAGAACCACGGGGCATAGAACAGCGGCATCTTGCGGATGTAAAACCAGGAATTACGGGCAATCGCGTGATCGCCGGGCAGGATGTCGAAGACTGGGCCTTTCAGCCGCCACCACGGGTTCGGGATCAGGCAATCGGTCAGGAAGCCGTCGTGAAGGATGTAGTGATCCTTCAAGCGCTCGGCCCATTTCGCTTGAAAGAAAAATGGAGTCTGCGTGGTCAGCAAGCCGGGCCGCGCCGTGATCTGCGATTGAGCGGAACCGCTGACAACATAGAAATTGCCGGTCTCGTCGTTCATGTTGTACTCGGCCCGGTCGCAGTCGATTTTTTCGCCCCGCAGGAAGTGCTCGAAATGGACGTGGCCGACGGCTTCGACGTCGCCGGTGTCCTCGTCGTAAGTGATTTCGTCGGCTCGGATCAGCATGTCGATCGTTTCGACGCGCGCAGCGATGCTGAAGCGCTTAATCGGGCCGTCCAGGTCCTTGTGCACGCCCTCGACATAGATGGTCGACTTGTCAGGAACATTCGGACGGGGTACTCTGACTCGCTGGTTGGGGTTGGTACTAGGTTGAGGATCCGGCGGGGCAGAAGGTAAAGCCGGAATGAAGATTTGGCCGCTTAAACTCGACACCCAAAGGACTAAGAGAACGGCTGGGGTCGAAGAAATTGCGTGACAAACCCGCGAGAATGTGGTACGTAAGAATGAGGCGAAAGTACTAGGACTTCGCTCAAGCTTAGTCAAGAGACCAAAACTAGACTCCAACCGAGCACCGTAACAGAGCCGGATTGAAAGAGTCAAGCGAGACGCATCGGATGCAGTGCAGATATTGTCGAGAATGGAACGAAGCGGACGAGCGGCGGTGTGTCCGCTGTGGACGGCGGCTGCATCTTGCAGCCCCGCAAGCCGCGCCTGAGTCTTATGTGATGGCCAGTGGGGCAGCGACGGCGCCGGCATTGGAGATTCTTCCAGGCAAGCGCACGGCCGTCGAGTCGCCCGCGAATCTGACCTATCCATCGATCTCTCCGCCAAACTCTTCTCCGAACGCGCAACCGAACTATCAGCCATCGCTATTCCGAGACGCGGCCGGGGCGCCGAAGGTAATCCCAATTCCGACGCTGACCCCGATGCATCCGCGGGAGCGTGAAGAATCTGCACAGAGTGCGAAGGCAGCACGGGCCTCGCGGCCGCAAGGAACACACCGGCGAAGCGCGGAATCGCGCGCGGGTTCCAACGGGCAACAGGCGCTGGATTTCTACGGCCGGTCGAAATTGCCCGAGATGGACGCCGTGATTTACTGCGATGCCCCCGTCGCCATGCCCGCGCACCGGCTGATCGCCGCGGCCTTCGATACCAGCATGGTGCTGATCGCCGTGGGCGTCTTTCTGGTGGTGTTTTCCTTCTCAGGCGGCGATATCGCGCTGACCAAGCAGAACATGCCGTTCTTCCTGGGCGTGATCGCCGTGCTGGCGTTGTTTTACCGGTTCCTGTGGTGCGTCGCCAACGGCGACACGCCCGGCATGCGCTTCGCCGGCCTGAAACTGGTGGATTTCGACGGCCGCGTGCCGGATCGTGAGCAGCGGGGAATGCGCCAGGTGGCGAGTTTCCTGAGCGTCGTCTCGGCCGGACTCGGCCTGGTGTGGGCACTGGTCGACGAAGAAAACCTGACCTGGCACGATCATATTTCTAAGACCTTTCCGACAATCGGATAGCAGCCGTTTTTCGTGCGCAGCGGCAGGCCGGGGGCATGCCCCACGTCGGTCGCGCGGATGGTAGGCTGTAACTGTGAGTCGACCGGTCGCGCGCTACACTTCTTCACGGCGTTGCTATTCACTCGCCCTGGTGGCATTCGGCGCGGCATTGATGTGCGGATGGTTCGCGCTGCGGTGGCCTCCCATCTGGATCGCCGCCGGAGCGCTGACGGTGTCGGCAGTATGCGTGCTCCTGCTGGCGATGCGGCCGACCATCGAGATTCACGATGCGCACCTCATGATCGGACGCAAGACCATCGCCTGGTCCGATATCCGGCGGCTGGATCAGACCGGCTGGAACGCGCCTCTGGCGGTATATTTGACTCTCGCCGATGAGCAGCGCGTGCTGCTGGTTCATCCTGGAGATCTGGATTCCTCCACCAGCCTGCTGCGCCATCTGCGGCGCTACGCCCGCGCGGCCCTGCTCGACGGTGTCCCGTATGCTCAGTTCTGGGGCGAGACCCCGGCGGCGGAACCGAAGCATGCCCCGGTCCCGCACCGATACCCGTTGCTGCGTCCGGAAGACGAAGATGAAGTCGAGCGCATGTTCCAGCGCCTGAAGTCGGTAGGCCGCATCGATCAGCGGCACTCAGACGATCAATAGATTCCAACTCAGTGAAGCATACGTCGCGAAACGTGTGGGTGGCGGCGGCCGGAGTGGCGATTCTGGTCCTTCTGCTGCACGGAGCAATCCTGGCAGCGCTGGGAGGATACCTGGTGCGGGCCGAAGATCCCCAGAAAGCCGATATCGCGGTGGTCCTGGCCGGAGACTTCGGCGGGACCCGGATACTGAAAGGCGCCTCCCTGGTCCGCCAGGGCTATGCGCCTAAAGTGCTCGTAAGCGGCCCGCCCGCGTATGGAGTCTACGAAAGCGATCTGGCGATTCCGTTTGCAATCCGGGCTGGCTACCCAGAGGCGTATTTCGTGAACTTCAAACATCACGCCCGTTCCACGATGGAAGAGGCGGGCTTGATCGCGCCGGAGTTGCGGAGAATGGGAGTGAAGAGAGTTCTGCTGGTGACCAGCAACTATCACACGCGCCGATCCGGACGGATCTTCCGCACCGTCGCGCCCGATCTGACATTTTTCGTCGTAGCCGCCGACGATCCCGATTTCACGCCGGCCCGCTGGTGGAAAAATCGCGAAGGGCGAAAAACATTCGTAATCGAATGGATGAAAACGGTCGCCGAGTGGGGCCACCTGTGAAACGAAGCTTCCAGTTCCTATTGCCTTATTTGCACCGGTATCGCCGGGGATTCACTCTCGGCTTCGGCGCCCTGGCCGCCAAGGCGATTCTGGGCGCGGCGTTGCCGCTGGCGATCCGCGGGGGAATCGACGCGCTGACTGGCGGACGCGGGCTGAAAACGGTGGCAGGCTTTTGCGCCTTGCTCATCCTCGTATCGATTTGCAAGGGCCTCTTTCAATACTGGATGCGCGTCATCCTGATCGGCATTTCGCGCGATATCGAGTACGATCTGCGGAACGACCTGTTTTCGAAGCTGGTCACCCTCGACGCCGAGTTCTACGGGCGCATGCGCACCGGCGATATTCTGGCGCGCGCCACCAACGACATGAACGCCGTGCGGATGATGCTCGGGCCTGGTGTCATGTATTGGTTCGAGACATCGTTGACCCTGGTTCTCTCCGTCACTGTGATGTCGATGGTCGACTGGAGGTTGGCCCTGGTGGCGCTGATTCCGGCCCCACTGGTCACCATCGCCGTACTCGGATTCGGCCGCCGGATCCACGCGCGGTTTAACGCTATCCAGGAGATGTTTTCGACCATCAGCAGCCGCGTACAGGAAAATCTGATGGGCGTCCGCGTCGTGCGCGCCTACGTCCAGGAGCAGGCAGAGCTCCGGCACTTCGAGCAGGTGAACCGCGAGTACATCGGCGAGAATCTGCGCCTGGCAAAGATTTCAGGATTGTTCAACGCGCTGTTGCAGGCGCTGGTGGGAATTTCCTTCCTTCTGGTCCTGTGGATGGGCGGCGTCCAACTCTCGCGGCACCGCATCACCGTCGGCAGTTTCGTGATGTTTTACACCTACCTGGGAATGCTGGTATGGCCCATGATCGCGATGGGCTGGGTCGCGAACCTGATGGAGCGCGGGCGCGCTTCGCTCGAACGCGTTCGCGAACTTCTTGACCAGCGGCCGCGGATTGCCGTGCCCGCGAACCCCAGGCCGCTGACATCGCCTGTACGCGGCGAGATCGTATTTCACGGCGTCGGCGTGCGCTACGGCGATCGCGCGGCTCTGGAAGGCGTGGACCTGTGGGTGCCCGCGGGCGCGACGGTGGCTATCGTCGGGCATACCGGAAGCGGCAAGAGCACACTGGCGCACCTGATCCCGCGGCTGCTCGATCCCAGTTCCGGCGCGGTGACCTTGGATCAGGTGGACTTGCGGGAACTGGACCCTCAGGACTTGCGCCGTGTGATCGGCTACGTTCCCCAGGAGACGTTCCTGTTCAGCGCGACGCTCGCCGAAAACATCGCGTTCGGCGTCAGCGACGCGACCGAGGGCCAGATCCGGCGCGCCGCCGAGATCGCCGGGCTGGGACCCGATGTGGACGGATTTCCGAACGGCTATGCGACCATCGTCGGCGAGCGCGGCATCACGCTCTCCGGCGGCCAGAAGCAAAGGACCGCGATCGCGCGAGCAATCCTGCGCGATCCCCGGATCCTGATTCTGGACGACGCGCTGGCGAGCGTCGATACCGCAACGGAAGAACGCATCCTGACCGAACTATCCAGCGTGATGCGCGGCCGGACAACAATCCTGATTTCACATCGTGTGTCGACCGTTCGGCATGCGGACCGGATCTTCGTCCTGGAGCACGGCGAAGTCGTCGCCGAAGGCTCGCACGCCGAGCTGCTCCAAGGCGGCGGATACTACGCCGACCTCTACCAGAAGCAGCTATTGGAAGAAGAGCTAGAAGCAATTTAAGGAGACGCAATTTAAGGAGACGCTATTTAAGGAGAGGCGCCGCATCCTGCGGAGCCGTCTTCGCGGCGTAAGCGTCCAGAACCCGCGCAGAGTAAACTAGCGCAGCTCCCGCATTTACCGAGATCGCGACCCCCAGCGCCTCGATGATTTCTTCCTTGGTGGCCCCATTCTTGATCGCCTCCGTCGTGTGGACCGTAATACAGCCGTCGCAGCGGAGCGAGACGCCGACGGCCAGCGCGATCAGTTCCCGGGTTTTGGCGTCCAGTTTCCCGGTCTTGGCGCCGGCGTTCGCGAGGGTCGCATAGCCCCGGGTCACGTCCGGGCTGATGTGGCCGATTTCGCCGATCGTGGTCTTCAACTCTTTCAGGTATTCATTCCAATCGAGCATCATATTCTTACTTTTACAGGCTGCCGATAGTTTTACCAGCGTCATGAAACTTACACACTCTATTCGGGTTTACTTGAGATGAGCTTTTCAGGGAGCGTCGCAATGAGCCGGGTCTTCGGATTTTTATTGGCCTTATCTTGTATTGCCTCAGCGCAAACAAACGGGCGCCTGACGGGCTCGGTTACCGATCCGTCCGGCGCCGCGGTTCCGAAGGCGGCCGTGAACCTGGTCCTCCACGGCGGCAAGCGTGCATTGGTGTCGACGAAGACCGGCAATAACGGCGCTTTCTCCATCGAAGCGATCCGCCCGGAATTATATGACTTGATCGTTGAGGCAGACGGATTTCAACCGTTCCGCCTGGAAAACGTGAAGATCGATCCGGCCCGTTCCACCGACCTGGTCGCGATCAAGCTGACGCTGGCGAGCACGTCGACCTCGGTGGAAGTAAGAGCCGGCGCGGAGACAGTACAAACCTCCACCACGGACATTTCGACGACTGTCACTGCGGAGCAGATTCGTAGACTGCCCGTGGGAGACCGGAATCCGCTGGCCTTTATCGCGACGCAGGCGGGCGTGAGCTCGAATCAGTTCGCTGTGAATATCAACGGGCAGCGGGAATCTTTCAGCACGGTCACCCTCGACGGGATGAATATCCAGGACAATTACATTCGCGACACCGCGACAGAGTTCACGCCGAACCTCCTGCTGCTCGACCAGGTGAAAGAGTTCACCATCACGACCTCGCTCGCCGGATCCGCCGCCAGCGGCGGGTCGCAGGTGAATTTCGTGACGCCCTCCGGGACCAATCAATTTCACGGAGCGGCCTACTGGCAGAACCGGAACAACGATTTCGCAGCCAACGATTTCTTCGATAACAAAGAAGGCTTGGGGCTTCCCCGGCTGAATCAGAATCAGGTGGGCGGCGCGATCGGCGGGCCGATCAAGCGCGACAAACTGTTTTTCTATACGAATTACGAGGCCGTGCGGCTGCGGAGCCAGACGTCCGAAGATGCCACGATCCTGACCCAGTCGGCGCGCAACGGCATTTTCTCCTACGTCGATAACTCCGGACACGTGATCCAGAAAAATATTCTGCAGATCACCGGGCTGGCGATGAACCCGACCATCCAGGCGCTGATCAATCAAATCCCGGATCCGACCAAGATCAACAATTATCGTGTCGGCGACAGCCATCCGGGGCAATTGCTGAATACGGCGGGCTATTCCTACCTTGTCCGGTCGAATCAGGATCGCGACAACCTGACGGGCAAGATCGATTATGTGATCTCGACCAAGAATTCGATCGCCGGCACTTACGCGTACAACCGCAACAACGTAGATCGCCCGGACGTCGCGGTAAGCTATGCATCGGTCTCGCCAGCGTATAACGACGACCACATCAAGTTCGGTGCCATGTCGTGGCGATGGAGTCCGAACGCGACGCTGACCAACGAAGTTCGCGGCGGGCTGAATTACGCTCCAACCGCGTTCAACTTTACCGGCGGACTGCCCTCTTCGTTAATTGGCGGACTATATTTCACCTCGCCCGTGGCCGCCTTGGGGTTCCAGCCTCAGGGTCGCGATACGCGAACACGCAGTTTGCAAGACAACGCGTCGTGGTCCATCGGCAAGCATATTCTTCAGTTCGGCTACCAATATCAGGGCGTGCGGATCCGAAGCTACGATTACTACGGCACGATTCCTACCTACGACGTTTCCGATCCGGGATGCGGGTGCGTCGATTCGTCCGCGCAGCAGCACAATCTATTGGGAAACGCGGACCTTCCCGGGATCGGCGCCACCGACCTGCAAAACGCCAACGTCCTGCTGGCTTCGCTTGCCGGACTGCTGGATGACGATAACGTGGTCTACAACATCACCAGCCGCACCTCCGGATTTGTCCCTGGCGCGCCCTGGGTTCGCAATTTCAGCTACAACAATCATGCGCTGTACGCCGAAGACAAGTGGCGGATTCTGAAGAATCTGACACTCACCGCGGGACTCCGCTGGGACTATTATTCGCCGGTGAACGAAGCGAACTCGCTCGAACTGCAGCCCACTATCGAAGGGTCCAACGCCCTCACGTCGCTGCTCGATCCGAACAATACTTTGCAATTTGCCGGGAACTCGGTGGGCCGGCCCTACTACCAGAAAAACCTCAAAAACTTCGCGCCCAACGCCGGCATCGCATGGGATGTCTTCGGCAATGGAAAGACATCGATTCGCGCCGGATATTCCCTGCATTACGTCGACGATCAGATGGTGGAAGTAACCGACGGGTTCACCAACACCAACCCTGGATTGCAGGCCTACCCGGCGAATTACGATTTGAGCGGGACCGTGAGCCGTCTCCCGTCGATTCCAACGCCGCCGTTCCAGGTTCCGACGCCATTTTCGGATCAATACAATTTGAATCCGACGGTTTACTACACCCTGATCAATCCGAAGCTTCAGCAACCCTACGACCAGCAGTTCGCGTTTTCCATTCAACAAGAGCTCAAGGGCACGATCATCGAAGCCCGGTACGTAGGCAATCACGCGACCAAGCTGCTGCGCGGGTTCGACGTGAACCAGGAAAACATCGTGTCGAACGGATTCCTGGCAGATTTTCTGAAGGCGCAACAGAACGGGCAACTGTCGTTAGCCAAGAACGGCATATTCAATCCCGCGTTCAATCTGAGTATTCCCGGCAGCCAGCGGCTTCCGGTATTCGGCCAGCTCTTCCGCGGCGGGAATCTTTCTGATCCCGCCAACGTCGCGCTGATCCAGGACGGCGAGGCGGGAGAACTGGCGTATCAATACACGCTGCAGGGGAACAACGGGAGTCTGAACTTCTTTCCCAACTCGAATGCGTTGAGCGCCGTCTATCTGGACAATTTCAGCAACTCCGAATACAACTCCTTGCAGCTCGAAACGCGGCGCCGGTTTCAGCAAGGTTTGGAATTTCAGGTCAACTACGTATTTTCAAAATGGCTGAGCGATGCGGGAGGCCTCGATCAACTGCGCTTTGAGCCCTTCGAGGACATCAACAACACAAAGCTCGAGCGCGCGCGTACGCCGACGGATCTGACGCATCAGTTCAAAGCGAACTACGTCTACGATCTGCCGATCGGAGGGCCGCACGCATTGCACCTGAGGCGCGGATGGGACCGGCTGATCCAAGGATGGAGCACAAGCGGGAATCTGGGATGGTCCTCCGGAAATCCGTTTTCACTCGTCTCCGGCTTTGGCACACTGCTGCGCGAGGACTTCTCCACCGAGAACATGGCGAACACGACGTTGAACAAGTCGCAACTGAACAACGTCCTGCAGTTTCAAATGACGGGAAACGGTCCCTACATCGTGCCGGCTTCCGTGATCGGACCGGACGGCCGGGCGGTGGCGCAGACCGGCCAGCCGCAATTTGCCGGACAGATCGTCACGAATCCGACCGCCGGCACGCTGGGCGAACTGCAGCGCCGCCAGTTCACCGGACCAAGCGTCTTTTACATGGACGCGGCGCTCTTCAAGCAGACCAAGATCAACGAGCGCTTCGGCGTGGAACTGCGCATGGAAGCTCTGAACGTGTTCAATCACGCTACGTTCGCCGTATTCAGCAACAACACGATGATCAACTCACAGCAGTTCGGTCAGATCACAAGCCAGGCAGTAACTCCGCGCCAGATGCAGTTCGGTGTGCGATTGAGCTTTTAGGAATAGATCCGCGCCAAGCCGTCGATCTGGCAGAATGCCGCCACCGAGCCGCGACCGCCAGGGAGCGGTTGTTACGTGAACCTCAACCCCGCGAAACTGACGACGCTCTGTTCATCGATGTTCCACTGCTGGTAATGCAGCAAACTGCCTCGCGCCGAGGGCGCCGCTCTCAAGAAAGTGTAAATCGGCGCCGAGCCGCACCACTTCAGATCGTCGCGATTTTCCTGCACCCGTTCCCAGAATCCCTGCGCGTCGCCGGCTTGCATGCACTCGATCCGCGAGCGATCCCGCCGGGCGACGATTTCCATTTCTCCCGCCCCCGCTCGCGCCGTCAGATCGTCACCGTAGCGGCGTCCCATATGCGCCATATCGACGCCGAGCACCCATAGCAGCCGGTCGCCCTCGCGGGCCGCGAGTTCACCGAGCGAACCCAGCATCCGGCGGACGCTTTCGTTCTCCTCCGGCATTCCTCCGAAGTGGATGCTACGAGCGTAGGAGCCGCACAGAATCGGCACGACGCGGATATTCGGGCCAAAAAGGTATTGAAGAAAAACGACCTGGAATTCGATGGAATGCTCCACTGCGTGACAATAGTCCTCCATCGCCGCGGCGTCGCCCGAAGCCTGCGCGATCTCGTCCACGATCTTGAGGTCCGTGCGTGTCTCACCGAACGGCGTCACGAACGGCTTGCGCGTAAGCCCGAGACGGTCGGGCTGGCCATAGTGCGACGTGCCCAGAATCACGAAAGTGCGGTCTGCGTCAGCGGGAGACAGCGCGGTGTACGCCGCGCGATAAGACTCGATGCCGCCAAAGGGGCTGACATGCGGTGCGGCAATAGCGATCACACGCTCGCTCGACGGCGGAGCCGGGCCGTCGAGATAGTCACGGATCGTCTCGGTTAGCTCGGGAGCTTCCGACGGGTAGCCGCTGCCCGCATGGACGGGCAATCGAACCGGAGCGTCGGCGAAGGATCGCTCGGCTTCGTCCTTGCGCCGGGCAAAATTGTCGTCCTCCAGAAACCCGGCGCTGCTCAGCGACTCGATCAGGTGCTGTTGCAGATCGCCGACTTGAATGTCACCCGTGAGCTGGACCAGATACTGCCGCAGATCCAGATCGCCCCGCTCTCCGTCGAAGAATTCGAGGCATCCGACCAGCGCGGGGGGAATAATCAGAGTCGCGTCTGAGTAATGGAACGGATCGCGGATCACCAGACCGGGCCGGTCCTCCATGGGCGAGGGAAAGAAGTCGAGGCTGGCGCGCAGGCGGGGAAGCAACCATCCAGAGTACAAAATTTAAGAACATCACGCCCCGCGTTGTTAGAATTTAGTTTGTCCTCCCTGGGGCCTTCCGAACAATACAACCTGCGTCTGGAACACTGGCAACAGGAACGCGAGCGCGCGGAGCGGCGTTTCCGGACCTTGGGAAATCTGCGCCTGTTGACCGGAATCGCCGCCGTCGCAATCGCCGCGGCGTCGCTGGGTCCAGGATGGATCTCGGCGTGGTGGCTGCTTGCGCCGGTCGTCGTGTTCTCCGGCCTGGCAATCGTCCACGATCGCGTGGATCGCGGCCGCATCGGGGCCGCGCGCGGAGTCTCCTATTATGAGCATGCCTTGGGCCGCCTGACCCATCAGTGGATCGGCCGCGGCAATCAGGGCGAGCGCTTTCGCGACCCGAAACACGTCTACGCCGACGATCTGGATTTGTTCGGCCGCGGTTCGTTATTCGAGCTGCTCTCGACCGCGAGAACCGGCGCCGGAGAGACCATTCTCGCCGGATGGCTGCTCGCATTGGGCGAGCGCCAGGAAGTGATTGCCCGCCAGGAAGCAGTACGGGAGCTACGGTCGCGGACCGATCTGCGCGAAGAGCTGGCGCTGATGGGCGAAGATATTCGTGCCGCGGTGGACGCAAAGATCCTGGCGAAGTGGGGCGAAGGGCGGCCGATCGAATTTTTCAAGGGGGCAAGCATCGCCGCCTTCCTGCTGGCGTTCGCGGCCGTCGCCGCCTTCGCACTGTTTCTGGCGCACGTCGTCAGCCTGGTTCCGTTTCTCTTCGTCGTGCTGGCCGAAATCGGTTATTACATGGCCGTACGCGATGGCGTCCGTCACATCGTCGCTGGCGTCGGCACTCCGGCGCATGAATTGCAATTGTTGATGCTATTGCTCGAGCGGCTGGAACGGGAATCCTTCGAATCCACGCGCTTGAAGGAATTGAAGCAGGCGCTCGAGACCGAAGCCAAGACAGCCTCGCAGCAGATTCGACGATTGGCAGGTTGATCGAGCTGCTCG
>Ga0209579_10003105_pt1 | contig 12269 bp, 7 predicted proteins | sample Coa_R1_2_FD_187152 | JGI IMG/M metagenome (GOLD analysis project Ga0209579, IMG submission 187152) | Surface soil microbial communities from Centralia Pennsylvania, which are recovering from an underground coalmine fire - Coalmine... | ecosystem: Environmental > Terrestrial > Soil > Unclassified... | reverse complement strand
ATGAAAGGCAAAATCGTTGGTTTGGCGGGCGAATGCGCGATACTGATCAAAATTTAAAGTTCCATGTCAAAGAGGGTATTATTGGAAAAAGTGAAACTTGCCTCGCTGAAACTTTCAAAGTACCGGCATAGGGGTTGCCTGATTGGTCAAAATATATAAAATATGGATTTAAATGATCATATGCATTGTATATGCTAAATACCCAGCTGCCCAGGACTCGTCTTCCAGCTTTGTATTTGGGTGTATAGGTCGCAGCAAGGTCCAGTCGATGATATGCAGGCAGGCGATATTGATTGATCTTGCTAAATTCCTGAGTTAAGGATCCTTCAATGATATAGAACTGCGTGGGCAAAGTGAGGGCATTCCCAGTAGCAAAAACGAATACGGCGCCAAGCTTCCAATGGCTATTTAATTCATAACTGCAGACAACATTAAGGTCGTGCCTCCGGTCATATTTGGCAGGAAATTTCTGTCCTCCATTGAGTTGTGGAAATTGACGCCAAGTCCAACTTAAAGTATAGCCAACCCAGCCAGTCAATCTGCCCCGGGTTTTATTAGCGTAGAATTCGGCACCATAGCTCCAACCCTTTCCGAAAATAAATGATTGTTCCGGGTCCTGCAATGAGGGCGTATATCCGGGCGCATATTCAATTTGATTCTGCATGCTTTTATAATAAAGCTCGAGCGAGGTCTCGTAATCGGTTTCTTCAAAATTTTTGAAAAGGCCCGCAGAATATTGCCAGCCGATTTGCGGCTTTACGCGATAGGTGCTGGGCACCCACAGGTCAGTGGGCAAAGTCGTGCCGGAATTGCTAACCAGATGAATATATTGCAAATTGCGTACGACAGACCATTTAAGAGAAGTACTTTCATTTAAGGCATAGCGGACTGTAAATCTCGGCTCAAGGCCACCATACATTTTTACCACCCGGCCTCTCTTGTAAGTTGTGCTATCTAGCTTATTTCCATTTGAGTCGGTTTCGAAGACTTCCAGTGGTCCGATTTGCGCAAAGCCGCTCATACGTAAACCTATGTTGGCCTGCCATCTGTCGCTGATTTCCCAGTCATCCTGAACATATGCAGCCATTTCGTCTGCAAACTTCTTGTTGCTATTGTTTGGCGTAAATACAGTTGTATCCGAGCGGCCGCTCAGAATATTTGGAGAAAACGTATGGTAGGTAAAAAGTGCACCGAATTTCAGCTTATGCTGTAGAGACAAAAAATAATCAAAGTCCGTTTTAGCGGTCAGATCGTGTATTCGGGAGGTGAGGCCAATCTGGAATTGCTGCTGGCTTGCAGCAAAATCGAATTTATAGTCGTTATAAACTAACGTTGTGTTCGAAAAGAGCTTCTTGTCAAAAACATGGTTCCATCTAAGAGTCGTGGTTGCATTTCCCCATGGAATATTTGCTTTAAATGAACGCTGGGAATTGTCGAAATTGAATACGTCCCGCCCAAAATAACCACTAAGATACAGCCTGTCTTTATCGGAAAATTGATAATTGGCCTTCATGTTTAAATCATAAAAGTAATATCCGGAACCATAGTAGTTGCTACTTTTTGGTATGAATGGCCTTGTAATAACATCGATGTATGTCCGGCGTGCCGAAATAATAAAAGACGACTTGTTCTTCTTTATCGGCGCTTGCAGAGAAATTCTTGAAGAGATCAGTCCAATTCCGCCATCGACTTGCAATTGGTTCATATTCCCCTCCTTCATTGCCACATCAAGCACCGAGGACAACCTTCCACCATATTGGGCCGGCATTCCACCCTTGATGAGCGTTGTATTCTTGATGGCGTCTGAATTGAAGATGGAAAAAAAACCAAAAAGATGGCCCGTATTATAGACAATCGCATCATCAAGCAAAATGAGATTTTGATCGGGACCTCCGCCACGCACATATAAACCTATATTCCCTTCGCCAGCATTTTGCACGCCTGGAAGAAGCTGTAGTGTCTTTAAAATATCAACTTCTCCGAATATTACCGGCAGCGACTTTACCTGCTCCATTGACAAGCTTAGCTTGCCCATCTGCGCATCTTTTATGTTTGCATCTTTCTTTGCTGATGTTATCACAACCTGCGCAGCAGTGCTCGGTTTCGGCGAAAGCAAAAAATTGAGACGAATGTCTGCTTGAAGATCAGTTCGAAGCTCTTTGGAGTCGTATCCGACATACGAACATGAAATAACGCAGTCGTTTTTTGGAAGCGTTATGGAATAAAATCCATATTGATTACTGACGACGCCTGTGTTTCTCCCATTCACAGAAATCGTGGCTCCTATAAGCGTTTCATCGGACAACGAATCTTTGATATATCCGCTGATGGTAAATTTGCCTTGTGCAGATGTCGTCGCTGTCACCACAATCGTCAACACTAACGCCAAAATGTTCTTCATGCTTACATACTGTTGCTGGCGGAAATCATTTGCTTGAAACTTGTCCATTAATTGACATTAAATAGTCAAGAACGCTGCATAGCCGAAGAGTAAAGGTCAGGCTAGCAAAGAATTAGCCGATCGGAGCCAGTCAGCCAGCCCACTTATTTCTTTGAAAAATCCAGGGAATCTACCACTTCGCCGCAGCCCACCATCTTGTCATTATATTTGGGATGTTTTTTTCCCAGGTATGGGTTCACGATTTTGCGTGAATTACTAAGCCAATATCCTTCCTCAGTTTCATTAAATGCCATTGGGCATCTATCATGGTAAATAGGTTCACCATCATAACGAACATTTCTTACCAAATTATAAAGTTCTTCGGTGAGCATATTGAAAGCTCGCCGTTTTTGATCAATATTCTTTTCGCCTTCAAATCCTTTTACTTCGGCACTAATACTTCCTGCCAGGTTTTGGGCATTAAGCATAATGGAGGAGTCACCCTTGATTTGATTGACCGGAAGACTGTCAGCATTCTTTTTTAAATTCATGGCTTCCTGATCTGCCTTTGTTATATCCCATTCAACCAAAGCATCCTTCAGCGCAAAATAACTGTCCAACATGACGCTAAAGGCCCTGGTAAAGCTATCGGTATTTTTTCCAACCAGGAGTGGTTTGTCCTTGGGTAAATTCTGTGTGATATCGGATTTGTTTACAAGTAATTTCCAAACTGCTATAAATGCAATGACCGCTATCAAAATAATTAGAACAAGTCTTTTCATCACCGAATTTTTGCAAATGTATGTGGAAATAGTCATCCGACTCCTTTGCTTTACTTTTGCATATTCATTTAACAAAAAATTTTTCCCATATGCTAGTTGGGTTGCAGGATGTAACTTTTGAATTTGGCCCACGTACGATTGTGGAAAATGCAACCTGGCACATCCAGCCAAATGATCGAATTGGACTTATTGGGTATAATGGTACTGGAAAATCAACCCTATTAAAACTGATGGTTGGGGAATATCTGCCGACGGCCGGGACAGTCGAAAAAAGCCGTTCGACTTCCATCGGCTATCTTCACCAGGATCTTTTGAGTTTTGACACTGGCGAATCAATTCTTACCGTAGCTCTTGGCGCGTTTGAACGAATTTTAAAATTGGAAAAAGAGATCGAAATACTTGGTACCACTCTCGAAAAAACAGGCGATGAGAAGATTTTGCTCGAATATTCTGAAAAACTCCACGAGCTCGAACTGCTAGGCGGATACAATATCCATCACAAGACGGAGGAAGTCCTGCAAGGTTTGGGTTTCTCGACGGCGGATTTGCTGCGCCCTTACAAGGAGTTTAGCGGCGGCTGGCGAATGCGTGTCCTGCTGGCTAAAATGATCCTTCAGCAACCAGATCTACTTTTACTTGATGAGCCGACCAATCACTTAGACCTTCCGTCAATTGAATGGCTGGAAAAATATTTGCAAAGCTACCCGGGCGCAGTAGTGATCGTAAGCCACGATAAGTATTTTCTCAACCGGATGGTTAGCAAAATAGTGGAGCTTTATCAAAGAGAGCTTCATTTTTATAGCGGCAACTATGATTTCTATGAAACTGAAAAGGCACAGCGGACAGCAATTCAGCAGCGTGCCTTCGAAAACCAGCAAGAATACATTCGCCAGCAGGAACGGTTTATTGAACGATTTCGCGCAAAGGCAACTAAGGCAGCTGCTGCTCAAAGTGCAATTAAAAGACTTGAAAAATTGGACCGTGTAGAAGATGTCAACGTCGAACGTCCAACGATAAAAATCAATTTTAGGGTAGACAAGACTCCAGGAAAAACGCTGGTAACTTTGAAATCCATTTCTAAACAATTCGGAGAAATCGAAATTGTACACCGTACGAGCGCAGAAATTGATCGCGGGGATAAAATTGCGTTGATAGGCGCAAATGGTAAGGGCAAATCCACCCTGCTGAGAATAATAGGGGGCACAGAAACGTTTGAGGGAGAACGAAAATGGGGCCATAATGTTGAAGCAAGCTTTTACGCCCAGCATCAACTCGAAGCCCTTAAAACAGATAATACGGTCCTGGCAGAAATGAAAGAAGCGGGCAGCCAAAAATCTGAGTTGGAACTGCGTACACTGCTTGGTTGTTTTCTTTTTAGCGGAGATGAGGTCGAAAAAAAAATCAAAGTTCTCAGTGGCGGCGAAAAAGCCAGGGTGGCATTGGCAAAAACAATTATAGGCAAATCGAATTTTCTACTGCTTGATGAACCTACCAATCACTTGGATATGCATTCTTGTGATCTCCTGGTTGAATCACTTGATAGATATGAAGGAAGTTTCATATTGGTGAGTCATGACCGTTATTTCATTTCAAAAACTGCCAACAAAATTTGGGAAATTGAAAATTTTCAAATTAAGGAATTTAAAGGAACTTACCCGGAATGGGTCGAGTGGAAGAGCCAAAAGCAAATGCGTGAAATTGAAAAAAATTTGACGCAGGATTATCAAAGTGAAAAGGAAAAACCGGAAAGGCGGTCTCCTCCGGGCACGCCGGCAGATCCGCCAACAAATCAAAAAGAGCAGAATACTGGCCGTATAATAATCAAAGAACAAAAAAAGGAATTACAAAAGCTGCAGCGGATTTTCGAGCAGCTTGGTGAAAAAATCTCTAGTCTTGAAAAAGAAAAAAGAGAGCTTGAAATTCAGCTTGGTCTACCGTCAACCTATGCGGACAAGGTTAAATTTCTTAAAATTGAATCCCTGTACAAAGAAACCATGGATCAGCTAAGATCGGCAAACTTGGAATATGAGACTGCTTTTGATAAAATAGTAAGGCTTGAACAAGGTTAAAAGCTTTGATTACGGCTTCAACAATTGTAAATTCAACGTTGCAAATGCACAAGAAAGACTTTCGCATGAGATATTTGCACGTCTATGTTCTGTTGTTTTTTTCAATGGCGGTTCAGGCACAAAGATCCATTCATCAAATACGCCCCAGAATCGGGCTGACCCTCAGCGGTGGCGGAGCAAAGGGCCTGGCCCATATCGGCATACTTAAAGCTATCGACTCGGCTGGGCTAAAAATAGATTGCATCACTGGAACCAGCATGGGCGCTATAATTGGAGCAATGTATGCTACAGGATATTCAGCCGATTCGATTGAAAAAATTGCTCGAAAAATAGACTGGGATCTGCTGCTCTCAAACCAACTGTCTCTTAGAAACGTAACCATGGAAGAAAAAAGTGAATATGACAAATATCCCTTGGAGCTACCTTGGGTTAACAATTGGTTCAGAATCTCCACTGGCTTTCTCGAAGGTCAGGAATTATGGCTAAAATTCGCTGAACTTTTTTTTCACGTTTACAAGATCAAGGAATTTGACAAACTTCCTATTCCATTCCGGTGTATTGCCACAGACATATCAACAGGTGATCCAGTCGTACTGGATTCCGGAGAACTTGTTACGGCAGTCAGAGCAAGTATGGCCATTCCGACAATATTTACTGCAGTAGATTATCAAAATCGAAGGCTGGTAGATGGAGGAGTAGTGCGCAATTTTCCTGTAACAGATGTCAAGAAAATGGGGGCGGAATATGTTATTGGCAGTAATGTTACCAATGATCTCCTGGCACCTGATAAGGTCACAAATGTCTTGCAAGTGCTGCTTCAGATTGCATTTTTCCGGGAATCGGAGGACACCAGAAAAGAAGTGCCGCTGTGCAACGTGTACATTCCTTTCCAGATGTCAAAATACTCTATGGCGAGCTTCGGAGAAACAGATCAGATAATAGACTTAGGAATCCAACGCGGGCGGAAACTATACCCGCTTTTTAAGCGCCTGGCTGATTCTTTAAATGCCATATACGGAACACAGTCCTTGAAGAGAGAGCTTTTGAAAGAGCAACCTGTCAAGATAACGGTAGTCGAAGTCAAAGGGCTTGAACTCACATCGGAGGATTTCTTTCTACACTCAATGGATTTTTACAGGAACCACGTTTATTCGGTGGCCAATTTATTGCACATGGTCAGGCGTGCGGCCGGAACAAGGTATTATAGTAGAGTTAATTATGCTTTGGAGCCGTTGCCGGACGGCACTTGTAAGGTCGTTTTCGATGTTTCGGAGAATGCGCTAACGTTTGCCAAGATCGGGCTGCACTATGATCAATTTAACGGTATCGCGGCAATCTTTAACGTTACATCGAGGGATTTCTTCACACCTAATTCCAGGAGTCTCTTAACTATCAATATTGGAGATAATTTCAGAATACGAGGCGAGCATCTGCAATATTTCGGACGCCTAAGCAATTTTACGTTCACGCCTTCGATCGAATTTGACAACTTATCAATAATTACATATTCTAACTATATTGAGGCTGGTCTTTACTCTCAGGATTATTTGAAAATTGATGGCAAGCTAGACTATTCAACAAGCCGGAATATTACATTTGGGGCTGGCGGAAGAATGGAATTCATCAGCTACACCCCCTCCTTAACTTCATCACTTGAGTTCCAGGGCAAGAATAATTTTACGACTTCGTACGTTTTTTTTAAACATAATACACTTGACAGGGCTATATTCCCCAGAAGGGGGGTTAAAATTGACGCAGAGGGAGACTATGTTTTTGCCCAAAACCCAGACGTAAAATCCCATCCTACTGGAGCAAGCAGCGATTCTAATTTTTCGTCCGAACCATATCAACGCATATTGTTTAATGAAGAAGGCTATCTGCAGCTTAGTCGGCGGGCAAGCATTCTGGCTAATTCCCAGGCAGGAATTAATTTCAACTACACAAACAACACCATGAATGAATTTGTTATTGGTGGCTTGGTTGGTACATTTCACAACCAGATTACTTTTGCAGGTTTGCGCGAAGGCACGATTTATTCTCCGACCGTCGCAGAATTGCAATTGGGTCTTCGCTACCAAATATTCAACAATAGTTTTATTACGGCCAGAGCTAATATTTTGTTCAACAATTTCTTCACTACAAGTTCTTATTTTTCAGCACCCGATTTCCTGTCGGGATATGCAGTCACATTTTCGTATAACTTTGCGCTGGGGCCAATTGAGGTAAGTGCAATGTACTGCGATCAATCCCACAGGGTCATTGGCTATGTGAACATAGGAGTTCCATTTTGAATTTTGATTTGCGATCTGGATAAGTCTTCATGACTCATTTTCATTGAATAAAAGACTTTTTTTGGTATTTTTTCGTTACTAACGCATTGTGATTTTGACAAAATTATTTCTGAACAATATGACCTGTATGAAAATTGCTTTTTGGATCGTGGCTTTCTTGTTACTTTTTCTTGACGGCCACACACAATATAAGCGTAAGGGTGAAACGCTCCAAACGCGTGGGAACTCGTCGGTCGGCACAAAAAAGAAAGCCGATTTCAGCCTGGAGCAGTTGAGGGGGAGGTGGCAGGAAATCCAACGGTTGGATAGGGTAAACGGGCAACCTGTCCCATTCAATGACAGCATCCAACTATACTTTTCGGACAGTAACAAGGTGAAAACTCGTACGAGCGTTGCGACCGGCATGACCATGGAGGGGGAGGCCGAAATCGATCCCGATAACACACTGACAGCCGCAGCCGATGTTTATTTAATAAAATCGCTGAACGACAGTCTTTTAATTCTTGACGATAATGACAAATTCATACATCGCCTTAGAAAGATGCGTCGGTTTTGGTATGAATCGCTTGGTAAAACAAGCATTCAGTCTGTGAACTATGTTGTAGCGGTTCGAGTTGATTTGAGCAACCTCATCGGGGATTGGAGGATTTACCGGAGAAAAGCAAAACCAGGAACAATGGAAAATACGACGCTCATTAGAAATTTAAATATTCTCAAAAGGGAAAATGCGAGCACTGCACGTGGCAATATTGTATTCTACAGGGACCAGGCAATTCAGCAATTGCCATGCGTTGTTACACTGGTTGACACCACACTAACTATCATTGCAGATGCTCACAAATGGACTTTATCGACTTATCAGGCCGATAAAAACAACTTTGTATTTGGGAACAAAGACCTCGTGTATTTCAGCAAGAGATAAATATCTCATGTCGAGAATATTGCCAAGGATCCCTAAATATTTGGCGTTAGATCAAAAAGCCTTGGACTACCTTCGCCACGTGATCGAGCGTCCTTAGTCTGACTTGTCGATTTTTGCCATGACGATTCTATCAATTTCTGACGCTATATCAATTGCGTCAAGTTCCATTTTGCCTCCTTCTGCAATTACTTTTGACTTATAGTCAAGGTCCTCAAGTGCCGAAGCATTTATGCGAACATTTAGAAAGGCACCCTGCACTGCTGCCTTCGCGCAAAGTGCTGCAACTCCAGCGTCCGATACAGAGCTTGGACTTCCTAATTCTGTCATTGCCTTGATTACCTTCATTGAAGCTAGCGAATACTTCATCACTGAAATTGGGACTTCAATTGCCCCTTTTACTGCCAAACTGATGGCCTTGCTTCGGGTTTCCTGTTCGATTGGTGTCGATTTTGGAAGGGAATTGGCTTTCATTATTGCATTGAAAGCATGGGTATCTTTGTCAACCAGGTTCAAGAGTTGCTGTTTAAAATATTGCCCTTTCTCGGCCCAGCCGCTGAATTCCTCCCAGCGACTGTCCCATCCCCGTTTGTGTGAAGACAAATTAGCCACCATTGCAGCCAGCGATGCTCCCAGGGAACCAATGTAAGCTGAAATTGAACCGCCTCCCGGCGCGGGACTTTCACTTGCTGTCTCATCAGCAAAATCTTCAAGACTCATCCTCGACAATTTTTTCTCAGCTTCGTTTTCCAGCAAATATTCTATTATACGGCTTTTCGGTTCGAACGGTGCGAGCTCATTTAAGCCAAGTGTTTTAACGGCGACGTCAATAAGTTCGTTTTCAGACACACCAGCAGATCGCATTTGCTTTTTTAAAAAGTATCTCCCTGCTTCAAGCATTGCGTCTAAGGGGATCAGACCAACCAGTTCACTTCCGGTCACCCGTATTCCGCGAGCCTCGGCCTTTTTACATACTTCATCGAAAGTGACATGCAAAGGCGTCTCGCGGATATTTGTAAGATTCATCGACACCTGGGCAAAACCGTATTCTTCGATGTACCAGCCAATTCCCTTAACGTGCTTCAAAGAACCAGGAATGGTTATTATTTTGCCGCCACTCTTAATGGTGCGGCCAGCCTCGCGGACATCAAAAGCAATTGCGTTGGCCCTGCGAACCGAGGTTGTATTTAGATTGACATTGTAAGCAACCAGAAAGTCCCTGGCGCCGATCACAGTTGCACCACGTTTGGCATCAAATTCAGCAGGCCCAAAATCCGGCACCCATTCAGGTAGTTTGATTTTATCAAAAAAACTTTCATATTCACCTGCCCTAATCACTGACAAATTTCTCCGCTCTTTTCGTGTCTGAGCTTCTTCATACAAGTATGCCGGTATTCCCAGTTGCTCTCCAACCTGGCGTGCCAGCCTTATCGCATAAGCTGCCGTATCTTCCATCGAAATATTCGCGATGGGAATCAGCGGACAGACATCGGTTGCGCCCATTCGCGGATGCTCGCCACGATGATTTCTCATGTCGATCAGTTCCCCCGCTTTTTTGATGGCTTTGAAGGCCGCTGACAGGACCGCCTCAGGAGGACCGACGAATGTCACCACTGTCCGGTTAGTAGCTTTCCCCGGGTCGACGTTTAGTAGTTTTACCGAATCTACCGACTCAATTTCGCCTGTAATCTGTTTAATTATTCCCAGATCATTTCCTTCGCTAAAATTTGGCACACATTCAATCAATTGTTGCATGAGTATCTTCGTATTAAGAGTTGCAAATGTAATGTGTTGCAAATTAATGATAGCTGTCGTTGAATCCGGTCAAAAAGCTGCAAGCCTCAACAACGCTCGCCGTTGATGAATACCTGGTCGATCAGGTTAGTGCCAAAAGAGTATGGAATAAACGCGAGGGAAGGGACTGGCTTGGTTACAATGATATTAGCCCTTTTGCCCACCGAAATGCTGCCCAGCTTTTGCTCCACCTCCATTGCAAATGCGGCATTTATAGTAGCAGCATTCATGGCTTCAGTGGGGAGCATTTTTAATTGAATGCAACTCAACGAAAAAACAAAATTCATATTTCCACTGGGTGAAGACCCCGGATTATAGTCTGATGCTAAAGATATCGCCGCACCAGCTTCAATGAGCTGTCGGGCAGGTGGCATTTTCATGCCTAAAAAATAGGCTGCAGTGGGGAGAAGCGTTCCAATAGAACCCGAATGAGCGAGTACCTGAATGTCATTTCTATCCATGACCTCGAGATGGTCAAGGGTCAACGCACCAAGGCGGACTCCCGATTCCACCGCTCCAAAACTATTGAGTTGGTTAACGTGTAACTTGGGCTTCAATCCTGTGCTTCTTGCCGCATTGCAAATATTTTCCATCTCTGAAATATTGAAAAAGCCCTTTTCACAAAACACGTCAACATAATCAGCGAGCCCCTCCTCGGCGATCGCGGGTAGCATTTGATTTAAAATCAATTCGAGGTAGCCGGCATGATCAATCCTGTATCTAAGGGGGAAGGAGTGCGCTCCAAGGAAGGTAGATTTGATGCAAAGATTTGATTTACTTTTAAGTCTCTTAATTACTCTGAGCATTTTAAGCTCACCTTCAAGAGAGAGGCCATACCCGCTCTTAATTTCTATAGCGCCGGTACCGAGTTTTTTTACTTCCTCCAGCCTTTGCCATGACCTGATAAAAAGCTCGTCTTCGCTTATTTCGGAAACTTTGTGGGCAGAATTCAATATACCACCACCCCGCTCATTAATTTCCACATACGAGAGCCCTTTGATTTTATCGACAAATTCCTCTTCGCGACTTTCGGCAAATACCAAATGTGAATGGCTGTCGCACCAAGTAGGGAATACCAGCCGCCCCGATGCATCTAAAGTGTCCTTCGAAGTTCTGTTATATTTCAATCCAGCCATCTCTCCAAATTCCGCAATCTCGCTTCCTTCAATAACAAGATAGGCGTTCTCGATGCAAGGCAAATCGGCCAAATCTTTTTTACGAAGTAAAATGGTTTCCTTTCGTACGTTCAGAAGTTGCCTGATGTTCTTAATGATAAGCGTCATGTTGCAACGAAAATAAAACGAAAAACGCTAACCGGCAGGAATGACTCAACCGAGTAACAACGTACTTTCTACAGATTTATCACATAAAGTCAGTACGGTCAATTTTTTTAGAGATGCGAGAAACAGCATTAATTAGACCCACGTGGCTGTAAGTTTGCGGAAAATTTCCCCATTGTGATCCATCGGTCGTAACGTCCTCGCTAAATATTCCCAAGTGGTTGCTGAAGGTTAGTAATTTGTCGAGGTTTTTCATGGCGTCCTCTATTCGACCGACACATGCGAGAGCATCCACATACCAAAAGGCGCAAACCAGAAAAGTGCTTTCAGGAAAGCCAAAATCGTCGTAGTGTTTATACCTGTAAAATAAACCGTGTTCAGCAAGCAACTCATGTTCCAGTGCCGAAATATGGCTCTTTGCCCTCTCTGTATCATGTCCCAGGTAGTCCATGGTAATCATCGCCAGCGTACTCGCATCCAAATTATTGCTTCCAACTGCCTGCGTATACAATTTGCGCTCAGGGTCATAAGCTTTTTCAATAAGATTATCGGCAATTGTAGCCAATCGCTGCGCTTTTTCCATAAGTGCCTGATCTCTAAATATTAATCCAATTTTATACGCGGCCTTTGCGCCAGCCCAATGAAATAGCAAAGTATAAGTATGAACCTGCACCTGATTTCGGAATTCCCAAAGACCGGAATCAGGCTCTTCCATTGTCCTGTCAATTTGATTTAATAACCAGGGTACAATTTG
>Ga0209579_10003104_pt1 | contig 12272 bp, 9 predicted proteins | sample Coa_R1_2_FD_187152 | JGI IMG/M metagenome (GOLD analysis project Ga0209579, IMG submission 187152) | Surface soil microbial communities from Centralia Pennsylvania, which are recovering from an underground coalmine fire - Coalmine... | ecosystem: Environmental > Terrestrial > Soil > Unclassified... | reverse complement strand
GATCTGCGCCCCGGCGGTGACCGCGATCTGCGGCGCGCCGACCGTCACCGAGCCGGCGTTGCCGCCCGCCGCGGCGCCGGCGAGCGCGACGATGCCGCTCCCCATCCCGGTCAAACTCAAGGGACCCTGCGAGGCGACGCTGACGACGCCGCCATTGCCGGCGCCAAACGTCGCCGAGCTGATCTGCGCCCCATCCGCCAGGCTCAACGCGCCGCCGGCCACCAAATTCACCTCGCCGGCATTGCCGCTCGACCCCGGCAGCGCCGCCGCGCTGATCGCGGTTCCGACACCCTCCAGCCCCACCGCACCCGACGTCACGACATTCACCGTCCCGCCGTTACCGCTGCTGCTGGCGCTCGACGAAATGACCGCGCCGTTACTCAGCGACAGCGGGCCCAGGGTGGAGTTCACGGCAATGCTGCCGCCGTTTCCCGAACCCAAGGTCTGCGCCGACAGACCGGCGAACGGGTTTGCCACGATTGATGATGCGCCCGCCGCTGTCAGAAATGAGGCTGTCAGCGGACTGGGAGTGCCAACCAGCGACAGCGAGCCGGCGTCGATCGCTATGTTGCCGGCATTGCCTGTAGCGCCCGGGGTCACCACCGATCCGATCCCGGTGCTGAACTGCGCCCCTGTGGCATCGATCGACAGCGGGCCCGCCACTACCGCCGACACGTTGCCGGCGTTGCCGCCGCCGCGGGTGCTGCTGATGATTTGGCCATTGGCCAGGATCGTCAACGTCCCGGCATTGATCGCGATGTCGCTGGCATTGGTAGAACCGCCGAGCGTATCCGAGCGGATGCCGGTCGGAGCGGCGTTTGACGTTGGTGTTGCGCGCCCGTCCAGCACGATCGAATTCGCGGTAATGGCGATCGCTCCGGTGTGTCCCGACCCGCGTGCCAGATTGCCGAATACCGCGCCGCCGCTGAGCGCGAGTGTGCCGGTTGCGACGGTAAGCTGCCCCGCGTCACCAGTTGAAACGCTGCGGAGACCACTTATTAGGGGAACACTGGCGGTGCCGAGGTCGACCAGCGCGCGGCTCGACGCCGAGATGCTGCCGCCGGGGTCGGTCATCAAAGTTACGTCCGCACCGCGACCGGCCGCGGTCCCGATCGCGTGAATCCGGGCACCGTTGCTCAGAGCAATCTGCGAGTCGGCCTGCAATGAAATCCGGCCACCGGCGCCGGGACCATAGTTAGTCCCATCCAGCACGGCGCCATTGGCGATCGCGATGCTGCCGGCCCGGATCGATATGCTGCCGCCGCTGGTATTGCCGAAAAAATCGCTGACATCGAGGTCAGTATTGCCGTTGAAGATGCCGGTGATGCTGACCGGGCCAAACGTGGCGACGGTCGAAGCCGCGGTATTCGCCGGGTCGACCTGCAGTTCGCCGGGCCCGGCCGCGCTGGCGACGCGGATCGTGCCGGAGGGTGCGTGCAGGAATGCGCCGTTCTCGATCGTCACCGGGCCGCCGACCAGGCCAAAAGTTTTGCCGCTCGCGAGCGTGAGCTGGCTGCCGTTGACCGTGATGCTGCCGACCGGCGCGTTGAGAAACCCGAACGCCGCCGGCGGCGCCGCGCTCAGCGTGCTGCCGGCGGGGTTGGTCGCCTGGAATTTCTTGCCGTCGGACAGCCGCAAGTAATCGGCGGTCGAGGCGTGGAAGCTGCCCGACACGTTGACCGTCGCATGCGGCCCGAAGACCACGCCGCTCGGGTTGATCAGAAAGAGATTGGCCCCGGCGATCGATGAATTGATCGCACCGTCGACAGAGGACGAACTACCGCCCGTCACCCGGCCGATGATGTTGGTGACGCTAGTGGGCCCGCTGAAATTGGCGCTCTCGCCCTGCGACAGGCCGAAGCTCTGGAAACTGTGGAAGAGATTGCCGCCGACCTGCTTGCCCAGATTCGCGGTAATCGCATAATTCGGCCCGGGCAGCGGCGCCGTCGCCCCGCTCACCGCGATATGCTGCGCCAGGGCCTGGCCGGGAATAACCGGGAGCAGAGCCGCCACGCAAAGTGCTGGCACGCGCCACAGGTGCTGCGCCACTCCGACGGTCCCGAGCAAAGAAGACGCGCTCAAGACTGCGGCAAACTCGCTATGTTGTCCAGCGCTCGCAAGGCCGCTCAACCGGCCTGCCGCGGCCCGGCCCTAGCGCAGCCCAGCCTTTTCGCTGCCGGCGTTGGGTGGTGCGGCGGGGTCAGGTTGCCAGGCGCGCGCTCGGCGTCGAGCGCGATATCTCGAGCTCGGCCTCGGTCATGTCGGCCGGGATGTCGGCGAACAACGGGGTGCTGAGGTAGCGCTCGCCGGTATCGGGCAGCATGCACAGCACGTTCGCGCCTTTCGGCGCGTCGCGGCAGACCTGAAGGGCGCCGGCGAATGTCGCCCCGGCGGTGATGCCGACGAAGATCCCCTCTTTTTGGGCGAGCTGACGGCTGCATTGCATCGCGTCGGCGCCGGGGATTGTCAGCACACGGTCGATCACCTGCATCCCGACCACGTCGGCGGTCAGCTTTGGGATGAAATCCGGGCTCCAGCCCTGCATCGGATGCGGCTTCCAGACGGCGTGGGCCGTCACGGCCGAGCCGTCCGGCCGCCGCTCCTGCGCCGCGCCGCTCGTCAGCATCGGGGCGTCGGCCGGCTCGCAGACGACGATCTTGGTGTCCGGCCGTTCCTTGGCGAGCACCCGCGAGACGCCCTTCAACGTTCCGCCGGTGCCAAAGCCGGTGACCCAATAGTCGAGCCGCTCGCCCTCGAAATCCGCGATGATCTCTCGCGCCGTGGTGCGCGAGTGCATGTCGGCGTTAGCCTCGTTCTCGAACTGCCGCGTCAGGAACCAGCCGTGAGTTTCGGCGAGCTCGACCGCCTTCTTGACCATGCCCATGCCGCGCTCGGCGGCCGGGGTCAGCACCACCTTGGCGCCGAGGAAGCGCATCAGCTTGCGGCGCTCGACGCTGAACGTCTCGGCCATCGTGACGACCAGTGGATAGCCTTTCTGGGCGCACACCATCGCCAGGCCGATGCCGGTATTGCCGCTGGTCGCCTCGATCACGGTCTGGCCCGGCTTCAGCTTGCCGCTGCGCTCGGCATCCTCGATGACGCCCAGCGCCAGGCGGTCCTTGACCGAACCCAGCGGGTTGAAGGCTTCGATCTTGACGAACAGGTTGACGTCCGGCGGCGCCAGCTTGCCGATCCGCACGACCGGCGTGTTGCCGATGGTTTCCAGGATGTTTGCGTATCTGCGGCCCATTTCGATCACCACCCCTATCACTCGACGCCGCAGCGTTGCCCGACCGAGCGTCAACGCCTCGATCCGGCTCTAATATCTGCGGTCCGGGTTGAACCCGTAGTCTGGGGCCGAGCATAAACCCGGCCAACCTCGCCACCAAGAGTGATGGCGGGGCCTGCGGGGTAGCGATGCTCGGAGGGCGGGCCGCGCCCGAGGCGCCGCCCGATGATCGGTCAGAGCGGAGTGCGGCGGGGGCTGCGGCTCAGGCGCGGCCCTGCTGACGCATCTCGCGCTTCTCCTCGAGCTTCACGATGCCGTTGGCCGAGGCGTTGAATTTGCGCAAGAACGCGCCGATCGCGTCTTCGAGGGTGGCGAGTTCGGCCCGATCGGCCTCCAGCGCCGTCAGCTCCTCGGCGTGCCGCGCCAGCATTTCCGCGCGGCGCACACCAAGCTCATGCTTGGCGTGCTCGAGATCGTTCGGCGTCAGTTGATCCCAGCTCATGGCAGCTCCTTGTTGAATATCGTCCGTGACAGCGGCAACCGGCGGTTCCGGTCCGGTCGCCGGTGCCGGGTCGGCCGGCTCATCCCGGTTCTGCGCCGTCTCGGGCTCTGCCGGCCCGGCGTCCGACGCCTCCGCCACAGCGCCGAGATCGGCGGCCGCCGCCGCGGGCGGTGGTGACGCGGCCGCTTCGGCCTCGCTCGAAAGGTTGGTGGAGATGTGCGCCAGCAGGCGATCGCGGCGCTCCTCTGCACCGGTGATCTCCTCCTGCAAGGCCCGGGCGCCGGGTTGGTCCTTGCGCGAGCGAAACGCCGCCAGCCGCGACCGCGCGGCGGCGATCTCGGCGGTCAGGGTCTGCAGCTCCATCCATTCGAACGAACTCATCGCGGAGCCCCCCATTCACCTGCCCGAGCGGCAGCAACATCAGATGGCGCATCACCTGACGCGAGAACTTCGTCGCTGCTTGACTCTAGCGAATTGCCCCAAGAAGAGGCAAGAACAACAGCCGGTGATTTAACCAGCGTTTATGGTAAAAGTTCGATTGTATTTCCGGTTCACCAGCTCACGCGGCGTCGTCGGGCGAAGTGCGAACTTGCCGGATGAGGTCGCGAATGCGCCGCCGCTCGGATTGCGACGGCGGCCGCTGAGCCGAATTCGTCAAGACAGCGCCAACATCCTCGGAGACGTCCTCGTCCTCGGTCAGCGCGCCGAGCGATCCGAGATAGGACGGCTCGTCGAGCGCCGCGGGTTCGAGCGCGGCCTCAACCACGGCGGGCTCCTCGACCGTCCGCGGCGGCGCGCTCGCAGCGAGCATCGGCATGGCCGGGCTGGCCTCAAGCCCGAGACGGCTGGCGAACTCGCCGCTGGCGGCGGCAAGCGCGGTCTTGTGCTTGTCGGCCTCGAGCGCGAGCGGCGCCATCGCGGCATAGTCGCCCCGCTCGCGCGCCGCCATCAGATCGGCATCGACGCCGGCGAACGCGGCGCGCGCCGCGCCCGCCTCGTCGAGCAGCACGCCGAGCGCCGACAACTCGTCGAGCGACGACCCCGAGAGCCGCGAGGCGACATCGTCGCCCGCCACCTGAAACATGCCCTGCGCGCCGGCGCTCAGTTGCTCGAGCAACTCGCGCCGGGCGCCGTCGCGGCAGCGCGCGGCGATTTCGCCGGCGAGCGCGGCAATCCGGTCGAGGGAACTCAGTTCCGGCGCCTCCGCTTCGGCGAGTTCCCTCGCCAGAAGCTGCAGTGTCGGCAATTCGCTGTCGGTGACGCTGGTAGCCCGGTTCATGGCGCTTTCTCCCTAGGCGACGCAGGCGCGATGCTTGCCGCTGCCACCAAGCCTCGACCGCGCCATTCCTTGTGTTCCTTTCATCCTCACAGACAAAGCAAAAGCCAATCCGGTTAAAAACTGGTTACCTGACCGGCCTTTACGTGAAGAACTTGGTGCGAGTTGCCTGGGTATTTGTCTCAATAGAGGCGAATCGGCCGTGGCGACCGGCACGGAGGGTCCGCGTTGCCGACCGCGAGGGGGCGGAGTATCGTCGCAGATGCACAGGATAAGGAGAGCCCGGATGATCCATCACGTATCGATCCCGGCGCGCGAGCCGCGCCATGTCGCCGAGGTGCTGGCCGAACTGATGGGCGGCAAGTGCCACCCGTTCGGGCCGCTCGAAGGCGCCTTCATGGCAACCAGCGGCGACGCGCACGGCACGATGATCGAGGTCTACCCGGAGCGCGCGACGCTCGATATTCCGAAGAACGACGACCAGGTGGTGTTCGGCGAAAACGCGGCGCCGCCGCACACCTGGCCCTTTCATGTGCTGCTGTCGGTGCCGCTTGAGCCCGACCAGATCGAGGGCATCGGGGCGCGCGAGGGCTGGCGCGCCAAGACCTTCGGCCGCGGCATGCAGGGCCAGAAGCCGTTTTTCCACGTCATCGAGTTCTGGCTGGAAAACCGGCTGATGATCGAGGTGGTGTCGCCGACGATGGCCGAGGAATACGAGAACTTCCTTAAGAACGCGCAGATGTCGGCGATGAGCGACCCCGAATCGCTGCGCCTGATGCGGGCGACCCACATCAAAGAGCCCGCCTGAGGCGCAGCTCCACAGGGAGGGACCGAGGATGCCGAAGATCGCCGCCGAGCGCCTGGAAGATATCGGCCGCGCGCTGTTCGAGGCGGCCGGCACGCCGCCCGCGGAAGCGGCGCTGGTCATGCGCCACATCGTCGGCGCCAACCTCGTCGGGCACGATTCGCACGGCGTCATCCAGATCCCGACCTATATCGACCGCATCAAAGCGGGGCACATCGTGCCCGGCGCGCCGTGGGTCATCGTCAAGGAATCGCCGACGACGACGGTCGTCGACGGGCATTGGGCCTTCGGCTACGTCGCCAACGAGCGGGCGATGCGCCTGACGATCGAGAAGGCCGAGCGTAGCAACGTCGCCGCCGCGACGGTCTTTCGCCAGGGCCATATCGGGCGCCTATCGAGCTATACCCAGATGGCGGCGCAGGCCGGCATGATCGGGCTCATCACCGCCGATTCCGGGCGCTCGCCCAAGGCGGTCGCGCCGTTCGGCGGGCGCGAGGCCAGGCTCGGCACCAACCCCATTTCGATGGCGATCCCGTCAGACCTCGAAGCGCCGCTCTATCTCGACATGGCGACTTCGGCCGCCGCGGCGGGCAAGATCGCGGTGGCCGTCGCCCGCAACGAACCGGTGCCGCCGGGCTGGGTCATCGACAAGGACGGCAAGCCGACGACCGATCCGCGGCAATTGCGCCAGGGCGGCGCATTGCTGCCGCTGGGCGGCCCCGAGGGCGGCTACAAGGGGACCGGGCTCGCCGTCATGGTCGAGATCCTGTGCGGGCTCCTGACCGGGCTCGGCTTCGGGGTCGAGCCAACCGGGCGGCACAATGACGGCTGCTTCATGGCCGTCTTCAAGGTCGACGCGTTCCGCCCCTTGGCCGAATTCAAGAAGGAGGTCGGCGAATTCGCCCGCTACCTCAAGGAGACGCCGCCCTCAGAAGGCTCCTCGGGCGTCCTCTACCCCGGCGAGATCGAGCACCGCCGCGAACTTGACCGCCGCGCCAACGGCATCGAGGTCGAGGATTCGACCTGGTACAAACTGCGCGACCTCGCCGAACAGTACCAACTGACCGACCGCCTCGGCTTCGGCGACGTCGAGTAAGGTTCGGCGGATGATCGGCGCCCCGCTCGGCGACCACCGGCTGACGCTTTACGGCAGCTTCACCTCGAGTTCGAGCTACAAGCCGATGCTGTATCTGGCGCTCAGCGGGCTGCCGTTTTCGTTCCGCACGGTGAATTTGAAAACCGGGGTGCAGAACACGCCCGAATACCTCGCGGTCAACCGCTGGGGCGTCGTGCCGTCGCTGCGCCATCGCGGCCTCACGATCCTGCAGTCGAACGTGATCCTCGATTACCTCGCGCGCACCACCGGCCAGTTCGAGGGCAAGGCCGAGCAGGAGCGCTGGCAGGCGCGCGAATGGCTGTCGTGGGAGGCCGACCACATCACCGCGGTCGCCCGGGTGCGCCACTCGGCCCGCTTCCGCAAGATGCACGACGAGGTCATCGCCGAATTCCGTCCGCGCGCCGAGGCCGCCCTGTCGTTCGTCGACAAGACCCTGAGCGAGCGGCCGTTCCTGGTCGGCGACTATTGCACGATCGCCGATATCGGCTGCTGGGGCCGCATGGTGTTCATGCACGAGGGCGGCTTCGAGATTTCCAATTGGCCGCACCTCCAGGCCTGGGCCGGCCGCCTCAAGGCAATGCCCGGCTTCGCGCTGCCCTACGATCTGATCCCCAGCAAGGACCGCGAATACGACCCGGCGCCGCATAACGCGCCGCGCTGATTGCCCCTCTCCCGCATTGCGGGAGAGGGTGGCCGGCGCGGCAGCGACGGCCGGGTGAGGGTGACCGAGGCCGATCGTTGTTTGCCCCTCACCCCAGCCCTCTCCCCCGATGGGGGAGAGGGGGTTTTGAGACTACTCCGCCGCGATGGCGCCGGCCTGGAACGGGGCCGGGGCGGCGCGTTCGGCTTCGGTCATCGGGGCGGGCCACCATTTATCTTCCCATTCGGAGAAGATGCCGCGCAGCCGCGGCAGTACCGCGTCGGCGAAGAGCTTGGTGTTGTACTTGGCCAAGTCTTTGCCCATGCTGCCGAACTGCAAGAGCAGCATCAGATGGCCGACATTGAGGTCTTTGGCGACCGTGGTCAATTGCTCGACGACTTCGTCGGGCGAGCCGATGATGACGTAGCCGCGCTCGACGATGTCCTCCATCTGGGTCGTCGCGCGCGCCTTCTGCCGCGCGTCGAGGCTGGCGGCGCGGCCGATTTGGCCCTGGATGCCGGCGCGCTGCGTCGCCTCGGTGATGTAGCCCGGCGGCATCGCCCATTTCGGGTCGACGCGCAGGCAGCGGCCATAGAAATATTCGGCCGGCTCGCGGTAGAGCTCCATCGCCTGCTCGCGGCTCTCTGCGACCCCGACGAATTGCAGGAAGCCGGCGCGGTAGGGGTTCAAATCCTTGCCGAGCCGCTTCATCTCGTCCCAGAAGCCGGACATCGTCGCCTGCCCCTCCTTGAAGCCGAAATAGGAGAGATAGGCGTAGACGTAGTCCATCTTGGCGCACCACTGCCAGGTCTCGACCGAGCCGCCGCCCGGGATCCACACCGGCGGGTGCGGCTTCTGTACCGGGCGCGGCCAGATGTTGACGTAGCGCTGCTGGTTGAAGCGGCCGTTGAAGGCGAAGGTGTCGGGCGCCTGCCAGGCGCGCATCACCAAATCGTGGGCCTCGAGATAGCGCTCGCGCAGCATCGAGGGGTTCTGGCCGTAGGCGAAGCAGGTATCCATCGGGGTCCCGACCGGGAAGCCGGCGATCAGCCGCCCGCCGGAGATCACATCGATCATCGCGAATTCTTCGGCCACCCGGGTCGGCGGGTTGTAGAGCGCCAAGGAATTGCCCATGACGCACAGCGCGGTGTTTGTCGTGCGGCGCGCCAGGGACGAAGCAATCAGATTGGGCGACGGCATTAGCCCATAGCCGTTCGAATGGTGCTCGTTGACGCATACCGCGTCGAAGCCGCATTCGGACGCGTATTCGAGCTCATCCATGAAGTCGTTGTACATGTGATGGGCCCGCCGGGGGTCGAACAAGGTCGAGTGGATGTCGACCCACACCGAGGGGTGCTTCTCGCGAAAATCGTCGGGAAGCTCGGTATACGGCATCAGATGGAACCACATCAGCTTCATGGCGCTGCCCTCGGAACGGCGTTCAAATACCCGGCCGGCGCAGCGTGAAGCCTGCCCGGCCGCCCGTCAACGTCCCAGATCGCCGACGCCACCGCGGCGCCGATACTACCCCCGGTTGTGCTGACCATAGGTCGTTTGCTGAACCTGCAGCGGATTTACAGCCAGCCTCACCTTAAAGTTGCGGCGCGCTCGCGCGCTTCGATCCGGACTGTGCCAAGGCTAGCACGACATTGCGGCAAATTTAGCGCTCGCGACGGCGACTGCGGCGCTATGCGGCACGTTGGGCGCGGTGCGCTACGAGGAACCAGGTCTCCTGCGGACCGACGCCCTTGATTTCGATTTCGCCGCGCCGCTCGCAATGAAAGTACGGCGCCAGCGCCGCGAAGGCTTCGGCCGACAACTGCACGCGTTCCGGTTCGCCCGAGGATTCGAGCCGCGCCGCGAGGTTCACCGCGTCGCCCCAGACGTCATAGGAGAATTTGCGGGTGCCGATCACGCCGGCCATCACCGGCCCCGAGGCAATCCCGATCCGCATCCGGATCGTCACCCCGAACTGGCGCGCCACCGCCTCCTTCTCGGCGAACATCTCGAGCGCCATGCGGGCGAGGCGGGCGGCATGGTCCGGCGCCGGCTGCGGCAGCCCGGCGACGGCCATGTAGGCGTCGCCGATCGTCTTGATCTTCTCGACGCCGTATTTGCTGGCCAGCGCGTCGAAGCGGCTCATCATGTCGTTGAGCATCGCGACGGTGCGCTCGGCGCCGAGGCGGCGCGACAGCGGCACAAAGCTCTGGATGTCGGAAAAGAGGATCGAGGCCTCGCCGAAGGCGTCGGCGATCGGCTCGCCGGGGTTGCTGCGCAGCCGGTCGACGATCTCGCCGGGCAGGATGTTGCGCAGCAGCGCCTCGGTCTCCGCTTCGGCGCGCTCGGCGAGGCGCAGCGCGTAATAGACGATCGCCACGATAATCGCGAAGGTCGTCAGCGCCGAGGAGAGGTAGAGCTGGACGACAAAGCCGCGATCGACCGGGACCATCGGGAGGGGAAACAGCAGCCAGGCGGCCAGGTGCAGCACGAAAAACAGCAGGACGACCGCCATGCTGAGGCACCAGCGCTCGGTGCCGAGGATGAAGAAGCTGGCGCCGGCGCCGACGATCAGGTTGAGCTGGATGCCGGCGTCGCGGCCGAGCAGCGCGGCGAGGCCGAAGAGCGCCGCGGCTTCGGCGACCGCGATGACGAGGCCGGCGCAGATCTCGCTGACCCGGTGCAGCATGGGCACGCACAGCGCCACCGCGACGAGGCCCAAATTGATGACGATGATCCAGCGATAGGCCCGCGCATCGGTCATCGCGTAGTTGAGCGCGTAGAGTGTCGAGGATAGGACAATCAGCGCGGCGACGACGTTGAGGATCTTCAGCCGGCGGCGGACCCGCAGCGGATACCCGGCGGTGCCGAGATCGAGAAGGCGGTTGATCGGATGGGCCGCCCGCATCTTCATCGCCATTGCCGCTCCCGGTGGCGCCATCGCCGCTATCCCGCCTTCGCCCTCTGGTTCGCCCTCTGGTTCGCCTTCTGGATGGCCCGCTCAGAGAGCCGATTGCCGCTGACTTCCGCCCCGGCGGCCGGGCTCAGCCGGCGAAACCCGAGAACCGATAATAGCGGGATCAGCGCGATCAGCAGAAAGACGATGCGGAAATCGCCGGTGGTCACCCGCTCCTGGCCGGCGACCAGCGCCAGCAGCGCGGCGCCGATCGCGACGCCGAAGCCGCGCGCCAGCTGCTGCCCGACGCCACTGACGCTGGTGGCGCGGCTGAGCGCGGCAGACGGCACGTCGGCGAAGCTGATCGTGTTGAGCGCGAGGTATTGGATGCTGCGGATCATGCCCGAGGCGAGCACCGCGATGACAATGACCCAATGGGGCGTGGCGGCGTCGAGCAAGGCGAAGCTCGCGGTGACCGCCGCCGACAGCACGGCGCCGCCGACCAGGGTGCGGCGAAAGCCGGTAAAGCGCAACAGGATGCGCGAGAAACTGCGCACCAGCATCGCGCCCAGGGTGGAAGCGAAGGTCAGCAAGCCGGCGGCGACCGGGCTCAGCCCGAACCCGACCTGAAACAATAAGGGCAGCAGAAACGGCGTCGCGTCGAGGCCCATGCGGCAGATGCCGCCGGTTACCGTGCCGATGCGAAAGGTCGCGATCTTGAGGAGCGTCAGGTCGAGCACCGGCGCGGCGCTGGTGCGGGCATGCCGGCGGTAGCCCCAGAGCGCCACCAGCGCCAGCGGAAAGAGCGCGAGCCCGAGCGCCGGCGCGATGATCGGGCGGCCCAAATTCTCGATCCCGAATTCCAGCAGAAACAACCCGACCCCGGCGATCGCGAACCCGACGAGGTCGAACCGCGCCGGCGCCGGAGCGCGGTAATTCTCGAACAGCCACAGCGCCAGCGCGCCGCCGACAACGCCGATCGGGATGTTGAGGTAGAAGATCCAGCGCCACGACGCGTAGCTCGTCAGAAAGCCGCCGACGATCGGCCCGACCGTCGGCCCGATCATCGCCGGGATCGTCATCCAGTTCATCGCCGAGACGAGGCCGGCGCGCGGGAAGCTGCGCAACAGGATCAGGCGCCCGACCGGCGTCATCATCGCGCCGCCAAAGCCCTGCACGACGCGCATCGCGAGCAGCATCGGCAGGCTCGTTGCCAGGCCGCACAGCGCCGAACCGCCGGCGAAGATCAGCACCGCCGCGCAAAACACCCGGCGCGCCCCGAAACGGTCGGCGATCCAGCCGCTGACCGGGATGAATACCGCCAGGCTCAGGAGGTAGGTCGTGATGACGAGGTTGAGGCGCAGCGGGTTTTCGCCAAGGCTCCGCGCCATCGCCGGGATCGACACCGCGATCATCGTCGAATCGAGCCCCTCCATGAAGAAGGCGCAGCCGACGATCAGCGGGATCAGGAAGCGGCGGCGCGGCTCGATTTCGGCGGCGGAAGCGGCGCCCGGATCGCTCACGGTGGCGGTCGCGGGGTCGCCGCCACCGCTGCTACTGCGCCGCCGCGGCGGTTCGCGCGCGGCGGGCGGGCGCTGTCGCGGCGAGCGACGGCCGGTTGCCTTTGGCGAGCACCGCTTCAAGCGCGGCGCGGATTTCGTCAAGTTTTTGCGGGTGCTCGATCTTATGGCCGAACAGGTTCTTGACGTAGAACACGTCGACGACCTTCTCGCCGTAGGTCGAGATCTTGGCGCTCGAGACCTGCAGGCTGAGCCGGGTCAATTCGCGCGTCACCTCCCACAAGAGGCCC
>Ga0209579_10003099_pt1 | contig 12283 bp, 11 predicted proteins | sample Coa_R1_2_FD_187152 | JGI IMG/M metagenome (GOLD analysis project Ga0209579, IMG submission 187152) | Surface soil microbial communities from Centralia Pennsylvania, which are recovering from an underground coalmine fire - Coalmine... | ecosystem: Environmental > Terrestrial > Soil >... | reverse complement strand
CCCTGTTTGGCTTCGCTGAATCTTTCCTGATCAGGGTACTGCGGCTTCCTTCGGTCCCTCGCTCAGGCCTCACAGTCTCTACTACATTCGTCCAGGAAATAAGCGGGTTGATTGCGGTGTTCGCCGCCGCGTCAATCATGGGAAAGTTCGAGTCCCGGCCCTTCGGCGTGTACGGCCTACCGCGCGCCGCCGCGTTTCGTGCGCGCTTTTGGCAGGGCGCCGCCTGGGGCATCGCGATGATCACGGCGATCCTGTTCCTGATTCGCGCGTTCCGGGGATTTTCCTTCGACGGATTGGCTCTGCGAGGTTCAGCGTTATGGGGCTATGCCGTTCTTTGGGGCGTGGCGTTTGTTTGCGTAGGCCTATTCGAGGAATTTTTCTTCCGTGGTTACGCGCAATTCACGCTCACCACCGGAATCGGATTCTGGCCGGCCGCCACGATCCTCTCGGCGGTGTTTGGCGCCTCTCATCTAGCCAACCCCGGCGAAGACAAAGTGGGTGCGCTCAGCGTGTTTGTAATCGGAATGTTTTTCTGCCTGACGTTATGGCGGACCGGCAACCTGTGGTTCGCCGTCGGACTGCACGCCGCTTTCGATTGGGGCGAGACGTTTCTGTTTTCGGTGCCGGATAGCGGCTTCGTCGCGCCCGGCCATCTGTTGAATTCCTCCTTCCACGGCCCCGCGTGGCTTACCGGTGGAGCGGTGGGCCCGGAAGGCAGCGTTATGGCGTTTGTGGTGATTGGGATTACTGCCGTGATTTTCGCGTTCTCCTATCCAGCAAAGGTTTAATCAAGCGCTCTGCCCTGAACTTTTCTTGATTCATGCCGAGATGAATGTGGGTGCGCTTTCAGTGGCACAGGCTTCAGCCTGTGGGGGGTTCGTAACGCTTACGAAAGCCAAACCCACAGGCTGAAGCCTGTGCCACTTGGGGCTGCGGCTTAGGCACGAAGCGTGGCGCCGAGATTCTGTTCAAGCGCGGCGATAATTCGTGAGGAAAAATCCGTCAGCTGCGCTTCGGTGAGCGTGGCCTGCAGGCTCTCAAACCTCACGCGAACGAGCAGAGCAAATTTTCCTTCCGGCACATTTTTTCCGCGAAATAAATCCACCGCGTCAATCGAGGAAACTTCGGCGATGCCGAGAGCGCGGATCGTTTCTTCAATGGAGGCAAACGTAGTCCCATCCAAGAGAACCAGAGAGAAGTCGCGTTCGACCGCGGGAAAGCGGGAGAGCGATTTATAGCGCAGCGCCGCGCGCGCAGACTTGTATCCCGTGCACAGCGGCTCGAGTTCCAGTTCCGCAATGTACGCGTCCTGCCGCAGCTTGAATTTTTCAGAGACGCGCCGCGCAAGTTGCCCTGCGTGCCCGATGGGGTTCCTAGGGCGTTCTGCCGCCCCATCAGTCCGAAGCGAAATCGTTCCCGCGTGCGCGGCATGAAACCACCCCGGACCGCCCGCCGTCCACGAAATCCCGCCCGCGAGGTGCCCGATCTGATCGAGGTCGCCTTTCAAGTCCGCAAACACGTAGGCGCGTTCGGTTTCGGCGACGCCCTTTTCGCGCGCAAGACCCGTCGCGCCGAGCGTCACGACGCGTGTCTCGACCGGTTGCGTTCCGTTCCAGCCGTAAGTCTTGCCGAATTCAAACAGTCGCACGTTGCGCTGCCCATGATTCAAATTCCATTCCAGCGTTCGCGCCATGGTCACGGCGCCGGTTGAGCGCATCACGGACGCATCTTCGGCAAGCGGATTCGCGATGCGCGCGGGCGCGGCGCCTTCCGCGCGGAACATCGCGTCGCTCAATTCGTCCACGATCGGAATCGTGATGATCTCCTGATAGCCGAGGCCGATCAGAATTTCGCGCAGGCTGTCGTCGGCTTCCGCGTATTCGAGGCGCGCGGCGGGGAGCTTCGCCGCGGGCAGTCTCGCCGGAAATTTGTCCACGCCGTAAATTCGCGCGACTTCTTCGACGAGATCAACCTCGCGCGTCACGTCGCCGCGCCAGGACGGCCGCCGGCACTTCCAGGCGGCTTCAGGCGATCCCACGATGCCTCGCTGTGCATCCAAACGCGCCGGCTCGAAGCCAAGCCCCGCGAGAATTGCTTCAATCTCCGAGTCGGGCACGTCCGCGCCCATCACGCGCAGAAATTCCTTGCGCGTGAGCACGATCTGCGGAGCTTCGGCGCGTCCCGGATAGACGTCCACCACGCCCGCGAGCACTTCGCCGCCGCACAGTTGCTGAATAAGTTCGGCGCAACGGCGCGAAGCTGTATCCGCCATTTCCATATCCGCGCCGCGCTCGAAACGCATCGAGGCTTCCGTGCGCAGTCCGAGCGACTTCGATGTGCGGCGAATGGATATTGGATCGAACCACGCCGCTTCGAGCAGGATGTTGCGGCTCGATGAACGAATTTCGGTGTCGCCGCCGCCCATCACTCCGGCGATGCCCACGGCTCGCTTGCCGTCGGCGATCACGCACATTTCGCTCGTAAGCGCTCGTTCGATCCCGTCGAGGGTGCGCATTTTTTCCCCGGCCCGAGCCCGCCGCACCGCGATTCGCTGTTCGGCCAGCAAGTCCATGTCATACGCGTGCATGGGTTGGCCCAACTCGAGCATGACGTAGTTGGTTGCATCCACCACGTTGTTGATCGAAGCCTGCCCGAGCGCTTCAAGGCGCCGGCGCAGCCAGTCCGGCGACGGCCCCACCTTTACGCCGTGTAGAACGCGCGCGGTGAAGCGCCCGCACAGTTCTGGCGAATCTATCTGAACGCGAGTAGCCGCTGTAGCCTGTTCGGCGGATTCGCGCGGCCCCGGATCAACGCCCTTGAGCGGCAATCCGTACAGAACCGCCGCTTCGCGCGCAATCCCGTAGTGCCCCAGGCAATCCGCGCGATTCGAAGTGAGCTCGGCGTCGAGCATCGGCCCCGCCACGGTCGGCTCTAGCGCTTCCACGGCCGTCCCGGAAAGCGAGAGCCTCGTGCGCAACTCTTCCGGCGCCGCCGTCAGCTCGACAAATTCTTTCAGCCAGTTGTAGAGAACTTTCATTTTTTCAATTTCGTTCCAGAATTCAAAACTACTCGCATCTAAAAATGGTCTTTGTGGGTCACGGCTTCAGCCGTGACATAAAAGCGCAGCTTAGTTCGGCTTTAGCCGCTGACGGGTTTGCGAGTATTCCGAACCTTCAGGGGCTAAAGCCCAGTCACTGAAGCCGTTAATGTCGGAGCTAAAGCTCCGACCCACAAATCCGGGCCCACCAACTAAAACCGCGCAGTGTGCTGTGGCGCGTCCAAATCTTCGCCCCGGATGTGCTACGCGAACTGCCGCAAGAACCGCACATCATTCTGAAAATACAGCTGCAGATCATTGATGTTGTATTTGAGCTGCGTCAGGCGCTCGACGCCCAGGCCGAATGCGAAGCCGGAAAACTTTTTGGCGTTATAATTCACGAAGCCGTAGACGGCGGGATCGACCATGCCCGCGCCGAACAGCTCGATCCAGCCCGACTGTTTGCACACGTTGCAGCCCTTGCCGCTGCAGAACACGCATGTCGCGTCCACCTCCACCGAAGGTTCGGTGAATGGAAAATAGCTCGGCCGCAGGCGAGTCTTAACGTTCGGCCCGAGAAATTCGCGGACGAAGTAGTCGACCGTGCCCTTGAAATCGCAGAACGTGATGTCCGTATCGACCGCGAGGCCTTCGATCTGGTGGAACATGAAGCCGTGCGTCGCGTCAGGATTGTCGCGCCGGTAGACTTTTCCCGGAACGATGATCCGCACGGGCGGCTGCTGCTTTTCCATGGTGCGCACCTGCATCGGCGAGGTGTGCGTGCGCAGCAAAAGAGGAGAAGCGCCTGGAGGTTTACCCTGTGCAGCCTCCGCGAAGGGCGCAGCCATGTAAAACGTGTCCATGTTGTCGCGCGCGGGATGGTGCTCGGGAATATTGAGCGCCTCGAAATTATAATAAGGCGTCTCCATCTCCGGCCCCGCCACCACGGAGTAACCGAGCGAAAGAAAAATCCGCTCGATCTCCTCGAACGTCTGCCGCAGCGGATGCCGCGAGCCGAGCGGCCGAACGACGCCGGAAAGCGAAAGGTCTTCGCGCTCCCGCGCGACCGCCGTTTGTTCGGCAGCGGCTTCGATCTGCTCACGGCGCGATTCGAGCGCTGTTTCGACGTGCGCCTTCAGTTCATTGAGCGCCTGGCCGACCGCGCGCTTCAACTCCGGCTTCGAGGGCTTGAGCCAGTTTTCCGTAATGCGGGTAAGCACTCCGGATTTGCGGCCGAGCCATGCACCCCGCAGTTCTTCCCACTGAATAGCGCCCTGTTTCGCTGCGAGCTCCGAGGCGAACTGGACCCTTACGTCCGCGAAAAGACGTGCTACTCCGGTGGCGTCGGCGACGCCTAGTTCAGCGAGTGTCTTCGCTGTTGGGTCGTTCGTCATGGAAGCGTGGGGTTCGCTACGCCTTGGGTTTCGCGCCGAGCGAAGCTTTCGCCTGCTCAACCAGCTGCGTGAATCCACCGGGGTCCTTCACGGCGATATCGGCCAGGATCTTGCGGTCGATTTCGACGCCCGCGGCCTTCAGCCCGTGCATCAACTGGCTGTAGGAAATCCCGGCGGTCCGGGCGGCCGCGCCGATGCGCTGAATCCACAACGTGCGGAACTGGCGTTTGCGGGCGCGGCGATCGCGGTAGGCATAACGCTCCGCGCGATTCACCGCTTCCTGGGCGGACTGGTAGAGCTTGGATTTTGTCAGGAAAAATCCCTTGGTGCGCTTCAAATACTTCTTGCGGCGCGCGCGGCGTTTGGTTCCGCGTTTAACTCGAGCCATTTTATTTTCTCCAGTGCGGTTTACCGCGAGGGTTCACCGCGAGCGGAGGCGCCGCGCAATCCGCAGCATCGTGGCAAGTCCCCGCGCACGGGAACCGGCGCACAATCGGAAAGCGAGAGCGTCTCCACGGCGTGTTTAGAAGCTCAGCGAAAAATTCGCGTTTCGCGAAATCTTTCGCGAGCATTGGCCCGGTCCTCATTTCTATTCGGACCGGACCGCCGGCCGGCAGGCCCACCGTGGCGGGTTGCGCTCTGCCTGGCGCGGCAAAAAACAAAAACTTGCTTTGCGGGTCGGACCTTCAGGTCCGACAGAATGGCTCCTGCGTCACTTGGCCTTTAGGCCCTGAAGCTTCCAGGGCCAAAGCCCAACCCAGCCGAACCTTATTGTCAGGGCTGAAGCCCTGACCCACAAATCGATATGGATTACTGCCAACTTCTTCGGCTCTATTACCGCCCCGGTTTTATCCGTACGGCAACATCTTGTGGACGTTGCCCGAATCCGCCGGGGAAACCTGTTTCATTTTTTTCAGGCGGCGCATGCGGTTGGCTTTCTTGGTGCCCAGCAGGTGGCGCTTGCCGGAATGCATGCGCATCACTTTTCCCGTGGCCGTAATCTTAAAGCGCTTGGCGGCGCCGCGATGCGTCTTGAGCTTCAGTTTCTTTACCTTTTTTGCCACGAACGTTTCCTCTCTGAAATTCTGCAACGCAGGACAGGCTTCTTACCCTGGGTACCCGAAGGGCAGCCTGTCTGGTTTTCATTGGGTGCTTATATAAATTTAAGCGCGAGAAAAGCGGAAAGGCTGAAACCTGTCCTGCCTACGCCTGCCCCCCGGCAGGAGCCCCCGCCTGCTTCACCGGCGCCCCGCCTCCGCGCTTCGGTGCAAGGAGCGCCATTAAAACATTTGCTTCCATGCGCGGCCCGATCTCGACCAGCGCGTGATCCGCGATTTCCTGCAACAGCCGGTGCATTTTCGCGCGGCCCACTTCCTGGTGGGCCATTTCGCGCCCGCGATGAAAGATCATCGCCTTAACCTTGTGGCCTTCGCCGAGGAACCGAATGATCTGGTTCTTGCGGACCTGGTAGTCGTGTTCCGCCGTCGCTGGACGGAACTTGACTTCCTTGAGCTGCGAGCCCTTCTGATGCTTGCGCTGCTCGTGCGCTTTTTTGTTGGTCTGGTAAAGGTATTTTCCGTAGTCGGTGATCTTGCAAACCGGCGGGTCGGCGGTCGGCGAAATTTCCACCAGATCCAGTCCCCGCTCGCGGGCAAGCTTAATCGCCTCGAATGGCTGCATCACACCCAGCTGCCCGCCATCCTCGTCCACCACGCGAATTTCACGCGCCCTGATTCGATCATTCACCCGAATCCGGTCTGCTTGCCGAAAACTCCGTTCCGCGATAAAACCACCTCCGAGAATCGCGCCAAGCCAGCACCGTAATCCCTGGCTTCGCGCCGTCTTCTTCCTTCCATCCTCTCCGCCTTAAGGCATTACGACCGGGGTGGGGATGGGCCACAAAGTATAGCACGCCGGAAAGGTCCGGCAATACCATGAGATACGTAGATTCCAATTCCCGGTTCCTATATTTTCCAGGCCCTTTAGTCCGAAGCGTACTGCCGGTCCCGGCCGCGCGCGCCTCTTGCAAAGACAAATCAAATTCACACCGCCGCTTCTCACTCACACATTTCAACTCGGCCGGGGGAATATGTTGATCCTTTCCCATGCCAAGTGACCGCCTTCCTTGACAGTTGTGAAGAGCAGGCCTACAATCACCCGTTTGTTATATCGGTGTTTGGGTGAATGGTGGGGCCATGACTATGGATAAGAAGCGTCTGGAGTATTACAAGAAAAAATTGCAGACCCGGCGCGAGGAATTGATCAAGACGATTGCACGGACCGAGGAAGAAGGCCGGACGGCGGATGACGATCCGACGGTGGATCTTGCGGACAAGGCTGCGAACTCCTACACCAAGGAATTCTTGTTCGGGCAGACCAATACGGACCGGTCCATGCTGGCCTTGATAGACGAAGCGCTCAATCGGATCAAAGCGAATAGCTACGGCACCTGCGCCGAGTGCGAAGAGGAGCTTCAGCAAAAGCGCTTGGAAGCCGTTCCCTGGGCGCGCCACTGCGTGACCTGCGCGGAAAAGCACGAGCAAGGCCTCCTCTAAGAAATAGATTTGGCTCTGCGCGAACTGATTTTCCAGCCCGGACTTGTCGTAACCTCTTGAAGAGGGTAGCCGCTTCCAGTAGCACAGGCACTCTTGCCCGTGCGGGTTTCGAGATCCTCGCTCGGCTGGGTGGCTGGTGCTTGCGGCCTACAAAACCGCGCAAGCAGTAGCGCCTGTGCTGCCTGATCGATTGTCACGAATCGTGTCACATTTCACTTCCTTTGCGGGCGCCGCCGGGGTAGGCTTGGCGCACCGTGGCTGGGCTCGCCAATTCCGTTCGGTCCCATCTGCGCGGGATGTGCGAGGCGCTTGCCTCGCTTGTGCTTCCCGCGCCCTGCCGAATCTGCGCACGGATTCTAGACACCGGCAGTCCGATCCCTTTCTGCCACGCCTGTATGCAGGCCCTCACACAGGAGCTACCCGAGCCGCTTTGTGCCCAATGCGGCAGACCTATCGTTTCCGCAGCCGTCGCAAATGGTGTTTCGCTGCCCCAGTGCCACCTTTGCCGGAATCAGGTGTACAGCTTTGACTCCGCGCGCAGTTTCGGCGCCTATTCACCCCGCATGTCGCGCGCAATCCTACTGCTCAAGTATGGAAATGTTGCCCCGTTGGGGGCCTGGTTCGCCCGGCTCCTGGCGTCTCTAATAGAACGCGAACCGCAACAATTTGCGGCGGATGCCATTGTCCCGGTACCCCTTGACCGGGGCCGCTTGAGGGAGCGTGGTTATAACCAGGCCGAGCTGATTGCAAGGCCCCTCGCCCGCCTGCTTGATATCCCTTTTCGCTCGTATCTGCTAGTGCGCACTCGGCCACGGCCGAACCAGCTTCGCCTGACCCGCCGGGAGCGCTGGGAGACTGTTCGTGGCGCTTATGCAACGCATAAAATGGCTCAGGTTGACAATTTGCGGGTTTTGCTGGTAGATGATGTATTCACCACCGGGGCCACTTTGGACGCCTGCTCCCTGGCCCTCAAAGGGGCTGGAGCATCCCGGGTCGTGGGTCTGACCGTGGCAAGGGCGTTGCCGCTATCATTAGCTTCTGAAACTGGATTGGCGGATCAGGACTTTGGGGAATGACACCACCGGGCCAAATCGGTAGGCCTCAACGGCCGAAGCTCTCGCCGGAAGTTCGAGGGGCTGTTCGCCCACCCGGTGCTGTTCCCCCTGCCCTGCGGAAGCCGGCGATCATGCAGGAACCGGTCCTCGTCCTAAACGCGACCTTCGAACCAATCAATGTCACCGCCGTCCGCCGTGCCATGGTGCTGATGCTCAAGGGCGTAGCCCAGGCGGAAGAAATCAACGACACCAAGGTGCACTCAGCTTCCCGGTCGCTGGAGGTGCCTTCGGTAATACGGTTGCTCGCCTACCGTCACATCCCGCAGCAGACTCGGGCCCTCTCGCGGAAGAATATCCTCCTTCGGGACCGCAATACGTGCCAGTTCTGCAAGCGGATACTGTCGGCCTCCGAGCTGACCCTAGACCATGTGGTGCCTCGTTCCCGCGGTGGCAGGTCTTCGTGGGAGAACCTCGTGGCCTGCTGCTACCAGTGCAACAACCGGAAAGGCGACCGGACCCCCGAAGAAGCCGGGCTGGCTCTGGCCCGGCGGCCCCGCCCCTTTACGCTGCACACTTCCCGGCAATTGATGCGGCTGATCGGGAACAAAGATGAAAAGTGGCGCAAGTATTTATTTTACTGAGGGTTGACCGTCTACAGGGAATACCCTATCATTTCCGCGAAATTAAATTTTGTTGGCGACCTAAAATTTTTCTAACCTGTGCAACCTTTTCGTATTTCCAGCGTCTAACTAGACAAACCACTTCAAGGACACACCCCGGGAAGCAGCGATGGCTAGTCCAAAGCTGCTTCTCTTTTTTTACGCCCACTTTTCGGCACAATCGCGCTGCTAACGGAATATTCGCGTGGCTTTCCGCAAGACCTTTCATCGCAGAAGGCATAGAGAAAAACAAAGCAACGGCATCCTCACTGGCGGAAGACAACTTTCAGCCCTCGCCGCCAGTTTTCAGCGAGCGCGATCCTGGCGATTTCGATTTCCGGGGATAAGTATCGCAATACGATATCCATCGAGGGATGGAAACGGAAGCCCGGAGCCACCAGGAACAGCAGCGGCGGCTTCGCGTTGAGCCGCACTTCCGGAAAATATCCGTACCTGCGAAAGTCGTCCTGATCGTGATGAAACCGCACGCGCAGCCAGTAATCCACCGCCTGCATAACCAGTTGAATGTCTTCGGAAGCCTTTAGTTCGAGAATCGCAAGACGGCCGTCCCGAGTAACGCCCAACAAATCGATGATTCCACGGTCCCCCGAGGAAAACGCAGGAACCTGCGCGTAAATGTGCCGCGGATCAAGCCGCGCATCGATTCGCGCAGGGTCGGCGGCCACCATGGTTTCCAGCCAGCGTTCCGGCTGAGCCCGATACAGCCGGTGTTTCGTGTCCGAAGCCAGGGGATGGCGTTGCGTTTCCAGCTGCCGGACCAACGCTTCTAGAGAAGGCCATTTCCCCGGTGTTAAAACTTCCTGGCGATCGGCAAGGCCGTACCAGATGTTTCCCAGCCGCCAGCGCGCAAACTCAACGCCGCGAAAGCGAAAGGTCACTTCCTTTGTTGCGGGGATCACGCCCACCTGGATGGAATCTGGGGACAGGCGCCGGATGCGTTCCGCGATCGGCATCGCGGCGGCAATGGCCTGCTCGATTTCGCGGCGTGGCACGATCCATGTTTCCAGATTGCCTGCATTGGATCGGGCGATTCGCCGGACGCGCCCGTACAGGGGCTCGTATTCGTACAACTCGACTTCCTGAGAAGCTGCGAGAGCGGCCATCCGATGTCCCGTTATAGAAGAACTGCCCTGCGGCAAGAACAGCCGCAACCCGAGAACTGAATACCGCCGCGCACGATCCCGCGCGTGCTGGAGCCAGATCAGGCCGAAGGTCAGGATGCCATCGATTGTTGCGCCATCTTCATTGGGGGAAGCTCCCAGTACAGCGAACGCTTTCGAACCTCGGCGGACCAGGCCTCGCGTGTAGGAGCCCGAAATGGAATGGTGCAAGTCCGCAGAGGTTACCAGCGACTCAATGGTTTCGTCGGGGAAATGATCCGTCAAAATCCGGCGCAGGCGGCTGGAGAATTGTTCGCGTTCCACGCGGCGCGTCTCGCGTTGCGCGCCATTCGCGATGAACTCAAGCTGGGCGTTTCTTGAATAGCCGAACCGGCTGACTTCGAGCACGACGCGATCCTGGGATTCTTCTGCCACACGGAGCACGCGGCGAACCAGCGATTGCCGTGCGCTCCACAAGTGCAACAGGGCAGCTTCGCCCTGCGCGCTAACCTCGTACTGCGCATCCTCCAGCCCGGCGAGCCATTCCCCGTTTTCCCGCACTTCGGGCGCTCCGATGGCGCACAGTCCATCGAGGGCACGGCGCAATTCCGCGGCCAGTTCCATCGGCGCGAATTATCGGACAGAAGGGCGAAAATGGATAGTCATTTTTCGTGACAAGTAGCGCGGGCTTTAGCCTGCGGGTTTTCAATCTCTGAACACACTAAACCCTCACAGGCTGGAGCCTGTTCCACTCCAGTTATTTGAACGCAAGTCCGGTCACGGTAATCGACGGGTATACGTTGTTCCATTGGGGGGGGATGTGCTCGTACGGGACCTGAACATCCCTTTGCTGCCCGGGCATGAAGGGAGGCGCCGTGGGAAGGAACAGGCGCTGCTTATCCCGCAGGATCACCTGGTTAAAGGGGTCGTGGAACTCAATCGTGATTTCAATTTGCTGGACCTTGCGGTTGCCGCCATTTTCTACCGTGCAAAACACGTACGTCACTTCCTGATTCAGAAAATTCGCCGCCCGGCTCATCTTGGGTTCGAGAAAATGGATATTCGCAGCGTAGCCCAATTCCTCCGGCCCTTTTGGCAGCGGCTTCTCTTCTTCAGAACTGGCCGGTGTGGCGTACCGGCTGTACATCACGGCCGCGCCGACGAGCAACGCCACAATGACGATGCCGATCAGAAATGCGACCGGCAGCTGGCTGCGTTCTTCGGTGGGCATCAAGGCGGAAATCCTCCTCTTCGTTGCTTGTCGCACCCGCATTCAGGCGCGCATTTGCTTGAGGCTGCGATGCGCGTCCGCCCCGGCGGACGGGCGACGCGAAATGTGGTTAGCGGCCCGCTGCGAGCCGCTCCACCAGTTGATAGGGCAGCCCGGCTTTCTCCATCCGCTGTTGAACCGCGGCAATGTCATACGGCACGCGCCAAAATTCGAGGACGTTGTGATCCAGGTCGAGGATCGCAAACGCTGCTCGCGGATCCCCGTCTCTCGGCTGGCCGATCGAGCCCGGGTTCAGCAGGTACCGCGTCCCCGCCTCCATCCGCAGCGCCGCGAACTTCGGTCCATGATCCGGGCGAAGCTGAATCATGCCGATTTGCCCCGCGCGGTAGGAAAAGCCGCCTTGATGATGCGTGTGCCCGAAAAATGTAACGTCGGTTGGCGAATCGAGCAGCCCGCCCATGGCCTGCCCCGGGACGAATACGTATTCATCCTCATCCTCATAGGCTCCATGGACCAGAGTAATGCCATCCACGGAGACCGGTCCGGGAGGCAACTGCGCGACATATTGCAGAGCCTCGGGCCGCATTTGTTGCCGCGTCCATAGGGCGGCGATCTGCGCCATGGGATTGAAATCGTTGAGGTCGCTCAGGCCGGCGACGGCTTTGTCATGATTACCGCGGATGATGACGGGCGCAAGTTCCCTCACCCGGTCCGTTACTTCGTTGGGATCGGGGCCGTAATCGACAATGTCGCCGAGGCAGAAGATTCGATCCCAGCGGCCCTTCACCGCGTCGAGGCAGGCTTCGAGCGCAGTCACATTCGCATGAATATCACTCAGCAGGAGATATCGCATAGTTAGCGGCGCACCCGAATGAAGTACTCGTATGACGTAAGCCTCGAACTACACCCTCGGCTCGCCCAGATTATAGACGAAATCCGGGACGGCGCACGCGCGGCTTGGGAAATCTCTTGTGGACAATCCTCCGGCAGGAGCGCTTTCCGGGATTTGAAACGATTCCGAATTCGGTCTACTCGGGCTATCGGAAATCCAGCCACTTCAGTGATTCGTCCAAGTCTCCGTTGCGAGGTAGGGGAGGTCGTGCGCCCAGTCATCCTCCACCACCCCGCCAGGGTAAATCACATGCGCCAGATTGTCTTTCGTGTAGGCAAATACAAAAGCCGCGTGGCCGACCTCGTATGCTCCATCAGGGCGGACAGCCGACTTCTTGGC
>Ga0209579_10003098_pt1 | contig 12290 bp, 10 predicted proteins | sample Coa_R1_2_FD_187152 | JGI IMG/M metagenome (GOLD analysis project Ga0209579, IMG submission 187152) | Surface soil microbial communities from Centralia Pennsylvania, which are recovering from an underground coalmine fire - Coalmine... | ecosystem: Environmental > Terrestrial > Soil >... | reverse complement strand
CGACGCGCCGTCGAAGGGCTCGGTCACGGCGGTGACTGTACGCTGCCGCCGTGACCGACACGACGCCCGGGCTCGTCTGCGGCCACCACCACCTGTACTCCGCGCTGGCACGGGGCATGCCCGCGCCGCCCGCCACGCCGACGACGTTCCTCGAGATCCTCGAGCAGATCTGGTGGCGACTCGACGTGGCCCTCGACCTCGAGATGCTGCGCTGGTCCGCGATGCTCGGCGCTCTCGAAGCGCTCGAGTGCGGGACGACCGCGATCGTCGATCACCACGAAGGCCCGACGGCGATCGAGGGCAGCCTTGACGTGATCGCGGACGCCTGCGCGGAGGTCGGTGTGAGGGTTCGGTGCTGCTACGGGGTCACGGACCGTCACGGGAACGACGGTGCGCGACGCGGCCTCGCCGAGAACGAACGGTTCCTTCGCTCCGGCGGTGCGGGCATGGTGGGGATCCACGCGGCGTTCACCTGCAGCGACGAGACGCTCGGGGCGGCGGCGGGACTGGCACTCGACCTCCGCGCCGGGGTCCACGTCCATGTGGCAGAAGGCGACGTCGACATCGCTGCACCCGACCGCTTGTCGTCGCTCGTTCGCCCGGACTGGCTCCTCGTCCACGGCGTCCACCTCCCGTCCCCGCCGCCCGAGCAGCTGGGGGCCGCGACCCTCGCCCACTGCGCCCGCTCGAACATGAACAACGCGGTCGGCTACGCGCGCCCCGCGTCGTGGCCGGGCCGCGTCGTGCTCGGGACCGACGGCATCGGGGCGGACATGCTCGACGAGATGCGCGTCGCCTACGTGCGCTCACGCGAGCACGACGTGACCACGACCCCCGCCGAGGTGTGGGCCTGGCTCGCCGCGGGTTGGGAGCTCGTGCCAGAGGCGCTCGGTGATCGGGTGCGATGGACGTACGAGCACGTGGACGACCCGTGGCGCGCCGCGTTCACCCCCGGAGTGCGCGCGCTCGACGTCTGGGTCGACGGCGAGCAGGTCCTCCAGGAGGGGGCCGCCACGCGCGTCGACCCGTACCGGGTGCGTGCGCGGGCGGCGGAACAGGCGCAGCGGCTCTTCGCGAAGCTCTAGAGGTTTCCGGCGGCGGCGGCGACGGCGCTTCCCCGTCCGCGTTCGGCGGCGCGGCACCAGGCCGCTCAGCCCGACGAACGGGTCGCGTTCAGGTAGTTGTAGACCGTCACGCGGCTCACCCGCATGGCGTCGGCGACCTCGTCGACGGCGTTGCGGATGGCGAAGGCCCCGCGCTCGTCCAGCAGGCGCACGGCACGCTGTTTGTCCGTCCGGTCGAGGTCGGCGAGCATGCCACCGAGCTCCGACTCGATCTCCGCGACCAGCTTCGCGAGGCCGTCGCGCAGGTCGCTCGGTGCCGGGCGCTCGACCCCCCCGACGACGCGCCCCTTCCAGTGCAGCGGCACCGCGGCGCGGCTCATCCGCTCGGGCGCGACGACCGCACCACCGAGCGCCCGGGCGACGGGCCGCAACGCGGCGAGGAACGTCTCGGCGTCCCCGTCCTCTTCGAGCGCGTGCTCGGCGCCCGGGACCAGCACCGCGTTCAGGGTGACGCCGGTCGCCCCCGCCTGGAACGAGGCCGCCGCCGCCACGGAGACGGCCTCGAGGACGGCGCTTGCGTCGCCCTCGACGGCGCTCCCGAAGGGACCGACGTCGGGATCGAGGCCGGCCCGGCGCAAGGACCGCAGGGCCGCTTCGACGTGCGGGCCGAGCCGGCCTTCGCGGAACGGCTCCACGGTGAACTCGACCCGCACCCGGGGCACTCGTCCCTCAGGCATCCTCCTCCTGGCATGTCGCTCGGGGCGTCTTCGGGCGTCCGCGCCCCCTTTTCGCCGCTCACGGCCTCGGGCGGGGCTTTGACAACCAGTCAAACCTTGACAGATCGTCAAACTCGGGGCAAGTTTGTGGCGTGGACCTGCGCGTGGACGCAGCCCGCCTCCAAGCCCGCCTCGGGGAGCTTGGTGAGATCGGGTCAACCGGTGACGGTGGTTGCGCACGGCTCGCCCTGACCGACGAGGACCGGGCCGGGCGCGACCTCGTCGTCACCTGGATGCGCGACCTCGGCCTCGTCGTCCAGGTCGACCGCGTCGGCAACGTCGTCGCGCTGCGGGCGGGGCGCGAGCCCGGCCCGCCGGTCATGTGCGGATCGCACATCGACACGGTCGCGACGGGCGGCATCTACGACGGCAACCTCGGCGTGCTGGCCGGCCTGGAGGTCCTCGAGACCCTCGCCGCGGCCGGCGTGACGCCGCGGCGCGCGATGGCGGTCGCCTTCTTCACCGACGAGGAGGGGTCGCGCTTTGCACCCGACATGCTCGGGAGCCTCGTCTACGCCGGCGGGATGACGGTCGAGGACGCCTACGACGTGGTGAGCATCGACGGCGCGAGGTTCGGCGAGGAGCTGGCGCGCATCGGGTACCTCGGCTCGACCCCGTGCCCGGGGATCGCCCCGCACGCCTACGTCGAGCTGCACATCGAACAGGGGCCCGTGCTTGAACGCGGCGGCGAGGTGATCGGAGCCGTCACCGGCGTCCAGGGGATCTCCTGGCAGGAGCTGCGCCTCGCCGGGCAGTTCAACCACGCGGGCACGACGCCGATGGCGCTCCGCCACGACGCCGGCTTCGCGGCCGCGTCGGTCGCGGTCTTCGCACGCCGCCTCTCCGAGGAGATCGGAGGTCACCAGGTCGCGACGGTCGGGAAGCTTGACCTGCGGCCCGATCTCGTGAACGTCGTCGCGGGCGCCGCCGTGATGACCGTCGACCTGCGAAACACCGACGAAGGGCTGCTCGAAGAGGCGGAGCACCGCATGTCCGTCGAGATCGACGTGCTCTGCGCGCGCGAAGGGGTCTCGGTGGAGCGGCGCCAGCTCGCCCGCTTCGACCCCGTCGCCTTCGATGCCCGTATCGTCGATCTCGTGGAGAAGACGGCGCTCGACGCGGGTCTTCCGGTGCGACGCCTCCCCTCGGGTGCCGGGCACGACGCGCAGATGCTGGCGCGCCTGTGCCCTTCGGGCATGGTCTTCGTGCCGAGCGTGGGGGGAGTCAGTCACAACCCGTCCGAGCTCACCTTGCCCGAGCATCTCGAGGCCGGCGCGAACGTCCTCCTGGAGGTGCTGCTGCGGCTCGCCGAGGAAGACGTGGTCGAGTGAGCACGCCGCCGGAACGCGCACGCCGGATCAGGCTCGCTGCGGCACAGCTCGGTCCGATCGCGCGCGACGAGGGGAAGGAGGACGTCGTCGAACGGCTCATCGAGCTGCTCCGCGCCGGCGCCGACCGAGGAGCGGAGCTCGTCGTGTTCCCTGAGCTCGCGCTCACCACCTTCTTCCCCCGCTGGTGGACCGACCGGCTGCACGACGCCGACCACTGGTTCGAGACCGAGATGCCCGGACGCGCCACCAAACCGCTGTTCGACGAAGCGGCGGAGCTCGGCGTCGGGTTCTTCCTCGGGTACGCCGAGCTCACGGTTGACGGGCACCGCTACAACAGCGCGGTCCTCGTCGGGCTCGACGGGTCGCCAGTCGCCAACTTCCGAAAGGTCCACATCCCAGGACACGAGCGCAACGAGCCGTGGCGGCCGTTCCAGCATCTCGAGCGCTACTACTTCGAGCCCGGGCCCGAGGGCTTCCCGGTCTGGGACGCCTTCGGCGCGCGGGTCGGCATGATGCTGTGCAACGACCGGCGGTGGCCCGAGACGTACCGGGTGATGGGACTGCAGGGCGTCGAGCTCATCCTCTGCGGCTACAACACGCCGATCCACTACCCGCCCGACCCCTCCCAGGACGTCCTCGCGCCCTTCCACAACCACCTCGTGATGCAGGCGGGCGCGTACCAGAACGGCACCTGGGTCGTCGCCGCGGCGAAGGGCGGCACAGAGGAAGGATCGGATCTGCTCGCGCAGAGCGCGGTCATCGCCCCGTCCGGCCAGATCGTCGCGCAGGCGCTGACCACCGGGGACGAGGTGGTGGTCGCCGAGTGCGACCTCGAGTGGTGCCGGCGCTACAAAGAGACGCTCTTCGACTTCGCCCGCTACCGGCGGCCGGAGGTGTACGGGATCATCACGGCGCCGCACGGGACGCCGGCGACAACGGAGGCAGGCACATGACCGTCTTGGACCGGGACGTCTCGACCGTCGGCACCGTCACCTTCACGGTCAACGGAGAGGAGGTCTCTGTCGCGGCCGACCACCCGCATCTGCTCTCCGCGCTCCGAGAGGAGCTCGACATCACCTCGGCGAAGGACGGCTGCTCGCCGACGGGGCAGTGCGGCTGCTGCACCGTGATGATCGACGGGAAGGTCCAGGTGTCCTGCCAGTACCCACTCGAACGCGCAGCAGGCAAGCACGTGGTCACGTTGGAGGGCCTCCCCGCCGCGGAGCGCGACCGCTTCGCCGCCGCCTTCTCCGCTGCCGGCGGTCTGCAGTGCGGGTTCTGCATCCCGGGCATCGTGATGCGGGCGAAGGCGCAGATCGACAAGAAGGGCTCGGCGCTCGCGAAAGAGGACATGGCCCGTCATCTCGGCGCGCACCTGTGCCGCTGCACCGGCTACGTGAAGATCCTCGAGGCCATCGATGCGGTCGCGAAGGACGCGCCGGCGGCTGCGGGCACGGCTGATCCGGCGCGATCGGGAATCGGCGCCCGGGTGCCGAAGTACGAGGCCGAGAGCCTCGCCATGGGCGACCGCGGCTACATCGACGACCTCCGGGCTCCCGGGATGTTGCATGCCGCCCTGCGGTTCACCGACCACGCGCGTGCGGAAGTGCTCGGGATCGACACGTCTCGAGCCGAAGCAGCCCCTGGCGTTGTCGGCGTCTTCACCGCGGCGGACGTGCCGGGGGATCTTCGGGTCGGGATCATCGAACGGGACTGGCCGATCATGATCCCGGTCGGGGGCCGGACGTCGTACGCCGGCGACGTGCTCGCGATCGTCGTGGCCGAGACCCGGCGCCAGGCGAGGGCAGCGGTCGGCGAGGTCGACGTCGAGTACCAGGTTCTCGAGACCCTCACCGACCCCCTCCAGGCGCTCGAAAGCAGCGAGATCGCGGTCTGGGGAACCGACTCGAACCTCTTGTCCCGCTCGGCGTACCTGAGGGGCGACGTCGAGTCCGAGCTGGCGGCGAGCGCGCACACGCTGCACGAGGTCTTCGAGACCCAGCGGATCGAACACGCCTTCTTGGAGCCCGAGGCGACGCTCGCCGTCCCGCGTGACGACGGCGGTCTACACGTCTACTCGGGCGGTCAAGGTGTCTGGGACGACCGTGACCAGATCGCCGCGGTCCTCGGCGTCGAGCACGACCGGGTCACCGTCGAGCTCGTCTCGAACGGCGGCGCGTTCGGCGGCAAGGAGGACATGGCGAACCAGGCGCACGCGGCACTGGCGGCCTGGCTGCTCCGGCGACCGGTCAAGTGCGCCCTCTCGAGGGAGGAGAGCTTCCTCGTCCACCCCAAGCGCCACCCGATCCGGATGGAGTACTGGGCCGGCTGCGACGAAGAAGGCCACCTCAGCGCCGTCCGGGCGAGGATGGTCGGCGACTCCGGCGCGTACGCCAGCGTCGGCATGAAGGTGCTCGAGCGCGCCGCCGGGCACGCGTGCGGCCCCTACCGCCTTCCCGCCGTCGACGTGGAATCCCTCGCGGTGCGCACGAACAACCCGGTGTGCGGCGCGTTCCGTGGGTTCGGGGCCAACCAGGCCCAGTTCGCGATGGAGGGCGTCATCGACCGCCTCGCAGAGAAGGTCGGGATATCGGGCCTCGAGATGCGCCGCCGCAACGTCGTGCACCCCGGCGACGTCTGGGGCCCCGGGCAGGTGATGGACGAGGGGTGCTCGGGCGCTGAACGCTGCCTCGAGGCGCTCGCCTCCGGCTACGAGGAGGCCAGGTCCGCCGGGAAGGCCGTCGGGATCGGGTTGGGGCTCAAGAACTCCGGTCTCGGCAACGGGCTCGTCGAGGTCTCGCGAGCGGTGGTGCGCTTCGACGAGGACGGCACGGTCGAGGTGCGTCACGGTTGGACCGAGATGGGCCAGGGTGTGCACACCGTGGCGCTCCAGGTCGCCGTCGAGGAGCTCGACGTCGCACCCGACCTCGTGCGGGTGGTCGTCGACACGAGCCACGAACTGGGCGACGGCCAGACGACGGGCAGCCGGGCGACGCTCATGGGTGCGGGTGCCATCCAGCGCGCCTGCGAGGCCGCGAAGGCCGACGGGCGCAGGCCCGGCGTCGAGTACACGGGCGAGCACCGCATCGACTGGACGAACCACCTCGGGGACTGCGAGAACCCCACCATCCATGCGGCGTTCGGCTACGCCGCCCAGCTCGTCGTCATGGACAAAGGGGCGCGCGCCGTCGAGCGCGTAGTCGCGGCGCACGACGTCGGGCGGGCGGTGAACCCCATGCTCTGCGAGGGGCAGATCGAAGGCTCCGTCCACATGGGGCTCGGCTACGCCCTCACCGAGGACTTCCCGGCCGACGAGCGCGGGTTCCCGACGAAGATGACGCTCCGCTCCCTCGGCATCCTGCGCGCGAAGGACGTTCCCCCGATCGACGTGGTGCTCGTGGAGGTCCCCCAGCCGCGTGCGCCCTACGGGATCAAAGGTGTCGGCGAGATCGGCCTCGTCCCGACCGCCGGGGCGGTGGCGGCGGCCCTCCACGAGTGCGACGGGACCTGGCGCTCGAAGCTCCCGATGCGCGTCGGCGACGCCGGGAGCGACGGCGCCGGACCTGCCGAGGAGGCCTGAGGAACGTGGCGGCGCGGGTCGCGCTCTACCTCCAGGACGCGCACTCGATCCGGGACGGCATGGCGTTCACGGCCTACGCCGAATCGCGCGGATTCGAGGCGGTGTGGCAGGCGGAGAGCCGCCTGGTTCGCGAAGCGACCGTCCCGCTCGCGGCGTACGCGGCAGTGACCGGGCGGATCAAGGTCGGGTCCGGCGTCTCCGACTGCTGGTCGCGCAACCCGGCGCGGATCGCGGCGACGTTCTCGACGCTCGACGATCTCGCCCCCGGGCGCGTGCTGCTCGGTCTCGGTGCGTGGTGGGATCCCCTTGCAGCCAAGGTGGGCATCACGCGCACGCACCCGCTCACGGTCATGCGAGAAGTCGTGACCGCGGTGCGCGGCCTCCTCAACAACGAGACCGTGACCCTCCACGGAGAATGGGTCGACCTGACAGGTGTCGAGCTCGACTACGTCTACCAGGAGCGGCGCCCGAAGGACGTCCCGATCTACATCGGCGCGACCGGCGACCGCATGCTCGAGCTCGCAGGCGAGATCGCCGACGGTGTCGTGCTCAACTACCTCGTCTCGCCCGACTACAACGAACGCGCGCTCGTCCATCTCGAAGAAGGACTGTCCCGCTCGGGGCGCGCGATGGACGACCTCGACCGCCCGCAGCTGGTGGTGTGCTCGGTGCACGAGGACGAGGAGACCGCTCTCGACATGGCGCGCCTGATGGTGACCCAGTACCTCGGTCAGCAACCCCACATCATGCGGGCCTCCGGCGTCCCCCAGTCGCTGCTCGACGCCGTCGGCGAGGTGCTCACCTGGCCCGCGACCCACGAACAGGTCGAGCAGGCGTCGAAGCTCGTCCCGGACGACGTCGTCCGCATGCTCACGGCATCCGGGACGCCAGAGCACGCCCGCGAGCGCGTCGCCGAGTACATGGCCCACGGCTGCACCTGCCCCATCCTCTATCCCCTGGGGGACGTCCGCGCCATGATCGACACGTTCAGCGGCTGGGAGCCGTGATCGGAGAAGCGGCGCCGTCGATCCGAGGTCGCGCAGCCGTTCCGGACACCCGGGCGCCGGAGCCTGGATTTCGACGGGTCGAGAACCCTCTCGCCGGAGCACTCGCCGACCTGCCGCGTCCGAGCGCCGAGGCGCTGTCGTTCCATCAGCGCCTCCCCGGCTATGCGCCGACGCCACTCCTCTCGATCCCGAGGCTCGCCGCGAAGCTCGGGCTCGGCGAACTGCTGGTCAAGGTCGAAGCGGCGCGATTCGGTTTGCCGGCGTTCAAGATGCTCGGAGCCTCCTGGGCGGCCCACCGGTCGCTCGCCCGTGCCCTGTCGGAGGAATTCGGCGTCACCGTGGATGGCTGGCACGACCTCGACGAGCTCGCCTTGCGTTTGGAGCCGCTGAGACCGCTGACCCTCGTCGCCGCCACCGACGGCAACCACGGGCGCGCGGTCGCCCGCATGGCGCGGCTCTTGAGACTGGACGCGCGGATCTTCGTCCCCCGGGGGACGACCACGCGGCGCATCGAGTCGATCGCCTCAGAAGGTGCCGATGTCGAAGTGGTGGACGGCGGCTACGACGACGCCGTCGCCCGCTCCGCAGCCGTCGCAGGTCCCCGGAGCCTCGTCGTCTCCGACACGAGCTGGCCCGGGTACACCGACGTCCCCCGCTGGGTGATCGAGGGATACGAGACCCTCTTTCGCGAGGTGGACGACGCGCTCGGCGCGTCAGGTCGCGACCGCCCCGGCGTCGTGGTCGTGCCCGTCGGAGTCGGGGCGTTGGCGGCTGCCGCCGTCGCGCACTACCGAGGGCACGAGGGCGCGGCGCCGTGGATTGTCGGTGTCGAGCCGATCGAGGCGGCGTGCGTCACCGAGTCGGCACTCGCCGGAGATCTCGTCAAGCTCGACGGAGAGCAGCACTCGATCATGGCGGGCCTGAACTGCGGCACGCCCTCCGAGGTGGCGTGGCCCTACGTCTCCAAGGGCGTCGACACCTTCGTCGTGATCGACGACGAATGGGCCCGACGCGGCGTGCGGGAGCTCGCTGCCTCGGGCGTCGAGGCCGGCGAGACCGGGGCCGCCGCATACGGTGGCCTCGAAGCGCTCGTGACGCATGGGGGCGACTCCGAGCCGGGTGGACGACTGCCCCCGGACGCCTCGGTGCTGGTGCTCGTCACCGAGGGACCGACCGATCCCGTTGCGTGGTTCGAGATCCTCGGCGTGGAGATCGTCGGCAGCAGCTGAAAGCGACCCGCGCGGCACGAGGCTGCCCTCGGCGAAGATGGCCACGTGCCACACGACGCTCGGTCCGCCGTCGCTCCGCCGAGCGCGCACTGGAGCGAGTTCGCCGAAGAGCGGCCCGACCTCGAGGCGATCGCGCGTGCCATGTTCTACGAACACGGCCTCGGGCTGGGCTTCCTCGCCACCACGCGGGCCGACGGCGGACCCAGGGTCCATCCGATCTGCCCGGTGCTCCGTGGAGACCTCTACGCCTTCATCGTCCCGGGGCCGAAGCTCGCCGACCTGCGCCGCGACCCGCGGTACGCGCTGCACTCGGAGACCTTCCCCCCGCCGCGCCACGACGACGGCGCGTACGTGACCGGACGTGTGGCGGAACTGGATGAGCCACACCTCCGGGAGGCGTTGACGGACCAGGTGCTGGCGGAACGGGGACTGAGCCAACCGTGGCCGGGGTTCGAACGTGAGCCCCTTCTCGAGCTCCACGTCGAGTCGGTGCTCATCACCCTCACCCAGTCGCGCGACGGGTTGGCGGTGGGACACACCGTTTGGCGACCATGAGTCGTCGGTCGGCCCGGAGTGTCCCGACGAAGGGCTCCGTTTCGCTGTGCCCGGTACGGGCGGAGCCAGATCGGGCACGGCGCCTCGACAAGATGAACATGGAGGAGGAATCCCCCATGCCCGGGGCGTGGAGCGGAAGGATCGAGCGCCAACGCTCGAGGGAGGTCCGGCGCATCGAACGCGAACACGGCGGTACCGCGGCGCGCGGGGCCAAGCGCGAAGCCGAGGAGGGCTCCGCTACCGAGACGGAGAAGACACCGGCGCGTCTCGTCGCGGACTGATCCCGAAGACCCCCTCCACGAACGCGAGCAGGTCGGTCGTCTCCTGCATCTGCTTGTCGGTCGGCTTCCCGACCCCGTGGCCCGCTGACGTCTCGATACGGAGGAGTATGGGCGCGTCGCCGCCCTGCGCGTGCTGCAGCGCGGCGGCGAACTTGTACGAGTGGGCGGGGACGACGCGGTCGTCATGGTCCCCGGTCATGAGCAACGTCGGGGGATACGCGGTCCCCTCAACCACGTTGTGGAGGGGCGAGTAGGCCCGGAGCCACCGGAACTGCTCGGGGTCCGCGGGGTCGCCGAAGTCGGACGCCCAGGCCCAGCCGATCGTGAAGCGCCCGAACCTCAGCATGTCGAGCACGCCAACCTCTGCGATCGCCGCTCCGAAGGCTTCGGGATGCTGCGTCAGTGACGCACCAACGAGAAGCCCGCCGTTCGAGGCCCCGTTGATCGCGGTTCGGGCGGGAACCGTCCACCCCCCCGCATTGAGCTCACGCGCGACGGCGCGGAGGTCGTCGAAGACGTGCTGCTTTCGTGCGAGCCGACCGTCGTCGTGCCACGCGCGTCCGAACTCCCCGCCGCCGCGCAGGTTCGCCAGCACGTAGGCACCGCCGCGCTCGACGAAGACCGCTTCGGCGACGGAGAACGACGGGCCGAGCGGGATGTTGAAGCCGCCGTACCCGTAGAGGATCACCGGGACGTCCCCGGTCGGGCGGACGTCGCGCCGGTGGACGAGGAAGTAGGGCACGCGGGCGCCGTCGGCCGACACGGCGTGCCCACGCTCGGTGACGAACGCGCCAGCATCGAAGGAGGCGGTCGGCGGATGGAGCACCCGAGTCGTCCCGCTGGAGAGCCCGTGCTGCCAGACGGTTCCCGAGTCGGTGAACGAGGTCGTGGCGAAGTGGACGAGATCGAGCCCGGGCCGTCCCGAGACGGAGCCGTCCTCGGATCTCACGATCGATGACCACGCCGGCACGTCGACGTCGCGCAACAGCCGTCCGTCGAGGTCGTGGACGCGCAGCGCGAGCTGGGCGTCACGCAGATACCAGCACACGATGCCGTCACCGCACCGTCGCGCGCCCTCGAGGACGTCAGCGCCTTCGGGCACCAGCACACGACGGGAGGCGGGCTCCTCGAGTTCGACGCACACGAGGCGCTTGCGGCCCGCGTCCTCGTCGGTCACGAAGTAGAAGCGGCCCCCGTCGTTGCCGGCCAGCGACATTTCGGCCGCGAAGTCGGGCCCCACGACGGCAACCATGCGGTGCTGTGCGTCCAAGTCGAAGATCTCCACGCGGGACTCGGGACGCGTCCCTCGAGTGATCGAGACGACGAGATACCTCCCGTCGTCGGTGACCGCAGCGTGTGGAAGCCACTCGGGCCGGTCCTCGGCGGACCAGACCACCTCGTCGGACTCATGGCCCAACCGGTGCAGCAGGACGCGAAGTCCGCGCGTCTCGGCTTCGAGCTCGGAGCCCAGCTGCGGACGCCGTGGCGCGACGTAGAAGAAGCCGGTTGCGTCCGGGAGCCAGGCGGCGGTCGAGAACTTCGACCACTCGACGACATCCGGCAGGTCGGTCTTGGTCACGACGTCGAGCACGCGCCACGTCATCCAGTCCGAGCCGCCGCCGCTCGTCGCGTAGGCGAGGAGCCGGCCGTCGGGCGAAGGGACCGCGTCGACGAGCGCGGTGGTGCCATCGGGTGTCAGCTCGGTCGGGTCGACGAGCATCTCGGCCGCGCCACCCGGATGCTCTACGACGTAGAGGGCGGACTGGGGGTCGAGACCGCCGTTTCGGTACTGGAACCAACGCCCGCCGCGTTCGAAGGGGACCCCGAAGCGCGGGTGGTCCCACAACTCGCGCACCCGCTCCCCGATCTGACTCCTGGTCAGGACGCCGGCCAGCCAGGACTCCGTCAACCGACCCTGTTGGGCGACCCAGGCGACGGTGTCGGGTGTCTTCGGGTCCTCGAGCCAGCGGTACGGGTCAGCGACCTTCTCACCGTGGAAGTCGTCGACCTGGGTGTCCCGGCGCGCGGGTGGGTAGGCGAGGGGCATGACCTGATTGTGCGTGGTCGGCCCACAGCCGACAAGCGTGGTGGCACCGGTCGACGGGTACTCCTTGGCGGTGGAGATCCCGGGGTCACGACCCGACAGCGACATCGGCGCGCCGGTCCTCCGCCAATCGTGGAGGACAATGACGTTCGTCCACTGGCCTGTGGACCCCTCGTTGCTCCGCCCGGTCCTTCCGGCCGGCCTCCGCGTCGATGAGTACGGCGCTTCCGGCTGGGTCACGCTCGCTCCGTTCCTGATGGACGACGTCCGTCTCGTCGGGGCGCCTCCGCTTCCCAGCGCGACCCGGTTCCCAGAGACCAACCTGAGGACCTACGCCGTCGGTCCCGAGGGGCGACGCGGCATCTGGTTCTTCTCCCTCGACGCCGCGAGCATCCCCGTCACGCTGGCCGCCCGGACGCTCCT
>Ga0209579_10003097_pt1 | contig 12292 bp, 12 predicted proteins | sample Coa_R1_2_FD_187152 | JGI IMG/M metagenome (GOLD analysis project Ga0209579, IMG submission 187152) | Surface soil microbial communities from Centralia Pennsylvania, which are recovering from an underground coalmine fire - Coalmine... | ecosystem: Environmental > Terrestrial > Soil >... | reverse complement strand
GTCCGGTGAAACAGGGGCTGGGCCTGGGCATCAACACGTGGGGCGGCGGCGGACATGCCAGCCAGTGCCGCACGACCATCAATCCGGACGGATCGGTGGTGCTGGAGATCGGCACGCAGGATCTGGGCACGGGCACGCGCACGGTGATCAGCATGGTGGCGGCGGAGACGCTGGGACTGCCGCTGGGAGCGATCACGCTGCGCATCGGCGACAGCGATTTTCCGCCCGACGGGGCATCCGGCGGCTCGACTACGGTGGGCGGCGTCTCGCCCTCGACACGAAAGTCGACGGTGAACGCGCTCGATAAGTTATTCGCGGCGGTGGCACCGGCGCTGGGCGCGACGCCCGACCAACTCGTGGCGGTCGACGGCCGCATCCAGGTGAAAGACAACGCATCGAAGAGCCTGCCGTGGCAGGATGCCTGCCGTAAACTGGGCACCTCCAAGATTTCGGAGATGGGCGAAAACAATCCGCGCAATCCGGGCGGACTGATGGGACAGGGCGTCGGCGGCATCCAGATGGCGGACGTTTCCGTGGATACCGAGACCGGCATCGTGAAGATGAACAAGTTCGTAGCGGTGCAGGATTGCGGGCTGATCATCAATCCCAAAACGGCGGAAAGCCAGATCCACGGGGCGATTATCATGGGCGTGTGCGCGGCGCTTTTCGAAGAGCGCATCATGGATCAGCAGACCGGCAAGTATCTGAACCCCAACATGGAGTTCTACAAGCTGGCGGGAATCGGCGATATCGGCGAGATCGTGGTGCACCTGGATATCACGCCGGAGAACGATAAGCGGGGCGTAATCGGCTTGGGAGAGCCGCCGGCGATCGGGCCGATTGCCGCGATCGGCAACGCGGTGGCCAACGCCATCGGGGTGCGGGTGCCGCAAGTGCCTGTCACGCCGGACCGGGTGCTGGCCGCGCTGGAAGGGAGGAACGGCTAATGCAAGCCTTCGAATATGCAAACCCCGCCACGGTAAAAGAGGCGGCGGGCATGCTCGGCGGGCGCTGGGGCGAAGTGGCGGTGCTGGCGGGAGGCACGGACCTGCTCAGCCTGATGAAAGAGCACATCGAAACGCCGCGGCGCGTGGTGAACATCAAGAACATCAAGGAACTGGGCGGCATCAAGAAGCAGGGCACGGGCCTGCGCATCGGGGCGACCGTTACCTTCGATGAATTGGAGAGGAATCCCGAGGTGCGCCGCATGTACCCGGTGCTGGCGCAAGCCGCGGCCGGCGTCACCAGCCCGCAGATCCGCAACATGGGTACGGTGGCCGGCGATCTGTGCCAGCGGCCGCGCTGCTGGTATTACCGCAGCGGATTCGGCTTGCTGGGGCAGGATAAGGACGGCAAGGCGCTGATCCCGGGCGGCGAGAACAAGTATCACGCGATTCTGGGCAACGCGGGTCCGGCGTACTTCGTGAGCGCTTCGAGCCTGGGTCCGGCGCTGGTGGCGTTGAGCGCGAAGATCCGGCTGGTTTCGGCTTCGGGGAGCCGCGACGTGGATGCCGCGAAGTTCTTCGTGACACCGCAGAACGGGGACAGCCGGGAGATCGCGCTACTGCCGAACGAACTGGTGACGGAGATCCTGCTGCCGCCGGTGGACAGCCACAGCGCCACGTACGAAGTGCGGCAGAAGGAAGCTCTGGATTGGCCTCTGGCCACGGCTTCGGTGGTGCTGAACATGACGGGCGAGAGCGTCTCGAGCGCGCACATCGTGCTGGGGCATGTGGCTCCCACGCCGTGGGTGGCGACGGAGGCGGAGAGATCGCTGGCGGGCAAGACCGTATCGCTGGCGGGCGCCGCCGAAGTAGCCAGGGCGGCGGTGGAAGGCGCGACGCCGTTGAGCCAGAATAAATACAAAGTGCAACTGGTCCGGGTAGCCGTGAAGCGCGCACTGCTGAAGGCGGCCACGGGAAAGATAGGCTGATATGGAACGTCCCGGTTTAACCAACATCGGCATGGACCGTTGCCAGAACCTCAACTGGAAGGGGCAGTTTATCGAAGCCGAATGGGATCCCACGGTGCAGCACGGCAACGACCGGCTCTTCTGGTGCCAACATACTTACAACTGCCTGGGTCCGGACGGCAAGGTAGTCGACGACTACGAATGCAACCAGTCCAGGGAGTGCTATAAGCCGCTGTAAATGATCCACAACCGCTCGGCCCCGCCCGGCCCCGTGGTTCCGTGCCTGATCTACAGGGACGTGGCCAGGGCGATTCCGTGGCTCTGCGGAGCCTTCGGCTTCACAGAGCGTTTGCGCACACCCGCCGAGCCGGATGGCTCGATCCATCATGCGCAGTTAGGGGTGGGGCTGGGGTGCGTGGTTCTGACGGCGGGGGCGCCGGGCGAGAGCCAGTGCATCCGGTCGGTGATCGTGCATGTGGACGATGCCGACGCGCATTGCGCGCGCGCGAGGGGGTTCGGCGCGAAGATTTTGATGGAGCCCGGCACCAAGGAATTCGGCGAGCGGCAGTACGCGGCCGAGGATCTGGAGGGCCATCGCTGGGCGTTCACGCAGTCGGTGGCGGACGTGGCGCCGGAGGAATGGGGCGCGCGGGCGGCGGGGTAGCGGTATAATCGTACACAGAGGAGTAATCCGGGATGCATCGATTCATATTGGCAGCTGTTGCAGTGCTGGCTGTGGCTGGTCTGAGCTTTGCCGCTGAGATCCCCACGCACAACATTTATGGAAGTTATGTGGAGGCGCGGACGGCGGACGTCTACACGGGACCATGCTTCGCGAATTCCGAGGTGGGGCTGGTCGGCAACCTGGCGGTATTCGGCTGGAAGGTGGACAAGGGCTCCTGGCAGGGCACGAATCTGGACGGCCTGGCGGTAGTGGGCGTGGTGAGCGCGCGCCACACGCTGGGCGACGTGTACGAATCCGCCTATCCGGTGAAAGCGGTGATGATCGTGGACAGCCGCGCCAATACCGAGCAGCGGCTGGCGCTACAGAGCTTCGCCAAGCACATGGCCGGCGATCTCTTGCAAGACGTGGCGCGGGTGGATTATCAGCCGGTGGACCTGACGTTCGCCGATAACGACATCCACAGCATGCGGGCCACGCTGACGGCCGGCAACCTGGCGAAGATCAGCACGCGCGCGCTGAGCGAAGGCGATCACATCTGCCGCAACGAAGAAGTCTGGTATCGCCCGCTGACCAAGCTGGATCATGCGATGCCGGCGTACTCGCTGGCCAACCAGTTTGCGGGGCAAGGTCTGGGCACCACCTGGAGCAATCCTGACAAGCGCAGCGCTTTCGTGGGCACGTTCGTTACGGAGTCCGAGTAAGGCCGGTTCCGTTGCCTGGGGGCTGGTGCTGGCGAGCAGCTTGCTCGCGCAGCCGGCCCCATCTCCGATTCCACGCATCGTTCAGAAGGACGGGCGCTACGCCCTGATGGTGGATGGCGCGCCTTTTCTAATCCTCGGCGCGCAGGTCAATAACTCAAGCGCGTGGCCGGCTATGCTGCCCAAGGTCTGGCCGGCCATCGATTATCTGCAGGCCAACACCGTCGAGATGCCCATTTACTGGGAGCAGTTCGAGCCGGAGACGGGACGGTTCGACTACTCGGTGATGGACACATTGCTGGCACAGGCGCGCGAACACCATGTGCGGCTGATTCTGCTCTGGTTCGGGACTTGGAAGAACGCCAGCTCGCATTACGCGCCGCTATGGATGAAGCGGGACGCCGAGCGGTACCCGCGGGTGACCGGCGCGGATGGCCGGCGGGTAGACTCACCATCGCCGCACGCCGCGGCTACGCTGGCCGCGGACAAGCGTGCGTTTGGCGCGCTCATGCGGCACCTGAAGACGGTGGATGGGCGGCGGACGGTGATCATGGTGCAGGTGGAGAACGAGCCGGGAACGTGGGGCGCGGTGCGGGACCACTCGCCCGATGCGCAGAAGTTGTTCGACGCTCCGGTGCCCGCGGCGGTTTTGGAGGCGATGCACAAGGTTCGGGGCGACGCGAAGTGGGCGCAGGTTTTCGGCGGCGACGCCGATGAATACTTTCACGCATGGTCGGTGGCGCGCTTCATCGGGCAGGTGGCGGCCGCGGGAAAAGCGGAGTATGCGCTGCCAATGTACACCAACGCGGCGCTACGGGATCCTTTGCAGCCGGGTCCGCCGGGCAGCTATGAGAGCGGCGGGCCGACGGATAATGTGATCCCGATCTGGAAGGCGGCGGCGCCGGCGCTGGATCTGCTGGCGCCGGATATTTATCAGAACGATCCGGCGCGTTACCTGAAGGTACTGGAGCTGTATCACCGTCCGGACAATCCGCTGTTCGTGCCGGAGACGGGCAGCTTCCCGGCATATGCGCGGTTCTTTTTCGCGGTGCTGGGCCACCAGGCGATGGGGTTCGCGCCGTTCGGGCTGGACTATACGGGCTACTCGAATGCGCCGCTGGGGACGACTCGGGTTACGGAGGAGTCGCTGGCTCCGTTTGCGCTGAACTACAAGCTGGTGGGTCCCATGATGCGGGAAGTGGCCAGGCTCAACTTCGAGGGGAAGCTGCGGGCGGTGGCGGAGCAGAAAGAGCAGCCGGTGCAGACGATGGAGGTGGGTCCGTGGAAGGCGGTAGTTTCGTATGGCGTGCCGCAATTCGGATTCGGGGAGAATCCGAAGGGGAATCCGGAGCCTGTGGGGCGGGCGCTGATCGCGGAGCTGGGCGAGAATCAGTTTCTGGCGGCGGGGCTGTTCTGCCGTATCGATTTTCAGATGAAGGATGACTCATCAGGCGAGCGGCGGGAATATTTGCGGGTCGAGGAAGGAAGCTACCAGGGCGGCGTTTTCAAGCCGATGCGGATCTGGAACGGCGACCAGACGGACTGGGGGCTCAACTTCACCTCCGTGCCACAGGTGTTGCGGGTGACGCTGGGCACTTATTGATCTTCAACTGGCCAGGCGGATGACCTTCTTCTGGATGGCGTATTGCACGAGCTGCGCCTTATTGTGAATGTCGAGCTTGCGCATGAGGTTGAACTTATGGGCCTCGATGGTCTTGGCGCTCAGGTCCAGCGTGCAGGCGATCTCCTTGACGGATTGGCCTTCCGCCAGGAACTTCAGAATTTCGTTTTCGCGGCGGGTCAAGGTGTGGAAGCGCGGCACGCGGGCGGAGGAACGGACCCGGCTGCGGAAATCGTCGACCAGGTGGGCGAGCATGCGCGGGCTGAGGTAACTACCGCCGCGCTGGACTTCCCGGATGGCCGATATCAACTGATCGGCGGGACTGTCCTTCAGCAGGTAGCCGCCGGCGCCGGCTTCCATGCACTCGGCGAGATAGTCTTCATCGTCGTACATAGTCAGGAACAGGATCTTGGTGTCAGGCTGGTTCTTGCGGATCTGGCGGGTGGCTTCGAAGCTGGTCAGCCCCGGCATGCTGACGTCCATCAACACGATGTCGGGCCGGAGCTCGGCGCATTGCGCCACGGCCTCACCCGCGTTGGCGGCTTCACCCACGACTTCCATGTCAGGCGCGGCGGAGAGCAGCGTCTTGACACCCTGGCGAAAGAGCGTGTGATCATCTGTCAAAAGAACTCGAATTGCCATAGTTGTGGCCGCTTGCTTACGCGGCGTTGGGGGGAACCGGCAACTGCATGGAAATCACGGTCCCCTTTCCGGGGCTGCCGCGGATTTCCAAATGCCCTCCCAACAGCGCCACGCGCTCGCGCATTCCTTTCAGCCCGAACGACTTCGGACGAGCCGCCGCGGCGCCGGCATCGAATCCGATGCCGTTATCCGTGACGGTCAGCTCCACTTGTTTATCGGTGGAACGGAGAGAAAGGTTTACCCGGGAGGCGGCGGAGTGGTTGGCGATGTTCTGGTAGCACTCCTGGACAGCGCGGTAGATGGCGTTTTCGGTTTCGCGAGAGAGGCGGGCGCGACTGGGAGCGAGGCGCAGGCGCAGCTTGACGGGATACAACTTGCGGAAGCGCGCGCTGAGCCGGCGGATGGCGGCCGGGAGGCCCAATTCCTCGACGGCCGATGGGGCGAGGGCCGCCACGATGCGGCGGATTTCGTGGATGATCCGCTCGGTCGCGGCGCGGGCCTCGGCGACCCGCGGGCGAATGCCGGGCGGCGCGGTTTTTTCGAGCATCTCCAGGTGCAGACGGAGGAATACCATGGACTGGCCGGCCTCATCGTGCAACTCGCGGCCGAGGCGGCGGCGCTGCTCCTCCTCGGCGTCCAGCAGACGGCCTGCGAGGGAGCGCACCTGGGCCTCGCTCGCGGCCAGGTCCTGTAACAGGCGGGTGCGCTCGGCGGCGCGCAGGCAGCGCTCGGCGAAAACTTGGAGCAGGTCCAGCTCACGGGGCAGCCAGCGGTAGGGCTTGGGGAAGCCGAACTGGATGAGACCGGTGATCCGGCCGGCGGAGAAGAACGGAATCGACCAATAGGCCTGGTGAGCGCCGCGCATCTGGGGATCCAGGATCAGTTTTTCAGCGGGAGTTCCGGCGGCGATATAGCGGGGCCGCGCCAGTTGCTTCAGCGCCCGCGCGGCTATGGGAGGCGGATCCGGCAGCGGAAACAAGCGGCCGGACCGGGCGCGGAAGGTGCGGGTGAGGATCAGGATGAAGCGGTGCAGGAGATCGTCGAGTCCGGTAGCGTCCATCTCGGCGCGGAGGAGGCCGTAGAAGGCCTGGGTCTCGGCCTCGCGCACCTGGTAGTAGGCGTTGTTGACGGTCAGGAGAGAGCGAAAATGCAGTTGCTGCCGCGGGAACTTTTCCGCCAGAGGCGCATCGAGGTGGCGGACGTTTTGGCGCAGGGTCTCCAACACCTGGAGGGGCGGGACGTTGAGTTTGGCGAGACGCCGGCTGCTGTAGGCGAGCTGCTCGAAGAAGTCCGCGCCGGGCGTAATCCGAAGCAGCGCCTCCAATTGACGTGGGCCGGACTCGCGGGCGCTTTTCAAGCAGCGGGCCAGGGCCGTGTCGAAACGCGCCAGATGGGGACGGATCAGGCGGGCGAAGCGCTGCAACTCGTCAGGGCGGGACTGTGCCAATAGTAGTGGTGCGGGGAAGGCGGCGATGATCTCAGGGCGGGCGGCGGGCTATACGGGCAGGCGCAAGCGGGCCACGCAGCCGATGCGGTCCGTGCGGTTTTCGAGCACCAGCGTGCCACCGTGGCCTTCGGCGATCTGACGGCTCAGCACCAGCCCGATTCCGGATCCGCCGGGCTTGGTGGTAAAGAACGGCACGAACAGGTTGGTAGTGTTCGAAATGCCGGGGCCTTCATCCTCGATGGCGATTTCGACATGCGAACCATTGCGGCGCCAGCCCACCTGGACGCCGCCGCCGGTGATCAGGGCGGCATCGGTGGCATTGCGCAGCAGGTTGATCAACACCTGCTCGAGCTGGTCGGGATCGCCCTGGATGTTCATATCGGGGCCGGGGCGGACGCCGACCTTGAGGCGGGTTTCCAGGCTGACGCCGCGCTCGACCCAGGGGCGGATCTCGAGCGATTCCAGTTGCGGGCGGGGCAGCTTGGCCAGCCGCGCATAAGCGCCGATGAAGCGGCTGAGGGCTTCGGAGCGCGCGGAGATCACGCTGAGGCCGCGGCGCATATCGTCTTCCCAATCGGTGGGAAGGGGTTGGCGGGTGAGCAGGCTGGCGAGGCTGCCGGCGATGGACTTGATGGGCGTCAGGGAATTGTTGAGTTCGTGCCCGAGGACGCGCACCAGGCGCTGCCAGGCTTGCAGCTCCTGTTGGCGCAAGGGCAGGGTGAGGTCCGCCATCACCAGCAACTGCAGGGGCTCGCCGTGTTCGCGGACGGTGGTGCGGCGCATACCCCAGCGTCCGGCAGCACCGGGGAAAGTCATTTGAAAAGTCTGCTGCGGCTCGCCTTCCAGGCAGCTCGCCAGATGCAACTCCTCGGCACTGGCGCCCAGGGCGCGCTCCGCGGGGGCGGCCAGCAGCCTTTCGCCGGCGCGATTGACCAGGCGCAGCTTGCGGGTGTGATCGAAGGCAAAAACGGCCACGTCGATTTCGGACATCACGGTGCGCAGCAGAGTGGTGGCTTCGAGAGCACCCAAGCGCTGCTCGCGCAGCGTGCCGCCCAGCGTGTTGACCTCGCGCATGACCTCGCCCAATGCGTCGTCGAAGGCGCCAGCGCGTCCGCGCACGGAGAAATCGCCCTCGCGCAGCGCGGAGAGCAGGTTGGAAATGGTCTGCAGCGGGAACACCACGCGCTCGCGCACGGCAAAGGCGAAGCCCATCCACAAGCCGACGATGAGGACGGTGAGGGTCCACTGGGCGCGGGCGGAGGGGGTGGGCTCGTACAGCCACAACATGAAGAGGGCCACCAGGGATCCCGGCAAGCCGGCCATGATGGCCAGCATGACGATGCGGCCCTCGTACTTCAAGCGCCGGCGCGATTTGCGCGGTGTCATAACGGGGGCGGGCTCCCGGGCTCCGGCCTACAGCCCATAGCGCTGCAGCCGCCGGTAGAGCGCACTGCGGCTGAGGCCGAGCGCGTTAGCGGCATGGCTCACATTTCCATTAAAGCGCTGCAGAGCCTTCTTGATGAGCAGGCCTTCCACTTCTTCGAGGCTCATGTCTTCCAGACGGGGAGAGCCGTCACGCGAGGGCCGCAGACCCAGATCGTTCACTTTGATGCAAGCGCTCTGGCTCATGAGCACGGCCCGCTCTACGGCATGATCCAGCTCACGGATGTTGCCGGGCCAGGGGTGTCCCAGCATGGCTTTCATGGCGGCATCCTCGAAGCCGGTGAGGCTTTTGCGGTAGTGCCCGGCGTGCTGGCGCAGGAAATGCGCGCCCAGCAGGGGAATGTCCTCGCGGCGCTCGCGCAGGGGAGGGAGCCGGATCTCGATGGTGTTCAAGCGGAAGAGAAGATCCTGCCGGAAGCGCCCGCCGGTCACTTCGACATTCAGGTCGGAATTAGTGGCGGAGAGCACCCGGACGTCGACTTGCCGGGTCTTGGAGGAGCCCACGCGCTCGAACTCGCCGGTTTCGAGGACGCGCAGCAGCTTGGCCTGCAGGTTGGCGGAGATGTTGGCGATCTCGTCCAGGAACAGGGTGCCGCCGTCGGCCATTTCGAAGCGGCCCACGCGGTCGGACTTGGCATCGGTGAAAGCGCCCTTCACGTGGCCGAACAATTCGCTTTCGAAAACGCCTTCGGAAAGGCCGCCGGTATTGACGGTCAACATGGGCTTGGCGGCGCGCAACGAAACCGAATGCAGGGACTGCGCCACCAGTCCTTTGCCGGTGCCGTTCTCGCCGGTGATGAGGACGTTGGCGTCGGAGGGACCCACGCGGGAGATCATCTCGAGCACGGGCTGCATGGCGGAGGATTGGGCGATCAGGCTGGGGAACTGCTCGGAGCGGAGGAGGCGGTTCTCGGCTTCCAGGATCTGGCCTTTGCGGAGGGCGCGGCCCAACTCGATCTGGGTACTGAGGATGGCGATGAGGCGGGCGTTGTCCCAAGGCTTCTGGATGAAGTCGCGGGCGCCGCGGCGCATGGCCTCGACGGCCAGATCGACGCTGCCCCAGGCGGTCATGACGATGACGGGAAGGGTGCTGTCGAGGCCTTGCAGGCGGTTCAGCAGATCCAGACCTTCCTGGCCGGAGGTGGTATCCCGGGTGTAATTCAGGTCCATCACGACCGCGTCGAAATCGCGCGATTCGACGGATTCCAGAATGCCGGCCGGGGAATTCACGGCTTCGGCCTGATAGCCCTCCCCCTTGATCAGGAAGCGCAGGGCTTCGAGCACGTCGGGCTGGTCGTCGGCGATCAGGATCCGCGGCACATAGGCGTCATTCAGTCTCATGGAGAGGTTAACAACAATTGTCGCATTTCGCGCGGCAATTGCCCTACCACATCTAAGATATTGAAGAGGGGGAAGATATTGCGATTAAGTGTCCGTTATTGGGACGGCTCCGTTCCACGGATGGAACAACTACTTGATGATCACGAAGCCGGTTTCGACGTGGTCGGGGAACATCCAGTTCCATACCACGCGAACGCTTCCGGACGCTTCGGAATAGCTGAAGTCGGCATTGGCGCCGAGAGGCAACAGGCCGCGGTGGTGCCTGGTGCGGAAGCCGGTGGCGCTTACGTCGATAAGCTCCGCGTCCACATTGCCCAGGTCCCCGGAGAACTTGAGGCTCACAGGGCCGGATGCGGGGCGCCGTGGAGCGCGGCGGCGGTCGTCAGAATGCGGTGGTTCCGGCACGATTTTATTATCGGCGGCCCGGAGCGGCGGCGTATAGGGTAAATCGCCGCGGCAGGCCCGGAGGCTGACCTTACTTCTCCATCCAACTCATCCAATACTCCTGCCACTCCACACTTTCTCCCGCGGCGAGCACATCGATGGGATTCAGCCCGTCGAGCATGACGGCGCTTTCGTCGGTGAAGGCCTTCTTGCCCTGATTGGCGAGCGCTTTGGGATGCGGGCCGTGGTGGATACCGCGCGGGTGGAGCGTGGCCATGCCGGCCTTGATGTTGTCGCGGCTGAAGAAATCGCCGTCGTGGTAGAAGATGAACTCGTCGTAGTCGGTGTTGCGATGGAAGAAGGGCACCTTGAGCGCTTCGGCGTCCTGTTCGAGGGGCCGCGGGAGGAAGCTGCAGATCACGGCGCCGCCTGTGACGAAAGTAGTGTGGGCGCTGGGCGGCAGGTGCGCGCGATGGCTCATCACGGGGCGTATGTCGCGGATATTGATCTTCCACACGGTGAGGTCGCCTTTCCAGCCGACCACGTCCATGGGGTTGAACGGGTAGAACACTTTGGAGATCTCGCCGCCGGCCTTGATGCGGACTTCCCACTCGGCATGGTCGTCCAGGAGCGGCGCGGGGTCGGGAGTGGTGATGGCGGCCGGATCGTAGAGGGCATGCTGGCCGAGCAGGCCTTTATCGGGCTGGTCGAATTCGGTGCGGGATTCGACGATCAGGAAGAAGTTGTCGGGCGAATCGGGAGCGATGCGATAGGTCACGGCGCGGGGGAGAATGATGTAGTCGCCGCGTTCGTAGGCGAGGGGGCCGAAGTCCGTCTCGACGGTTCCCTGGCCGCGATGCACGAAGAACAGTTCGTCGCCATCCGCGTTGCGGTAGTAGAACGGCATGGGAGCGGCGCGGCGCGAGACGTAGAGCTTGACGTCGTGGTTGCCGAGGAACGCCACGGGCGATCCCTGCGGATCAAGCAGGTCGGACGGCTCCAGCTTGTTCAGGTCGAAGCAGTGGGGGCGCAGCTTGCCCTCGAAGCGCACCCAGCCGGTGGGCGGATGGGTGTGGTAGAGATGCGCGCTTTTGCCGTAGAAACCTCTGCGTCCGTGTTCTTCCTCGAAAGTGCCGGGGGGCAGGCCGACGTGGGCCTGGTTGGCGAATTTGCCTTTTTTGAGCGGATACATGGCACCCTCCTGCTTCCAGCATAGCGGAGGGCGGGTATTGTGCATGGAGTCTACTGTCGCGGGTCCGATTCCCGATCGGCAGGCCGGCGCTGATCGCGCTTGTTGGGAGCTGGCATCCCTCTATGGCAAACGGCGACGACGCAGCACACGCTGGAGCGCAGGGCGATACGGTCGGAGCATCGGCAAGCGAATCGTCAATTGAATACTTGCGGGCGCCTGTCCTAATGGCAGGCGGCTCCCGCCAGGATGGCATAGAGATTCCAGGCGATCAATGCTGCGTACCAGTAGGTGATCCAGCGGATGAGGTGTTGTTTGTGCAGCGCGATGCAGACGCCGGCCAGCGCCAGCGCCACGCCCTTCGAGATCAACAGGGCCGCCATCGGTCCGAGGTAGAGAAGCGAGCGAATGAAGGGACTGGCCTCCGAGAGACCCAGCCGGAATCCGATGAGGGTGGTAACGAAGTCCAGGACCTGGAGATACAGGAACATCTGCGTGTAGAGCATACTAGCCCGCGCCTCCCCAAGTAGAGATTATAGAAGCACCGCGCCCCGTAATCCCGGAGGAAACCAGTAATGAACGTACTAAGGGAGTGCTATGCGGGACCCCATACGCGGGCCATTACCAGGAATGCCACCACGCCCAGGCCAATGCGGACGGCGCCGGGAAGGCGCAAGGCCTTGGCGCTGCCCACATCCAGCGTTTCGCGCGTGAGGTGCGGGGCGCGCCACTTCATCAACTCGCCGACCATGAAGCCGACGTTCCACAGCGTCTGGCGCACGCGGCCCTTGACCAGCATCAGGACGACGGCGAGGACACCGCCGATCAGAGCGGTCAGCAGGAAGATGCCGACGAAGTCCGAGCAGCCCACCATGGCGCCGACGGCGGCCAGCAGTTTCACGTCGCCGGCGCCGGTCATGTGGAGCATAT
>Ga0209579_10003095_pt1 | contig 12298 bp, 9 predicted proteins | sample Coa_R1_2_FD_187152 | JGI IMG/M metagenome (GOLD analysis project Ga0209579, IMG submission 187152) | Surface soil microbial communities from Centralia Pennsylvania, which are recovering from an underground coalmine fire - Coalmine... | ecosystem: Environmental > Terrestrial > Soil > Unclassified... | reverse complement strand
CACCGGGCCGCGCCCCTCGATCGAAAGCAAATGCGTTTCGACTCCGCGGGCTTCCAGCATTTCCTTCAGGCGGTCGGCATTCTTCTGGATGTTGAGCGTGTCGTTGGCCACATTGGGAATGGCCAGGAACTCACGTAGTTCGCGCATGATGCGGTCTTCATTGGCCAGACGATAGGCGCGCACTTCTTCCACCACGTGCATCACGGTCGGGAGCGATTGTGGGTTTTCGAGTTTACCGCCCAGCGAAGACTGGGCGGTGCTTGGAGGAACGCAGCATAGCGAAAGGGCCAGAAACAAGCCGGACGAAATAGTCTTCAACGGTTCACCCGAAAAAATCGAGAATTTAAGATAGTCCGCTGACGGCGCGCAGGCAAGGGCGGTGTGCTACTGTAACGATTCGGAAGAACTATGGGACAGCTGACATTTAATTTGCAGCCAGAGCGGCGGTCGCTAACGGTGAGTGAGCTGACGGCGCGCATCCGCGATCTGCTGGCCAAAAACTTCGTGGATGTGCTGGTGGAAGGAGAGATTTCGAATTGCCGCGAAGCGCAATCGGGGCACATCTATTTCACGCTCAAAGATGACAAAGCGCAGGTTAAGTGCGTGTGGTTCCGGCAGCAGATGCGCGGGGTGAAGTTTCGCCCGGAAGACGGCCTGAAGGTGACGGTGCGTGGCTCGATTGGCGTGTATGAGCAGCGCGGCGAGTATCAGATTTACGTCGAAACCATGGATCCGGCAGGGCGCGGTGCGTTGCAACTCGCATTTGAACAACTGAAGAAGAAGCTGGAAGCGGAAGGGCTGTTTGACGCCAAGAATAAGAAACCGCTGCCTCGGCTGCCCAGCCGTATCGGATTGGTCACTTCGCCGAAAGGCGCGGCAGTCCGCGACGTGGTGCGTATTTTGCGGAGGCGCTTTCCCAATGTTCAACTGATGCTGGTCCCGGTGCGCGTGCAGGGCGAAGGGGCAGCCGGCGAGATTGCCCGGGCGGTAAAGTTTTTCAACCTTCGGCAGCAGGTGGACGTACTGATTGTGACGCGCGGCGGCGGCTCGATGGAAGACCTGTGGGCGTTCAATGAAGAAGTGGTGGCCCGGGCGATTTTTGAGTCAGTGATCCCGGTGATTTCAGGCGTGGGGCACGAAACGGATTTCACGATTGCGGACTTTGTAGCGGACGTGCGGGCTTCCACGCCGTCGGCCGCGGCGGAAATTGTGGTGCAGACCAGGCGCGAGTTCGACGAGCACGTGGAACGGCTGAAGCGGGCGCTGGGGGAGCAGTTGCGTTACCGGATTTCGGTGCTGAGCCGGCGCGTGCATGAGCTGGGCGCGCGACGCGGATTTCGGCGGCCGCTGGACCTGCTGCGGCAGCGTCGCCAGCGTTCGGATGAGATGACGGCGCGGCTGGCCCAGGGCCTGCGCGGCAGGCTGGAGCAGTCGCGGCGGCGCTTCACGCTAGCCCACCTGAGAATCGCGCGCTTCGATTTCCGCTCGCGCATCGCGACGATTCGCCTGCGAGTGGAAAAGCGCAGCGCGGAACTGGGCGTGCGCGCCGAACGCATGCTGCATGCAAAGCGCGAACGCATCGAGCGTCTCCGTTTGCAGCTCCAGGAACGCGGCCCGCTCAAAGCGCTGGAGCGCGGCTACGCCATCGCTACAGACGCTGCCGGCAACGTTTTACTCTCGGCGGAGCAAGTAGCCATCGGCGATGCGGTCCGCATCCAGCTCCACCAGGGGAAGTTGTCCACCGAAGTCAAAAGCAAAGAATAAAGCTGTGGGTTTTGCTTTTTTTCGAAATCTCTATTTTGCAATATCCAGCTCAGTCGTCTTCGTCGGAGGAAGAGACTTTCAAGACGGCGAGGAAGGCTTCCTGGGGGATGTCCACCTGGCCTACGCGTTTCATGCGGCGCTTGCCTTCTTTTTGTTTTTCGAGGAGCTTGCGTTTGCGGGAGATGTCGCCGCCGTAGCACTTGGCCAATACGTTTTTGCGCATAGCGGCCACGGTTTCGCGGGCGATGACGCGGCTGCCGATGGCGGCCTGGATGGGCACTTCAAACATCTGGCGGGGAATCAGTTTGCGGAGGCGCGAGACGAGTTCGCGGCCGCGTTCGTAAGAAGTATCGCGATGCGTGATCATGGCGAGAGCGTCCACCGGTTCGCCACCGACGAGAACGTCGAGTTTGACTAGATCGGATTCTTTGTAGCCAGCAAGATGGTAATCGAGGGAAGCGTAGCCGCGCGAAACAGACTTCAGGCGATCGTAAAAATCGAGGACAATTTCATTGAGCGGCAGCTCGTAAGTGAGCATGACTCGGGTGGGCGAGAGATATTCGAAGTTTTTCTGGGTGCCCCGTTTATCCTGGCAGAGCTGAAGAATGCCGCCGACGGATTGATCGTCAGTGATGATCATAGCCTTGATGATGGGCTCTTCGATTTTTTCCATGTCGCTGGGCGAAGGAAATTTTGCGGGGCTATCCACTTCAATGACGTCGCCGCCGACGCGAGTGATGCGATAACGCACGCTGGGCGCGGTGGTGATGAGGTTGAGGCCGAACTCGCGCTCCAGGCGTTCCTGCACGATTTCCATGTGCAGCAGGCCGAGGAAGCCACAGCGGAAGCCGAAACCGAGGGCAACGGAGTTTTCCGGTTCGTAGAAAAAGGACGCGTCGTTGAGCTGAAGTTTGCCGAGAGCGTCGCGCAGCGGCTCGTAATCGTCGGCGAGGACGGGGAACAGGCCGGCGAAGACCATGGGCTTGGTGGCTTCAAATCCGGGAAGCGGGGGAGCGGTGCTGCCGGCTTCGATGATGGTGTCGCCCATGCGGGCGTCAGCGACGCGTTTGATGTTGGCGACGACAAAGCCGACGTCGCCGGCTTCGAGTTCCTCGAGAGCGATCGGCTTGGGAGTGAGCGCGCCGAGTTGTTCGACTTCGTAAACTTGGTCGTTGGCGCAGAGACGAATCTTCATGTGGTTGGTGATGCGGCCTTCCATCAAACGAACCAGCACGACCGCGCCGCGGTAAATGTCAAACCAGGAATCGAAGATGAGCGCTTGCAGCGGATTTTGCGCGCTGCCCTTGGGAGCGGGAATGCGATGGACAATGGCTTCGAGGACGTCTTCTACGCCGAGGCCGCTTTTGGCGCTGATGAGTAAAGCGTCGTGCGCGGGAATAGCGAGAACGTTTTCGATCTGCTCTTTGACGTAATCGGGTTGCGCGGCGGGCAGGTCCACTTTGTTGATGACGGGGAGAATGGTGAGGTTGTTTCCGGCGGCCAGAAAAGCGTTGGCAACGGTTTGCGCTTCAACGCCCTGCGAAGCGTCCACGACCAGCAGAGCGCCTTCGCAAGCGGAAAGCGCGCGGGAGACCTCATAGGAAAAATCCACGTGGCCGGGCGTGTCGATTAAATTCAGGCGATAGGTATTTCCATCTTTGGCTTTGTAGTGCAGGCGGATGCTTTTGGCCTTGATGGTGATGCCGCGTTCCCGCTCGAGATCCATGGAGTCCAGGAACTGCTCGTGCATTTCGCGCTGAGTGAGCGCACCGGTCATTTCCAGCAGGCGGTCTGCCAGCGTGGACTTGCCATGGTCAATGTGCGCAATGATGCAGAAGTTTCGCTCGAACTTGGGGTCCATGTACCTGTTCTTTTTCCTACACGGCTGCAAAGCAGCCGACCGGCGGCAGAGAGACCAGCCGCGTGCCTGAGTTCATTTTCCTGCGCGGCTGCAAAGCGGCCGGCAAATTTCGCGATGGGAGCACCGACGGACTGCGCGAAATCGCAATCTTGGAACAATTAGTTTGCCATAAAACCCGGGGGGCGTCAGCCGAGGCGGACCATTGCGGCGGCGCGGAATCGTCAGCGGCGGAAATGGTTGACGATCCAGAGAATCAGGCTGAGCAGAACGCTGATGACGATGCAGGAGACCAGCGGGAAGTAGAAGGTGGTGCGCTGGCCGCGATGGACGATGTCGCCGGGCAGGCGGCCGAGGCGAAAGGGAAGTTTGGCTCCGAAATAGAGGAGGGCGCCGACGACGATGAGAACGGCGCCGAGGATCAGTAGAGTGCGGCCGAATTGTTGCGCGGGTTCCACGGGCCGATTGTAGCGCCGGTGCTGCCGGAAATAGCAGGGAGATGGCAGGGAAGAGAGGCAGGGATTCCGGGCCATTTTGTTTATAAGATTGGCAACCGACGGACGCTAAGTCTTTTGTTCTCATTGGGGCGAGGTTGGAAGGGTGCGAGAAACTTCTTTTTTTTGAAAATGTGTGGCAAACAAAGGACTTACGGGTCCATTTCCCGGAAGTGTGGCAAATAAAGGAGTTACAGATTTAAGAGTGAAGAGAGTGAGGGAAGAGCGATAGGGGTGACATGGTCGGACTGCGACGGATGGATGGCAAAACGTGAACGCTCTTGAGCGAGAGAAAGCAGGCATTTGGCGCTTCCGAGGACGTGGGAATACCCGACTGTCCGACCTTGCAGTGGAGGATACGAGCTGCGTGGAGCAGCGGCACCATCCGATGGGACGATGAGGCGTCCCTGGCAGGCGAGTGCAGAATGCCGCCGCAGCGAAAATACGTCAACTGGCCTGAAGGGCAGGTGTGGGTCAGGTTCGGACGAGCCGATTGCGGTCCCAAGGGGAATTATTCTGGGAGTTGTCCGTCGTCCGCCCGGCGTCGAGATGGTTAGCGCTGCGACCAACGGCCTTGATTCACGTCCTAAGGCGGCTGTTCCTAATATCCTTGGACCATCCAGACATTGCTGCTGGTCGTAGGCGCCGGGATCGCCAGGTACTTCCCGTCGCGCGACGGGATTCCCCAAGATGGGTCAGTACTCTTTACCTGCCAAAGTTCGCGCACATTCCCGGCCAGGTCCACATACAGCAGGCTCGACCTCCAGCCGGTCGGATTACTGGTAACAAACAGCCCCTTCGAATCCGCAGCCCAATCGACGGAAGTAAAAGAGCTCCAGTTTTTTAAAACAATCTCTCGAGTGGGTTGGCCCGCAATCGATAGCAAGCGTATGCGGCTGTCGCCCGACTTGGTCACTGCGATCAGCTTCCCGTCGGGCGAGAAGCCCCAATTCATGATCCCGGTTTGCTCCTGGAGTCTTGCCACTTCATGGGCATTGCCATGCACCGGATCAAATGCCGTGAATACGAACTGCGTGCTCGATTGCTGAGAGTAGGCGCAGAGGCTGGCCGGTGACCGCGAACAAGCAATGTTATTGATTTCAGGGGCCGCGACGATCACCTGTGGTGCCCCTCCATCAAGCGGGGCTCGCATGACGCGGATTGTTTTTGTCACATCTTTTTCTGTGCTGGCCAGATACAAGAGCTGCGTGCCATCCGGGCTCACCCGGCAGATCGCCTTCTCTTCCGGACCCAATACCAGCATCTCCGCCGACGTTTCGTTGATGCGCTGACGAAAAATATTCGCCTTCCCGGTTCGATTCGATATGAAAAACACCGACTTGCCGTCGGGCGTCCAGTCGAAAGGCAGATCGTCGGCCTCATCCAGCGTCAGCCGTCTGGGCGTACTCGCTTTGCCGGTCTTCGCGGAAAATTCCGAAACATACACATCCACCTGAGAATTCACCCGGTCAAACGCGAGCCGTTTTCCATCCGCGGTGGTGCTCGGCTGAGCAGCCCATCCTTCACCGCCGGTGATTCTCTCCGGTGGTGCTTCGAACGTCCCGGTGGCCGAGTTCACCATCGAGACGAATAAGTTCGAATTGTTCTGGTTTGGCGGCAATTCAGACATCCCATACAGCAATCGTCCGTCGGGCAACCATCGAAGTCCCATCTCTAACCGCGAGTCCGCGAATGCTGTTTTTTCTTTTCCGTTCTCCAGATTGAGAAGTTCAATTGAACCCAAGATCGACGAAACGTCGTACCGCTCTCTTCGATAAGCGATCGTATGCCCGTCCGGAGACCACACGGGGGAAGAGAGCAGTTCGTTTCCTGCAGCCGAGACCAGCTTTTTCTCGTCACCACCGCTACTTTTCATCAGCCAGATTTCCCGGCCGGTGTCGCCGAACCCAAGCTCTTTCAAAAACACCATCTGTGAGCCATCCGGTGATACTGATGCTGCCCAGCCTTCATCGCTCAATTTACGCGGAGTGCCGCCCAATATTGAGAACGTCCAAAGTTCTAATTTATTTTCCGGCGGTATCGCCCACGATGCGAACAGCTGTGAACCGTCCGGAAACCAGCCGAGCGAGGTGACGTCATAACCCTTCGCTAACAGCGGGTGTATCTCGCCCGTGGCCATGAGCCTTAGATAAATTCCTGATTTGTCCGCATACGCCAGATATTTTCCGTCCGGAGAAATTGCCGATGCGGAGACCGCGTTTTCGCTGGAGTTTGTAGTAAGACGCTGCTGTGTCGGCGCGGATTGCGGCGACTTTGGCAGCGTCGGGCGCCAGTGGAACCAGCCCGCGGCGAGACCTACCACCAGAACAACTGCCGTTGCCGCGATCGCCAACGGGTTTTTCCACGCCGGAGCTGAAGCTCTTTTGGCGGTCTGCACCTGGGTCGTGAATTTCCCCGACTCGGTGTCGCGTCTCAGGCGTTTCAGGTCAGCCCGCAATTCCGCCGCGGACTGGCAGCGCACGTCGCGGTCCTTCTCCAGAGCCTTGCTGATGACTTCTTCCAGCTTGGTCGGAACTGCCGGATTCAGTCGTACAGGAGCCACCGGCGTCTGATTCAGAATCGCTTCGAAAATGACTCCCGAGGTTTCTCCGCGAAATGGCAGCACCCCGGTGCTCATCTCGTACAGCACCACGCCAAACGAAAATAGATCGGTCCGGGCATCCAACGCTTTTCCGCGAACCTGCTCCGGACTCATGTACGCGACGGTTCCGATTGCAGAGCCGGGACTCGTCAACTGAGCTTCAAAAGTCATGGTCGGGCCCGTCGATACTGCTTCGACTTCCGGTTTAGAGGTGAGCTTGGCCAGCCCAAAATCGAGCACTTTGGCTTGATCCCGCCCGGTAATGAAAATGTTTGCTGGCTTGATGTCGCGGTGCACGATGCCCTTGCTGTGTGCCGCGTCCAAAGCGTCGGAAATCTGGATTCCCAGTTCCAGAACTTGTTCAATGGCCAGGGCCTTGCCTGAAATAAGATGTTTGACCGTGCTTCCTTCGAGCAACTCCATTGCGATAAATGTTCGACCGTCGCTCTCATCGATTTCATAGATCGTGCAGATATTCGGATGATTCAGAGCGGACGCCGCTCGCGCCTCGCGGCGGAATCGTTCCAGAGTTTGCGGCTCGTGTGCTACTTCGTCTGGCAGGAATTTTAACGCGACAAAGCGGCCCAGGCGTGTGTCTTCGGCCTTATACACCACACCCATGCCCCCGCCGCCGAGCTTTTCCACAATGCGGTAGTGCGAGATGGTCTGGCCGATGAAGGAAAAGGAATCCGCCACTGGAGGCACATATTAGTTTTTGGCAGAAGGCAAGTCAACAAAAGTGCAGGTCCTTCGTGCCCTGGGTTCCGAAAAACGCCCTGGTATTGAACGGATTCGTCACCTACCGGATGCTCAGCCGCTCTGAGCGCGACTAAGCGGCGACGGCGATGCGGCGGACCAGGTCGTTCTGTTCGGCGGTGGATTCCGCCCCGATGGTGAAAGCGTCGAGAAGATTGAGGCCAAGGGCAAAACGCAGAGCCTCGTCCTGGCGATCACGCAGAGCGCCCTGGCCCAAGATTTTCATGCCGAGGACGGCTGTGCCTGAGGCTTTCATTTGGCGGAGGACGCTGACAACGGTATCGGGGTCGGCGTCCATGATGGCACCGATGGGATTGATGCGGGCCAGGTCCACATCAACCCAGGGAGATTTGGCGGCGGCGCGGAGAGCTTCGATGGAGTGGCAGGAACAGCCGTGGGCGCGAATGATTTTTTTCTGCTTGGCTTCTTCGAGGACGTCCATGACCGGGCGGTAGCGGCTGGTCCAGTCTGGCTCGGTGAGGCAATGCATGAGGAGAATGTCGATCTGCTCGACACCTAGTTCGCGACGAAAACGGTCTATATCCGCGCGCATTTCATTGGGATCGCGGGCCCAGGATTTGGTGAGGACGGTGACTTTGGTGCGGTCGAGTTGTTTGAGTGCGGCAGCGACGTGCGGGTGGCTGCCGTAGGAGTCGGCGGCGTCGAAGAAGCGGAGGCCGTTTTCGTGGTAGCCGTTGAGGAGAAGACGGGAGAGGCCATCGATGCCGAGGGCGGTCTGATGGGAGTGATGGCCCGTGCCGACCGTGCCGGTGCCCATGGCGAGGCGGGAGGTCTGGATGCCGGTACGGCCGAGGGTTACGGTGTCGGAGGCGGCGAATTTTTGCGAGAGCGGAGGGATGGCGGCGAGACGGCGCGCTATGGAGTGGGAAGCGAGCAACGCGCCAGCGGCGGCGTGGGAGGAACGGTGGAGAAAGTCGCGACGGAGCATGGGACCTCCGGGTTGGCTGATGAGAAGAGGCTACACCCGGTGGGACGGGTGGGATAAGGAATTGGTTAGCGGACGGGATGAGCGGGAAATCAGAGCAAGAACAGAATTGCTCGCGGCCGACGCCAGGGCAAGCTGGGGCGCAGCATGCTGCGCCCCTACGAAGAATGACGGAATCAAACGATGAGTTAAATCAGGTCGAGGCCGGAGAAGAAGTAGCCGATTTCGAAGGCGGCGGTTTCCGGTGCGTCGGAGCCATGGGTGACGTTGTTGCCGATGCTGGTGCCGAGATCGTGGCGGATGGTGCCGGGGGCGGCTTTTTGGGGGTCGGTGGCGCCCATGGTGTCGCGCCACTTCAGAATGGCGCCTTCGGTTTCGAGGACCATGGCGATGATTTTGCCGGAGGACATGAAGTCGGTGAGTTCACCAAAGAAGGGGCGGGCTTTGTGTACAGCATAGAAGCCGCCGGCTTCTTCTTTGGTGAGGCGCATGGATTTAATGGCTACGATGGTGAAACCTGCCTTGTGAATGCGGCAAAGGATTTCGCCTTGTTTGCCAGCGGCTACTGCGTCGGGCTTGATGATTGCGAAGGTGCGTTCGAGAGACACGAGAAAACTCCTTAAGAGAAGTAATGAAGCAACGAAGTAACGAAAAACCTAGCGCTCAAAACTTTGCCAGTGCTTCCAGAGACTTTTCAGCATGGCACCTAGCAAACCGAATCGATTGCTCAGTTCGCCGGATTCCTTTTGGTCCAAATAACCCTCGTCGCGAGTCAATTCGAGCCAGAACTTGCATTCGTCGCATGAACCAATCGAAATCTGTAGATATCGCTTGAATTCCGCAGGAGACGTTCGTTTCGCCCAACCCTCCACGATGTTCGCTGGAACCGATCTCGCAGCCCGGCGAAGCTGTCTCCCAATTTCAAATTGCTCGTAAGCAGGAAGCCGTTTGGTCGATCTGGATACGTCCAGAGCGAGGCGATACGACTCCTTAAAAACATTCAAGTCCCTGTAAGTCTTGATAGGCATGATGGCGGCCAGCCTCATCCTATCATTACTTCGTTACGTCGTTACTTCACTACTTCAGGGTGGCGGCGAGGGTAGAGCCGAGATCTGCCGGAGTTTCGACGGTTTTGATTCCGGCGGCGTTCATGGCGGCGTACTTGTCCTTGGCGGTGCCCTGGCCCCCGGAGATAATCGCGCCGGCATGGCCCATGCGGCGGCCCGGCGGAGCGGTTTGTCCGGCGATGAAACCGACCACCGGCTTTTTCATGTTGGCCTTAATCCAGGCGGCGGCGGTTTCTTCAGCGTTACCGCCAATTTCACCGATTAGGATGACGGCGTGAGTGTCAGGATCTTCGTTGAAGAGCTTGATGGCTTCGAGAAATGAGGTGCCAATGATGGGATCCCCGCCGATGCCGATGCAGGTGGATTGGCCAATGCCGAGGCGGGTGAGCTGGTCCACGGCTTCGTAGGTGAGCGTACCGCTGCGGCTGACTACGCCGACGTGGCCCTGTTTGTGAATGCGGCCGGGCATGATGCCGATTTTGCATTTGCCGGGCGAGATGATGCCGGGACAATTCGGGCCGATCAGGCGGGTCTTGGCGCGATTGACGACGGAAGTCACGCGGACCATGTCGATGACCGGAATGCCTTCGGTGATGCAGATAACCAGCGGGACTTCGGCGTCAGCAGCTTCCAGAATGGCGTCCGCGGCATAAGGAGGCGGAACGAAAATCACCGAGGCGTTTGCGCCGGTACCTTTGACGGCTTCGGCGACGGTGTTGAATACAGGCCGCTCCAAATGTTTTGTTCCGCCCTTACCCGGAGTGACGCCGCCCACCACATTGGTGCCGTACTCAATCATTTGTTGAGCGTGGAAGGTGCCCTCGCGGCCGGTGAAACCTTGCACGATGAGCTTCGTCTTCTGATCTACCAAAACGCTCATCGCGCACCTCCTGCCAGCGAAACAACCTTTTGGGCGCCGTCTTTCATGCCGTTGGCGATGGTGAAGTTGAGGCCGGATTCGCGGAGAATTTGCTGGCCCTTTTCGACGTTGGTGCCTTCCATGCGGACAACTACGGGAATTTTCACTTGCAGGTCCTGGGCGGCGGCGACGACGCCGGTGGCGAGCACGTCGCAGCGGAGAATCCCGCCGAAGATATTGATGAAAACGGCTTTCACTCCGGCATCGCTCAGAAGAATGCGGAAGGCGTTTTTGACCTGTTCGGCGGAGGCGCCGCCGCCGACGTCGAGAAAGTTGGCGGGCGAGCCGCCGGAGTATTTAATGATGTCCATGGTGGCCATGGCGAGGCCGGCGCCGTTGACCATGCAGGCGACGGTGCCGTCAAGCTTGATGTAGTTGAGGCCGTACTTGGAGGCCTCGACTTCCAGAGGATCTTCTTCGTCGAGATCGCGCAGGCCGCGCAAGTCGGTGTGGCGGAAGAGGCCATTGTCGTCAAAGGTCATTTTGGCGTCGAGAGCAACCAGGCGGCCGTCGCCAGTGAGTATGCACGGATTGATTTCGAGCAAGGAAGCGTCAGTGTCCACAAACGCGCGATAGAGCGCCTGGAAGAAGGGTGCGGCGTGATTGGCGGCTTCGCCGGAAAGGCCGAGGCCGAAGGCCAGCTTTCGCGCCTGATAAGGCTGCAGACCGACCGCGGGATGAATGGTTTCTTTCAGGATGGCGGTGGGATCTTTCTTGGCGACTTCTTCGATTTCCATGCCACCCGCGGCGCTGGCCATAAAGATCACCCGGGCCGATTCGCGGTCGACCAGAAGGCTCAAATAGAGTTCGCGCTTGATGTCGAGGCCTTCCTCCACCAGCAGACGCTTGACGATGCGGCCGGACGGGCCGGTCTGGAAGGTAACCAGGTTCATGCCCAACATGCGCGAGGCGATTTCCGCGGCTTCGTCGGGCGAATGGGCCAACTTGACGCCGCCGCCTTTGCCGCGGCCGCCGGCGTGGATCTGGGCCTTCACCACGACGATATTGGATTTCAGTCGGTGCGCGCCCTCGCGAGCTTCTTCCTTGGTAAAAGCCACTTCGCCGCGCGGAGTGGTGACGCCATAACGTGCGAGGATAGCTTTGGCTTGGTACTCATGAATCTTCATTAGTGGTCCGTTAGTGTTCGACCGTGGAGCTACCGGCCAGTGTTAGAATTTTGCCATTCGCAGAACATAGAAGTTTACTCGGAACTCTTAAGAGGAGCAAGGAACGCCCCCAATGAACGGCATTTCGATAATGTCCGAGCGTGGCTCATGAGCAGGAAACTGCTGGAACTTGCCATCGCCGGGCGGGTGCTGAGCGGCTTTGAGGCCGAAGAGCTCATGGAAGAACTGCTGGCCGGCCGGATGGAGACGCCGGAGATTGTGCAGCTGCTGACCGCGCTGAATGCCAGGGCTTACCGCGCGGAAGAACTGGCGGGATTCGCGCGGGCCATGCGGCGGCAAGCCACGAAAGTGTTTGGCGAAGGCGAAACTTTGCCGGAGCGCATGGTGGACACCTGCGGAACAGGCGGCGACGACTCCGGCACGTTTAACATTTCCACCGCGGCGGCGATTGTGGCAGCGGCGGCCGGGGCAAGGGTGGCCAAACATGGCAATCGGGCCGCCAGTTCGAAATGCGGCAGCGCCGACGTGCTGGAAGCGCTGGGCGTAAAGATTGATTTGCCGTTTGACCGGATCGGGCTGGGCATCCGGCAAATCGGAATCGGTTTTTTGTTTGCCCAAGCCGCGCACACGGCTACGCGGCACGCCACGCTGGCGCGCAAGCAGGTCGGCGTGCGGACCATTTTCAATTTGTTGGGGCCGCTGACCAATCCGGCACACGCGCAGGCCCAGGTGCTTGGTGTGTTTTCAGCGGAAGTGGTGGATGTA
>Ga0209579_10003093_pt1 | contig 12300 bp, 10 predicted proteins | sample Coa_R1_2_FD_187152 | JGI IMG/M metagenome (GOLD analysis project Ga0209579, IMG submission 187152) | Surface soil microbial communities from Centralia Pennsylvania, which are recovering from an underground coalmine fire - Coalmine... | ecosystem: Environmental > Terrestrial > Soil >... | reverse complement strand
TGCGTTGTTTCCCCAGTTACAGCCGATCCTCATGGCAGACAGGCCGAAGGTCGCATTCGTTAAAAAGGATGGGATGGCAAAATTTTTGGTCACGGTGACCGACTTGCCAGCTCACGCAGACGATGGCCGTGAGGTTATCGCGGAGTTCTGTAAACGCTGGGAAGCGGGCGCAGTGTCGCTTGTATCTGCCTTCCAGAAGATACCGAACGAGCAGCTTAAATGTGTGCCCGCTATTGCGAGTATCCTGGAATTGAAGGGTATCGCCTAGTGAACCACACGATTGAGAACGAGGAACAGCTGCGAGCATTTCGCGAGACCTGGTCAGGCCAGCGGATGCTCGAACTGCTCAAAGAAAGTAACGGCCAGATGCTGGTAAACTGGTCTATCGGTGTTGGAAAATCGGTGAATATTGACGATGTGATCGAGGCCGCTGTTAGCTCAGCGGCATACGATCTGGTCGTCGCGCTGTTTCCAACAAGGAGGATTATTGAGGAGCGACGGTGGGTGAAAAATCCGCCGCCGGGCATTAAGGTCATTAACCTGAGGCCGAGACCCCGCAAGAAGTGCGGCGACAAGGACGAGGCGTGGCAGAGATATGAAGCCGCCGACTTGGGACTGCTCGGACGGATTCAAATTTGCGGCATGTGTAAGCACCGCTCGAAATGTCTTTGGCCGGACCAGTACGGAGGTACGCTGGAAGGGGCAAAGGTGATATTTGCGGCGCAGAGCCATTTGAGCCGTTCGCCTAGTTTTCTTCGAAATGTCATTCGGTGGGCCGGTGCGACGCGTGTGCTGATCGTGCTGGATGAAGTGAACGTGATTGCATCCTCCTATCAGAAAAGCATCGCGGTCGAGGACCTTAGCCGCTTTGTCGATGTTCTAATGACTGCGGACATCGAGCTAAATGAACGAGAGCGAGAACGCCTGCGCCTGGTGGATTTGCTGTGCAAGGCTCAAACCAACGACTTGCAGTGCCCAGACTGGAAGTTTCCGTGGTTTTCAACGGACTGGACCTTCGCCGTCCAGAACAAAGGAATGGAAAAATATGGCGATAAATTTCGATTCCTGGGTTTTGACCTACAGGAGTTCAGCCATTCGCCGCTGGAGTCGCGGGAACGCACCGCCAACGGCAAAATCGCGTTCGCAGCGCCACCGTTCATCGGATGCGATCTTATGCTCTACAGCGGCACGGTGCACCCTGAATTCGCGGAGTATCGCCTGGGGCAGAAGGTCGCGAATCCTTTTTCCGATTACGTTTTTAAGCACCATGAAACGAAATGGTATAACCTGGCGTCGCGACTTGGCACTAGGCAGTGCTTTAAAAGCAATGCACCCCAAACATTGGATTTTTTCGCTCAGTTGATTGCGAAGCGGATGAAGGGGGGGCGGCGACCTCTACTCATAGCCAAGAAATGTTTGATGAAGTTCTGCGCGGTTGAACTTGAGCAGCGCCTTAAGGAGTTTGGCGTTGAAGGTGTAACAATAGTGTACCAGGATTGGGGCGAAACCGATCTGAATCGGCCCGGAATCGTACCACTGATCAACTATGGCATGATTGGAACAAACATATTTGAAACATTTGACTGCGCGTATTGCCTGACCGGGTACTACGTAAATGAAGATATCGTTGATTCTATTTTACAGGACGTGCTGTCTTCAGACCGCCGGATAAGCATTAAAATAAAAATCGACGGGCGGCCTCGTCGGCGGGTTGCAGAAGTGCAGAATTCGCGGGAGCGAGTTTACGATGTGCACCGTCTGGCCCAGCTAGCGCTGAACCAACAGGAAATGGACTGCGTGATTCAGGCGGTGGGCCGGGTCAGACCTTATACAATGCCCCGCGAGGTGATCACGTTTCAATGTTCTGAGAATCCTCAGTTTCCTTATACCCACGAGTTTAACTCGGTTGGCGAGGCCCGTGAATACTTCAATATCCCGACGCGGCAGGCCTGGAAAAAGGACGCGATTGTGTCCCAGATTCAGTCATTGAAGAAAAATGGAAAAAAACAAACTGACGTTGCGAACGATATTGATGTAAGTCTCTGCACTGTAAAGCGTTATTGGAATAATGGAGGGTATCAAAACCCCTCTATAATATATTATAAAGGTATTTTGACACCCGGTTTGGAGGAGCAATGAAGTTATTACCTGGATGGGCTGAACGGCTTGAAAATGCCGCGGCAAAAGCTGAAGTAAAACCGGCACCCCGCACACTGCCGCTGGCCACGACGCGATATATGGACAAGGTGGTCTACGTCGCCACTGAAGACGAAGCTCGCAATATGGCCGACCTGGCGATGCAGCGGAACCTATCCCATATCGGCATCGACACGGAGTTCAAGTTCGACCGGCCAGGAGTGCTGATTAAGGGCAAAGAGGCTACCGATCCCCGTAGTATCCACCCGCTGCTGATGTCGCTGGCGATGGTCGAGCCTCTTGCTGATGGGGAGCGCCAGTATGCCTTTGTGGTCGACTTAAGGAAGCCGGAGTTGTTGCCTTATTTAAACAAGATACTCCGACGGCCTATTCGGTTCGTCGGGCATTTCTTGAAGGTCGAATTCTTTTGTTGCTGGCAGCTGGGTCTAACCGTGCCGAATATGATTTGGGACACGTGGGCGGCGGAGAAGGCTCGTTATTTGGGCAAAAACCACCGCAAGTATAAGTTGCCGCCTACTCACGATGAAATCGACGAACTGATCGCGAAGGAGGAAGTGGAATCGGAAGAGGAATTCTTTAACTCGTTGGTGCCTACCTGTCACCGGCACGGCGTAACCCATGGAAAGGCTCACGACAAGAAGCGTCTCCAGAAATCGTTCTTAGATCACCCTGACGACTCACCGTTCTCGGAAGAACAAATTGAGTACGCCGCCGAAGACGCCATAGCCGCCGCGGCGCTGTTTAAGCCCCAGGTGCTGGCCGCGACGAGCGACGGTATACTGAACCATCTTGAACGCATCGAGATGCCTTGGGTACAGACGAACGCGCGGATTGAATGGAATGGCGTGAAGACCGATATTGAAAAATGTCGTCGAGTTGAGGCCGCGTGTTCGGCGCACGTGGACAGATTAGAACCGATCTTGAAAAAATACGGAATTGAGAATTTCCGCAGTCATAACCAGGTCGAGGAGTTTTTCAGCCGCCACGGATTACTGCCGCTGTTTAAGCGCGATGGAAAACACTCCTTTGAACGAAAACAGCTTGAGCTTCACATGGACTGTCATGAAATCATGCCGTATCTCTACGCGGTACGCCAAGTCGATGACGTGAAGAAAAGCGGTGTGTTTAATTACGAGCTTATCGGCGTCGATGGCCGCACGCACTCGAACCACCGGCAGCTTGGAACAGACACGGGCCGCCAGACCACTCGGTGGCCGAACGTGCTGGGTATCCCACGCGCCTTACGCCCGATGATTGTGCCAGAGGAAGGATACGGCTTGGGGGAAGTAGACCTGAGCCAGATCGAGGTCGGCATCTCAGCTGCGGTCTACGGCGATGCAGCACTGATAACCATGTTTAATTCTGGCGATGTTTATTGCGCGATGGCCCAGCATTTTTACGCGCCAGAACTGAGCGAAACCGAACGAGTCATGAGCGAAAAAGAATTTAAGGTGGCGCGGCCAGACATGCGCGACCGCATGAAAATCTGCACTCTGGGTATTATTTATGGCATGACGGCTCACGGCGTACGCGGATTGCTGAAGACGAATGAAACAGAGGCGCAGAAGGTGATGAACCGTTTCATGGGCATGTTTCCGGCTCTAAAGGAGGCACTTGGCGAAGCGGAGTGTTTTAGTCCTGTGCTTGGATACGCGATGACGGCCTCTGGCTTACGCCGCTACCGCGCACGCCAGAGCCAGCCTTCAAACTGGGAGTTAAATTGGCTGACGAATCACCCAGTGCAGGGCAGCGCGGCCGACATGTTTAAGCTCGCCGGTAATCGTTTGGATCGCGTCTATCAAGCCTACGGCGCCAAGCTGATTATTCCGTTTCATGACGCCTTCGTGTTTGAGGCTCCACTTGAAAAGCTGGGTGAAGTCGCCGAAGTGACGAAGCAGGAGCTTTGCCGCGCCGTACAGGAGTTTTTCCCGGAGCTTAAGCCGCGTGCTGAAATCAATATTTCACGCCCAGAATGCTGGAACAAGGACGGTAAGGCAGATTCATGGGAGAAGTGGTTGAAGGACCCGCTATCGTTTGTTCTACGGACCAAAGGTGCGATGACCACCGAGGGAAAAGAAAGAAGGGCGGCTGCATGAAAATGCATTCAACCGCGTTCTAAATATTTTTTTTGGGTCTAAAATCCACGGTTCCCCTATGAAAACTGGCGAGAAAATAAATAGTGAAAAAAATCCTAAAATAACTCTTGCATACGCAATGCATACGGTGTATAAATACACATGTATTGGAAACGGAGATTTGATATGAAACAAGAAGAACTGATCGAAACAAAGCGCCTGCGTAAGGTCTTGGAGGACCTCTATGGCGGGAGTATCACGGAGATGGCCAAAGCCATTGGCATCGACCGTAGCACGCTCTCGCGTTATAAAACCGGGGAACTGGCTCCTTCGACGAAAACCCTGCTGGCGATAAGCAAAGCAGCCAAGATCAAGCTGGAATGGCTGCAAGGTCAGGGTGCAGATGAAATCGAGTTCGTCCCACCTGAAGACCTGGGCGATAGCACGGCGCGGCCCGTGCTGACGATACCCTCGGCCACAGCGCCGACCCAGGAGACGCCGGGTTATCAGGGGCTAAGGCGAGAGACGGCACCGTACCACTGTAAACGGGACCGGTACTGGCTGCTGTCAGGGAAGGAACTTCCAAAGCTCGCGATTTTGAAACGGGATTATCTGCTCGTCCGTGTGTGCGAGCCACGCGAGGTAAGCCCTTGCGAAGTTGGCACGTTGTGTCTCGTTAAGCGTAGCGATGAGGTCGCTGTGGACCTCCTCGGTGAGAAGGACAAGAAAAACTCAAATGTCAAGCTCTGCGGTCATGTGGTCATGGTCGAGCGAGACATGGTGGGTGTATTGTAGGAATCAGGAAAAGGAGGTGTTCTATATGATCAACTATCAGCGGAAACTTCGCTGCAAAGAACCGAGAGGTTAAATAACGCCTCTGCGTACTTGATAAGTTGTTGTTAGCAGGAGTAAGTGTAGCTAGTTATGTTATTAGATATCACAATGCTTGTCCCTCGGAGCAGTGATATAAACTTAATAAAGGGAAATAAAGGATTTAAAAGATGAATTATAAAAAACAGGAAATACCAGGAACATTAGAACATGCATGCAAGTCTCTAAAGGAGCGAGGTATAGAATGTGATATGGATCACGCCGCCTTGGCCGCCTGGGACGAATGCAATCCCTATGTTTGTTCAATCAACGACGATGATCTTTACGAGTTCGTCAAATATTGTAAACTTGGATCTATTTACTCAGAATGGTACGAGTCCACCAAAGACGGTGTCGCAGTAAATAAAGCACTCTGGTGTGAATATAGAGCTCAAGAAATTCTTAAAAAGCTGGCCGATAAGGCTGGCAGGCTTCTCATTTCCCCAGATACCCGCTCGGTGTTAGATCAAGGAATGGAAGAGCTGCACCTTAGATGGTAATACTTGCTTGGCACTATAACACGAGGTCGCATTCATCGACGATCTATCAGGTGAGTGCGACTTCTTGGAATAGTTGAATTATCAGCGGTGAACTCCGTTGCCGAATATCGAAGATGAGTTGGACTTATATTTCGCGTAGTTCTGTTTATCAGGTTTGAAATTGAAATCAATTTAGAGAGGTTTGAAGTATGAGCAAGAACAGTTTGACAGTTAAGAAATCGAAGTCCCTTGGTTGTGATGAAATGTATTTCCAGTTCGCATTGGGCAAAACCAACTTAAAGGGCGTAGTCCTCAATGAAAAAAGAGTCTATTGGGAACTTGACTCTATCGCCAAGTATCTCCATATAGAATCGTGGCATTTGGTTGATTTATTCACCTATAACATGCTTGTAAAAACGAAAATGGGCATCATGCCCATGCAGGCAGATTTTGATGAATCTATCATATCAATGCTCGTTGACCACGTGGCACTGAAGCATTTCCTGGCAACCATAAAGCCAACTCCGGAAATACCTGATTTTGACGCCGAGATCAGTGCTCTCGTGGCACTTCTAAACGGCGTTCCAGAATCGTTAGGAAAGATTAAGGAGGCATTCGACGCGAAGTGGTAAGAGTCCTGTAAACAGCGGCGCACCTGAGAGGGTTTCGGGTGCGCCTCCTTTTATTAAAAATGGCAGAAATGCAGTTTTGTTCGAAGTAGGTCTGTGGAACATAGATTTTAACGAAATGGATTTTATTTTGAAATAGGAAGTTTTGATATGAACGAACCGATTGAATTTAACCCAGAAATGCAAGCAAAAGTGCGAAATGAGATTTGTAATAAATCCGGCATGATTGTGCTGATGAAAGAGTGGATTACCGATTTTAGATTTCCTTTGATTGAGGGCACCTCTCAGGAGGGTTGCAGGCAACTTATAGAAGGACTGTTATCTGTCGTAGACATACCCGTCGCAGAGACACGAGCGTATTTGACGGAACTCAGTGTTGAACCATGCTGCTGCACTGAGCACGCGCGTGAAATGCTGATAGCAAACCCGAAGCTGGTGCAGAAAGGGCAGGCTCATGAATCAGCGTGCAGTTGCGGTAGAATGTTGAAGATTACGGGCACGGACGCGAACAAATATTGCATGGATATCAAGGGCCTGCCGATGGACATCAGACCTGACCCGTTTCAAATTGCGATTCGCTGCATGAGAATCATGCTGGCGGGGAAGTGTCCGACTATGCCGACGGAGCTGAATAGGTTGTCGGTGTGCATCGGCGAAAGTGATGGGCTGGTTATGCGTGAGGATCTGATCCGCATTCTATAGAGCGATCAGCTTTAAAATGAAGGATTATTGAAAATGAAAATGGGAGACAAAATGGAAAGAACGAACGAAAATATGAATGAAGTGAAAATGGCCGTGCCGCTACGCGGAGCAGTGTCTGTTGCGCAGCTTGCCATCGATTTAAAGGAGGCGGCAACCGTGCTTGCGGTCAGCCCGCAGACGATTATGCGTGAAATCAACCGTGGAAATCTTCGCGCCCTTAAGATCGGGCGCCAGTGGCGGGTGCGTGTGTCTGAGCTGGACGCGTATCTCGAACGACAGGAGCGGAAGGCACGAATCGCTTGAAAAATTGCCAGACACGGTTTGATGGGGTAGAGTGTTAAAACACGAATGAGAGAATTTGAAATATGCAAGCGAGACAAGTGAGATCACGAAAGACCGGGCGCAAGGGCTGGCAGTTCCGTTTTATGGATCCTGCCAGAGGCGTCCGCACACGCAAGACCATCTGGTTGGGCGAGCGTAGAGAAGCAGAACGCGCCTTCAAGAATTTCTTAGATGGGCGTGAAGCACGCAAGCTGGGGCTGCCAGACAATTCAGGCTGGGAGGTCAGCTATGAAGAGGCTGTGGCTCGTTTTTTAAAGGAGTCGCCTATTCCGTCCGACGTGCGCCGCGATCAATTAAAGCTTGATCTTGGGCGGAATCTGCTCAACTTGCATGTGCTCGCTGAGCTGGGAAATATTGGAACGCTGACCACAAAATGTCATCGGCTGTTGGATAACCACAAAGACATCTATGTCATTAAGAACGTTCAGCAGCCATTGAAGCAGCTGGCCGCGTGGTGCGCGTCGGTCGGTCTCTTGCCGTATAATCCGCTGGCTGCGTGGAAGAAGTTGCGCCGATCCAGTGAGGAAAAAAGGCCACGCGCGTTTTTGCCAGGAGAAATAAGGGCCATTCTGGAGGCGGCTGATGAACTCGACCAGCTTCTAAATCGCCCGTTCCCATTGGCGATTATTTTTAAGACGCTCTTGGTTACGGGCAATCGTCCGACGGCGATTTTTAACGCGAAGATTGCGGACCTTCATTCAGGAAGAATTCACCTTTCGCCCGGCGTCGGAACAAAACGCAACGGTGTGGCCACGATCCCCGCTGAATTTGAAGCGGAATTGAGAAGCTATCTTACGCTGCGAAAGACGAGTCCTGAAGACCCGCTGCTGTTGTCGCCAATGGGCATGGCTGTGAGCACTGACAACATCAACGACGATTTTAAGCGTGCGACGATTCTTGCCTTCGTGAAACTGCTCTGGCCCGTCAACGACCCGGCTACTGCTGCGGTTGAACCTGTGGAAGTGGCTACGAGGATCGTCACAGGGAGGCGTAGCGGCTTTGATGGCGCACCCCCACGCGATCCGATCAAGATTGCAAATCGAGAGAAAAAAACCGCAGCGTTGGAAGAGCTGGCTGAAAAGCTGGTGCCAGAAGTTGATCGTCGATTAATTGGCCGGCCGATGTACGCGCTACGCGCCACGCACATCAGCTGGGCCAGGAATCTTCCGGTGAATAACGATTCGATCAAAGCCCAGGTTGGACATGCGCCGCGTGACATCGAAGAGAAGCATTATCTTGATCCGCATTTGATCGATCCAAATGAATCTTCTCAGGCGGTGTGGGATATTTTAACGGGGGCGCGTGAACTCAAGGGCAGGCGCAAAGAAGCGGTTCCGATGCGCCTTGCAGCGGGTGCAGAGTTGCAAACAATGGTCCTCAATCTGGCCCTCAATGAAAAAAGCGGCTTCGTCGCCGCTAAAAATGGTCCTCAAAAACCGATGGAAGGTCTTGAGAACACTGCTGCTTATAAAAGTGGAGGATACCGGGATCGAACCGGTGACCTTCAGACTGCCAGCCTGACGCTCTCCCAGCTGAGCTAATCCCCCGGATGCGGCGCGCGCGAAAACTCGCGCAACCGCTGGCATTTTGCAGATGAATGGCTGTTTGTCAAGAAAACTCGGCGAAAGTCGATATAATCTTCGTCGGTATTCGACATTCATGACGGGAGTAATTCCCGTCGCATTAGATAATGTAGGGCGCGTCTCCGGCGCGCCGTGTGCGCGCCGGAGACGCGCCCTATCACGGAAGGAAACGTACATGGCCGACGTGTTGCGCACCAAGGTGACCAACCTCATCCAGACTTTGGAAAAGAAATACGACAAGGCTGTGCCCCCCGAAGTGATGCCTCCGCCCGCGTCGGCGGATGCGGCGGCGGCGGCGCAGGTTTCCGCGAAGAATGCGCAGATCGTCGCGGGCATTGTGCTGGGACTGCATGGGCCGCCGAAGGACGGCGTCGAGGCGGCGCGCAAATTGCTTGCTCACTTTGTGGATTGGAACGAAGTCCGCGTCTCGCGGCCGTCGGCGCTGGCATCGGTGCTGGGGCGGCAGACGAATGCGGCGGCGCGCGTGGCGCTGTTGCAGCGTTTTTTGGAAGCGTTTTTTCTGCGGCAGCGCAGTTTGAATCTGGATTATCTTTTCACGCTGAAACTGCACGAAGCCAAGCGCTACCTGAGCGATCTGGAAGTGTTTGACCGCGAGGAATTGGCGGCGATTTATTTGACGGGATTCAAAGTGCCGGTGTTTCCGCCGTCGGAAACGCTGCGCGATTTGTCCGAGAAACTTGGATTGATCAAGGGCAAAACGACGACGCTGCAGATGGCGAAGAAGTACGAGACGAGTTTGAGCGAAGACATGCTCTTCGCGCTGTACTCGCATTTGTATTCGCTGCACAACGATCCGCAAACGCAGGCCGAGATGATGAAGAAACGCCGCAAAGGATGAGCCGGCGTCATTCGTCTTTGATGCTGACCAGCGGCGTCTGCGGTGTGACAAGGTTATTTTTCGAAACAAAAACCTGCTCGACGATTCCGGCGCGCGGCGACGTGATGTTTTGAAGTTGAAGATTTTCGTCGCGCAACACGACCAGCGTGTCGCCAAAATTCACGCGCATGGACGTAGCGACTTTAACCTCAGCCACGGCGCCGGAGATCGGCGGGAAAATCTGAGTGGCTTTGCCCGCTTCGGTTGTGCTTTTTACTGTTTTGTCCTGGTCGGTTTTGTTTTGGTCACCGGCAGCGTTAATCAAAATAAGCATCACAGCAAGCGCGAGCGCGCCAAGGACCATCAGCGCAAACACGCCTCCAATTGCAATCAGCAGCCAGGTTGCGCCCGACTTCGAGGGAAGTTTTGCGGAAGCGGCCTTGGGCGAAACAATCGGAACTGGCAGCGGTTTGGGAGCGTCGATGGGCTTGGCAACCGGCGCAGGCTTTGGCGCCGGTACGGGCTTGCCGCGTACAACCGTGCGCGGCGGGTCGCCGACGGTCTTGCGGCATTCGCGCAATTCGGCGAGCAGCGCGGCGGCGTTGGCCGGGCGAGCTGCGGGATCCTTTTCGAGGCAATGACGGATCAGGCGCACCGTCATCGGATTCAAATCGCGGCGCGTATTTTCAATCGGCTCGTGCGGCTTATTAATGGTGGCCATCGCCACGTTGAGCGGCGTGTTGCCGCGATAAGGCGCGTGGCCGGCGAGGAGCGCGTAGAGCGTGGCGCCGAGGCTGTAAACGTCGGCCGGTTCGCGCGCGGAATGAGCGTCCTGCGCTTGTTCGGGAGGCATGTAGCCGGGCGTGCCCATGCCGGTGTCGGTAAGCGTCAATTCACGATCCTGGACCGATTGCAGACGGCGCGCGAGGCCGAGGTCCAGCAGTTTCGCGGCGCAGAAATCGAGCGCGCCGTTTTGCGGGCCGCGGCGGCGGCGCGGGAGCATGATGTTGTCGGGTTTGATGTCGCGATGGATGATGCCTTCGGCGTGAGCGGCGGCGAGGCCATCGCAGGCGGCAATGCAAATGTCGAGCGCGGCTGTTTCGGGCAGGCCGCGCTGAGTGGCAGCAAAAGTTTCGCGCAAAAAATGTCCAGCGCTCGCGCCATCGACGTATTCCATCTGAATGTAGAAGACGCCGTTTTCCATGTTTACGTCGTAGACGGCGGCGATGTGCGGCGATTTGACGCGCGCGGCGATGCGCGCTTCGCGGATGAAACGTTCGACGAGCGCTTTCTGGTCTTGGGCCTGCGCCAGCGGAAGAATTTTGATGGCGACTTCGGTTTCAAGGCGCGGATTGATGCCGTAGTAAACGGCGCCCATGCCGCCCTGGCCGAGTTTGGCGACGAGTTGAATTCCGCCCAGGATCGGGCGATCAACGCCGTTAAGGCTGATGCGCGCGACGCTCATCAACAAGGGATCGCGGCTGAGGTCCTCCGCTTCGATGGCCGGGTGCGCCGGCTGCGCATCGGACGCGGTGCCGGTGGCTGGCTGCATACCCATAGTGGGCGCCGCGCCAAACGAGGCGGCGTTCGACGCCGGCGGAGGCGTGGCAGCGGGTGTTTGCGGTTGCGGATCAGCCAAGAAAATGTTGCCTTTGCGCGATGAAACAGAACGCCATGCTAAGGCGTGTACCGCGAAATTCAAGGCGACGCGGCTGACGCTAAGCAAATGGGTCCTATAGGGCTTAAGGCCTATGCGCCGAATGACACCTTCGGCGCCGACGCAGCGTTTGGCGCTAAAAATCGGCGCGATTTCTGAAAATAAAGCGCCGCCGTGTGCTTAATAAATCGCGGAAAAAAAGGATTGCATGGCGGCATGGCGCCACTAAACTTTTGACGCAATCCGCGGCGCGATTCGGCCGATAATGTGTTCATCCGCACACACGAGAGTCGTCATTTTTGGAGAACGAAATGGCGTTGCGCAATCTCATTCGATTTGGTTTATCAGGGCTGCTGCTGCTGGCCGTAAATTCGAGCGGCGGCGAAGCCGGCACGAGCGGATCCTTGCGCGATCAAACGCCGGCGTACGATGCGCCCTATAAGAACGGGCTGTACTCGACCATCGCCGGCATCAACAGCGTGCGCGACATCCGGATTCCGGGTTTGCGCAACATGCATCTTTGTATTCCGGGATTCAATTGCAACGTTCCCGTGCAGGTCGTCATGCAGCCGGGCGAAGCGCCGCTCGCGATCGTGCTGGTCGGCGCCGAAGGAAAAGCGGTCGACCCGCTGCCCAAGCAGTGGATTGCGTGGCTTTCCGACGCCGGCTACCATGTGCTGGCGCTCAATTCGACGCTCGAATCGGATTTCGTTGACCGCAGCGGGCGCGGCGTTTCCGGTAATCTGGTGGCCGAAGCCGAATGGGTGCGCGATATCATCAGCGCGTTTTTGAAATCGCCCATGGCGCAGGGACATGTCACGCGCATCGGCGTGGTCGGCATGAGCTACGGCGGCGTCGAAGCGCTGCTGCTGGGGAAGATGGCCGCGGAAAAGAAGCTCGATTTTCAGATCGATGCGATCAAAGCCTTTTCGCCGCCGATCGACATCCGGCATTCCGCTGAATTGATC
>Ga0209579_10003090_pt1 | contig 12312 bp, 9 predicted proteins | sample Coa_R1_2_FD_187152 | JGI IMG/M metagenome (GOLD analysis project Ga0209579, IMG submission 187152) | Surface soil microbial communities from Centralia Pennsylvania, which are recovering from an underground coalmine fire - Coalmine... | ecosystem: Environmental > Terrestrial > Soil > Unclassified... | reverse complement strand
GGCGGTGCGTGCGAGATGGTGGCGCTGGACGCGAAGACCGGGAAGGTCGTCTGGCACTACTCGGACATCCCGTCGAATCCGAAGGCGTACGGCTGGAACACGTGGCCCGCGAACCGCTACTACTTCGGCGGCGGGGCGATCTGGGACATGCCTTCGCTGGACTCGAACCTCGGTCTCGTCTACTTCGGCGTGGGTCAGGCGCTGCCGTTCAACGGCCTGATCAACGGCGCCGGTGAGGAGCTCGGCACCGACGGCGTCTACGCGGTCAACGCGATGACCGGCAAGTTCGCGTGGTTCTTCCAGGAGGTGCATCACGACATCTGGGACTACGACGGGATGCAGACGCCGCTCCTCGACACGGTCGCGATCGGCGGCAAGCAGACGACGGTGATCGATCACATCAACAAGGACGCGTACAACTACATCCTCGATCCGGCGACGGGCAAGCCGGTGGTCGGAGTGGTCGAGACGCCGGTTCCGCAGAACCCGCTCGACCACACGTATCCGACGCAGCCGATTCCGACCGGCGACGAGCTCGTTCCGCACGTCCCCTTCGACGTTCAGAACTACCAGGGAATCCTGGCGCCTGACGGAAAGCCGTACGCCGTCTCGTCGTCGCCGTTCACCCCCTACACCGACCAGCAGTACGTCGTGATCGCGCCGACTGCCGGCGGCGGCGTGGAGTGGCCGGACCCGTCGTTCAATCCGAGCACGGGCCTGGAGTACGTCTGCGCGAACGTCCAGGAGACCGGCTATGAGTCGCCGCCCGCAAGCGACCAGCATCCGGTGATCAGCAACGCCGGTGCGATCATCCAGCTCCGGAGCTCGACGGCTCCGAACTCGACCTCGATCGCGAGGCTCGTCGCGTTCAACCCGGCGACGAACAAGATCGTGTGGAAGCACGACGAGGTCTCGACGGGCGGGATCCCGCGCGGTGCCGCGACGCCGTGCTCGAGCCCGGTGACGACGACCGCCAGCGGTCTCGTGCTGATCGGCCGGATCGTGGCGACGCCGCAATATCCGACCGGCGTCGGAATGGTGCAGGCGTTCGACGCGGGCACAGGCAACCTCGACTGGCAGATGCCGGTCCTCGTCCAGGGTCAGGCCGTGGCGACGGTGCCGCGGATCACGGTCTACTCGGTGGGCGGGAAGGAGTACCTGGTCTCGTTCACTCACTTCTCGACCGCAGGTGCAGACGTCAGCGCGTACGCGCTGCCGTAGCCCTCGGGCGAAAACCAGCAGTGCAAGCGGGGCCGCCGGCTAGCCGGCGGCCCCGCTCTACGCGGAACGCGGACGCGTACAACGTCGTCCTCGACGCCGCGACGGGCGAGCCGGTCGTCGGCGTCGTTGAGACGCCCGTACCGCAGGATCCCCGGGCGCACACGTAGGCGGTGCTGGTGAACGGCCAGTCGGTGGCGACGGTGCCGCGGATCACGCTCTACTCGGTCGGCGGGAAGGAGTACCTCGTCTCCTTCAGCCACTTCTCCAGCGCGGGCCCGGATCTCAGCGCGTACGCGCTTCCCTAGCCGTAGTCCGGGGCCGCCGGGAGACCGGCGGCCCCGGACGCTTTCGGCTACGCTTGCGCGCGGCGGTGTGGGAGCCGACCGCGGGTCGAAGGTCCTCCATCTCGAACAAATGAGGAGGAGGCACCAAATTGAAGCGGCTCATGCAGTTCCTGGTTTTCGGGGGCGTGTTGTCGTTCGTCCTCTTTACGGCCGTGAACGCGTCGGGAGGCGGCGCAAGGTCGGCGGCGGCTATACCAGCCTTCGGCGTCGGTGAGCTCTCGGCGGCGGCGGGGGCGAACTGGATCCACCAGAACGGGAACGTCCAGTCGTGGCGGTACAGCACGCTCAATCAGATCGACGCGTCGAACGGTGGCAGTCTGAAGCTCGCCTGGTCGACGCACCTCGCGAACCCGACGTCGCCGGAGAAGATCGCGGCTGGGAACGCGAACCCGATCGTCTACAACGGGACGATGTACGTGCAGGACGCCTGGACGCGGATCACGGCGCTCGATGCCGCGTCAGGGAAGACGTTGTGGCAATTCGACCCGCAGGTCGGGCTGAACGTTCCGGGCAACGGCACGAACATGCGCTCGCTCGGCATGGGCGACGGGATGATCTTCACCGGCTCCTACGGCAACGTCTACGCCATCAACGCCCAGACCGGGGCTCAGGTCTGGGCGACGCAGATCGTCAACCCGGTCGGCGGCGGGGGCATCGACATCTCGCCTGTCTACTACAAGGGCCTCGTCTTCATGGGGACGACCGGCGGCGACTGGGGCGGCGCTTGCGAGATGGTCGCACTCGACGCGAAGACGGGGAAGGTCAACTGGCACTACTCGTCGATCCCGTCGAACCCGAAGGCGTACGGCTGGAACAGCTGGCCGGCGAACCGCTCCTACTACGGCGGCGGGGCGATCTGGGACATGCCCTCGATCAACCCCAAGCTCGACCTCGTCTACTTCGGCACCGGGAACGCGCTGCCGTTCAACGGGCTGATCAACGGCCCGGGCGCCGAGCTCGGCACCGAGGGCGTGTACGCGATCCACGCGCTGACGGGCAAGTTCGCGTGGTTCTTCCAGGAGGTGCACCACGACATCTGGGACTACGACGCGATGCAGACGCCGCTCTTCGAGACGATCACGATGGGCGGCAAGCAGGTCGACGTCGTCGACCACATCAACAAGGACGCGTACAACTACGTGCTCGACGCGACCACGGGCAAGCCGGTGATCCCGGTCACGGAGACGCCCGTGCCGCAGGAGCCGCTCGACCACACATATCCGACGCAGCCGATCCCGGCCGGTGACGAGCTCGTTCCGCACGTGGTTCCCGATCCGGAGAGCTACCAGGGCCTGGTCGCGCCGGACGGCAAGCCGTACGTGATCACGAACACGGCGTTCCCGACCTACACCGACAAGCAGTACGTGGTCGTGGCGCCGTCGTTCAGTGGTGGCGTCGAGTGGCCGGATCCGTCCTTCGACCCGAACACGGGACTCGAGTACGTGTGCGCGAACGTCTCGAGCTACGCGATCGAATCACCGCCGGCGGTCGACCAGCACCCGGTGATCACGAACAGCTCGCTCCCAGGCGGATTGGGCGGTGTCATGCAGCTCCGGTACTCGTTCGTGCCGACGGCGCTCGCGACCGCACGCCTGGTCGCGTTCAACCCGGCGACGAACAAGATCGTCTGGAAGCACGACGAGAACGCGACTGCGGCGGGGCCGAACAAGGGCACCGCGACGTCGTGCTCGAGCCCGGTGACGACGACCGCGAGCGGTCTGGCGCTGATCGGGCGCGTCGTGATGAACTCGCAGTACCCGAACGGCGTCGGGATGGTGCAGGCATTCGACAGCAAGACCGGGGCGCTGGTCTGGCAGCTGCCGGTGCTCGTCAACGGCCAGGCGATTCCGACCGTCCCGCGGATCACGCTCTACTCCGTGGGTGGGAAGGAGTACCTCGTCTCCTTCACGCACTTCTCGACCGCGGGGCCGGACATCAGCGCGTTCGCGCTGCCGTAGCCCTCGACACGGGGCCGCCGGGAGGCCGGCGGCCCCGCTTGTTGCCTGCGACCGCGGCTCCTGGTTAGGCTTCCTGCGTCGGTGAGGGAGCCGACCGTGGGTCGCAGGTCCTCCATCTCGAGTGAGAGAGAAGGAGGTAGGCGTTGAAGAAGTTGGCGCAGTTCCTGGTCTTCGGGACCGCGGTCTCGTTCGTCCTCTTTTCGGCGATCAGCGCGTCGGGGAGCGGTGCGAGGTCGGCGGCCGCGGTTCCTGACTTCAGCGTGAGCCAGCTCGATGCTCCGGCGGGAGCGAACTGGATCAGCGAGAACGGGAACCTCCAAGGCTGGCGGTACAGCACGCTGACACAAATCGACGGGTCGAACGGCGGCAGCCTCAAGCTCGCCTGGACGACTCACTTGACGAATCCGACCGCACCGGAGAAGATCGCGCAGGGAAACGCGAATCCGATCGTCTACGACGGGACGATGTACGTGCAGGACGCGTGGACGCGGATCACAGCGCTCGACGCTTCGAGCGGGAAGACGCTGTGGCAGTTCGATCCGGCGATCGGCCTGAACACTCCGGGCGGCGGTGACATGCGCTCGCTCGGGATGGGCGACGGGATGATCTTCACGGGCATGTACGGCACCGTCTACGCGATCAACGCGCAGACCGGCGCGCAGGTGTGGGCGACCCAGGTCGTCAACCCCGTGGGCGGCGGGAACATCGATGTGTCGCCGCTCTACTACAAGGGCCTGGTCGTGATCGGCACGACAGGCGGCGATTCGGGCGGCGCTTGCATCATGGTGGCGCTCGATGCGAAGACGGGCAAGGTGCAGTGGCACTACTCGTCGATCCCCTCGAACTCGAAGGCATACGGCTGGAACAGCTGGCCGTCGACGCGCTACTACTACGGCGGCGGGGCGATCTGGGACATGGGGTCGATCAACTCGAAGCTCGATCTCGCGTACTTCGGCGTCGGTCAGCCGCTGCCGTTCAACGGGCTGATCAACGGCCCGGGCGCCGAGCTCGGGACCGACGGCGTGTATGCGATTCATGTGCTGACCGGCAAGTTCGCCTGGTTCTTCCAGGAGGTCCACCACGACATCTGGGACTACGACTCGATGCAGACGCCGTTGGTCGAGACGATCGTCCAGAACGGCAAGCAGATCGACGTGGTCGACCACATCAACAAGAACGCCTACAACTACGTGCTCGACGCCGCGACCGGCAAGCCGGTGATCAAGGTGGTGGAGACGCCTGTCCCGCAGGAGCCGCTCGACCACACGTACCCGACGCAGCCGATCCCGGTCGGCGACGAGCTCGTCCCGCATGTCCTGCCGGATCCGCAGGACTATCAGGGCGTGATCGCTCCGGACGGCAAGCCGTACGTCGTCACGAACACCCCGTTCCCGACGTACACCGACAAGCAGTACGTGGTGGTGACGCCTGGCGTGCTCGGCGGCGTCGAGTGGCCGGACCCGGCGTGGGACCCGAACACGCGGCTGGAGATCGTCTGCGCGAACGTGCAGTCGCAAGGGTTCGAGTCGCCGCCGGCGGTCGACCAGCATGCGGTCGTCAGCGGGACCGGGCCCGCCTCGATCTACCAGCTGCGGTTCACCGCTCCGCCGCAGGCGCTCTCGATCAGCAGGCTGGTGGCGTTCGATCCGGCGACGAACAAGATCGTGTGGAAGCACGACGACCTCTCGACGGGCGGGATCCAAGCCGGCCACTCGACGGGATGCGCCAGCCCGGTGACGACCACCGCCAGCGGGCTCGCGATCATCGGCCGGATCATCGCGACGCCGCAGTATCCGAACGGCGTCGGGGCGATCCAGGCCTACGACAGCAAGACCGGAGCCCTGCTCTGGCAGCTTCCGGTGCTCGTCAACGGCCAGGCAGTGGCGGTCGTGCCGCGGATCACGCCGTACATGGTGAACGGCAAGGAATACCTGGTCTCGTTCACGCACTTCTCGACCGCGGGGGCGGACATCAGCGCGTACGCGCTGCCGTAGCCCTGGGCGATGCATCCAACTCGGAGGGCTGCCGGCTCGACCGGCGGCCCTCCGAGCGTTGATCCTCACCCTTTCCTGCCTTACGCTCTGCCCGTCGACGTAAGGAGGGTAGGCGTGAAACGGTTTGTGCAGGTCCTGATCTTCGGGTCAGCGGTTTCGTTCGTGCTCTTTACTGCGGTCGGCGCGTCGGGGAGCGGCGCGAAGTCGGCGGCTGCGATTCCTGATTTCACCCCGGCACAGCTGGATGCGCCGGCCGGGTCGAACTGGCCGCTCGAGAACGGCAACTTGCAGTCTTGGCGGTACAGCACGCTCAATCAGATCACCGCGTCGAACGGGAGCAGCCTGAAGCTCGCGTGGACGACGCATCTCAGCAATCCGACGTCTCCCGAGAAGATCGCTCAGGGGAACGCGAATCCGATCGTCTACAACGGCGTCACGTACGTGCAGGACGCGTGGGCGCGGATCACGGCGCTCGACGCGAGTTCGGGGAAGATCCTGTGGCAGTTCGATCCTGCGATCGGATTGAACACCCCGGGCGGCGGTGACATGCGCTCGCTCGGGATGGGCGACGGGATGATCTTCACCGGTACGTATGGGACCGTGTTCGCGATCAATGCGCAGACCGGCGCCCAGGTGTGGGCGACGCAGATCGTCAACCCAGTCGGCGGCGGCAACATCGACGTATCGCCCGTCTACTACAAGGGCCTCGTCGTGATCGGGACGACAGGTGGCGATTCCGGCGCGGCCTGCATCATGGTCGCCATCGACGCGAAGACGGGCAAGGTCAAGTGGCACTACTCGGCCATCCCGTCGAATCCGAAGGCCTACGGCTGGAACACGTGGCCGGCGAACCGCTACTACTTCGGCGGTGGCGCGATGTGGGACATGCCGTCGATCAACTCGAAGCTCGACCTCGCCTACTTCGGCGTCGGCCAGCCGCTCCCGTTCAACGGGCTGATCAACGGCCCCGGTGAGGAGCTCGGCACCGACGGCGTGTACGCACTGAACGCGATGACAGGGAAGTTCGTCTGGTTCTTCCAGGAGGTCCATCACGACATCTGGGACTACGACGGGATGCAGACGCCGCTTCTGGAGACGATCACGAAGGGCGGCAAGCAGGTCGACGTCGTCGACCACATCAACAAGGACGCCTACAACTACGTCCTCGACGCGGCGACCGGCAAGCCGGTCGACGGGGTCGTCGAGACGCCGGTGCCGCAGAACCCGCTCGACCACAGCTATCCGACGCAGCCGATCCCGGTCGGCGACGAGCTCGTCCCGCACGTCCTGCCCGACCCGCAGGACTATCAGGGCGTGATCGCGCCCGACGGCAAGCCGTATCAGGTGACATCGACGCCATTCCCGACCTACACCGACCAGCAGTACACGGCCGTTGCGCCGGGAGCCGGCGGCGGCGTCGAGTGGCCCGATCCGTCATGGGATCCGCAAAACGGCCTCGAGATCGTCTGCGCGAACGTCCAGTCGATGGGCTTCGAGGCGCCGCCCGCGGTGGACCAGCATCCGGTGATCAGCGGCCAGGGGCCAGCCGCGATCTACCAGTTGCGGTTTACAACCCCGCCAAACGCCCTCGTGACCGCGCGCCTGGTTGCATTCAACCCGGCGACGAACACGATCGTGTGGAAGCACGACGAGAACGCGACCCTCGCCGGGCCCAACGCCGGTTCCGCCACCGGCTGCGCGAGTCCTGTAACGACCACGGCTAGCGGCCTCGCCCTCATCGGGCGCGTCGTAAAAACCTCGCAGTACCCGGCCGGGGTCGGAATGATCCAGGCGTTCGACGCGAACACAGGCAATCTCGACTGGCAGATCCCCGTGCTCGTGAACGGTCAGGCGATCCCGGTCGTTCCCAGGATCACGCCCTACGAGCTGAACGGGAAGGAGTACATCGTTTCGTTCACGCACTTCACTACCGCGGGAGCGGACATCAGCGCCTACACGCTGCCGTAGCTCCAGGACGGGGAAGTCGCGAGCAAAGGCCGTCGGGCGCCATCCCCGGCGGCCTTTCTCGTCTCGGGCCGACCCGATTTCGAGCCGTCGTCCGCTATCATCGCGTCAGGCCGTTCGGCGGCCCGGCATTCTCGGAGAGGAAGGAACAAGATGGCACTCAAGGCAAGCCACGCGGGGACGCATAGGCGGTTGTTCGGAGCGCTCTGCGCCCTCGGCCTCGTCGCGTCGCTGGCGGCCTTCTACGTCGCTCGGGCGTCCGCGACCACCGCGCCCGGGTTCGTTTACACGATCAACGCCGTCGTCAATGACTCCGGCGTCCAGCTCCTACCGCACAAGGTGGGCGGCCACGCGATTGGTACCTACATCCACTCGGACGGTCACGTGGCGCAGTTCCCGCGCGGCACCTTGATCAAGTTCGTGTTCACGAACAAGGGCACGCAGGACTACCTGCCGGCGATCCGGGTTCTCAACAAGGCGCAGGCGGATCCGTACACGAAGGTGCAGAACCTCTACACGGTGAATCACGTCCTGAAGCCGGGTGGGCACGGGACGCTGTTCGGGAACTTCTACTTCCGCGGCGCCTTCCAGATCGAGAATCTGCTCCACAAGAAACTGCACGGTGCCCCGGTCAGCGTCACGATCTACTGATCGGTTCGGGGCTCTGGGCAGCAGGCGTACGTACGTCGGTGCGGCCGTGCTCGCGGCCCTGGTCGGGGTGCTGAGCGGCTGCGGCGGCGGCGGTAAGAGCGCGCAGACGACGACCACGACGCCGACCGTGACGACGGCGACGAATGCGGTTCGGCTCGACAAGCAGGACTACGACCGGACGATGAAGCAGCTCGGCCAGCAGCTCGCCGGCTCGGTCGAGAGCCTGTTCCCGCTCGTCGAGGCGCAGCCGGGAACGGCGGCGAGCAAGGCCTCGATCGTGAAGCTGCAGCGGACGCGGGCCGTCGTCACCAAGGTGACCACGCGGATCGCGCACATTGCGCCGCCCTCGGCGATCCGTACCGAGCACCTCGAGCTGCTCCAGGGTCTCTCGGCGCTCGGCGGCGAGCTCGACAAGCTGATCCAGGTCGAGGAGAAAGGGACGTCGAAGCCGTTCGGCGAGTTCGCCCGGTTCGTGAGCCTGCGCACCATCGACAAGGCGCGGAAAGCGATCGAGAAGAAGGGCTACACGATCGGCTGAGCGCGTCGGCCCGCGGCGGCCGGCTCAGTGCGACTTGCTCGCAGCGAGACGCTGGAAGAGGGTCAATGTCATCCGCGCGTTCGCCGGCTTCGTGGCGGTCGCGGTGACGGAGCACTGGACGTCGTTCGAGGAGCCGACCGCCCCGGTCGGAAGCACGATCTCCCGCGTGATCGGCGTCGTTCCCCGCTGATCGGGGCCGAAGGAGTTCAGCTGGTCGCAGTGCACCTGGTAGCTCGTGCTCGTCTCGACGTCCGGCGTCGAGCTGAGCTCCATCTTCAGCCGCGTCGGATTCACCGCGACGACGCTTGCCGTCGCAGTCGTCGAGCCGATCCCGAACGTATTCCCGGAGATGCTCTGCCAGCCGTTCGTGACGCCGGGATTGATCGTCTCCGCGGTCCCGGGGCCGGCGAGCGGCGGAAACGACGAGTCGGGTGCCGAGCCGCACCCGGCCAGCACGAGGGTGATACAGAGGCAGGCCCCGAGAAGCAGTCCGCGCAAGGAGCCGCACTATAACCCGGGCGCCGCGAGAGTCGTGCGGGGCGCCCTGCAGGATCGCAGTCCTGCAGGGCGCTGCATCCTTGGTTCCTTAGACGCTCGCCGAGCCGAGCACCTTGAAGAGGCCGGTGCTGACGGCGGTGCCGCCCGCGGTATGAAGCCGGATCTTTCCGGAGCGGGCGTTCTTCGGGACGATCGCGATGATCGCCGTGCTCGACTCGGCCTTGATCTGTGCCTGGACGTAGCCGAACCTCACCCAGGAGATGCCGTTCAGGTTCGTGCCCGTGATGCGCACCTTCGTTCCGGCGTGCCCACGATGCGGCGAAAAAGTCACGATCCGAGGCGCGACGCGGAGCGTCGGGTGAACGCCGCCGCTCGAGTTCACGACGGGCGGCCGGTTCGCCGCGGCCGGGACGCTACCCGGCTCGATCTGGATCGGACCCGTGCTGTACGGGGTGTTCCCGATGTCGAGCGTGATCGTCACTGCTCCCGTCGGCACGCCGTTCGGGACGACGACTCGTACCCAGTTTCCGGCCGGATCGACGACGATCGACGTCGCGGGCACCGATCCGAAGGTGACCGCGGTCGTGCCGTCTAGATCCGCGCCGGAGATGGTGATCCGCTGACCGACCACGGCGTGCATCGGCGTCACGCCCAGGAGCTGAGCCTCCGGCGCAGGCGCCGCTGCGGTTCGCGCGGCCGCAGACGCGACGAGGAGAGAGGCGACCACCGAGAGCAGACCGACGATTCCGGCAAGCACCATCCGCGTTCTCATCGGTTCTCCTTTCCCGCCCGCAACTGCAGGCGCGGGCGTGTTACTCCACAGCCGTACAACTCGGGACGGGGCCGCGCCGGTACGGGGTGTGCGGGCGCCTACGCTGCGACCGGCTGGCTGGCCCTAGCCAGCTCGCCGCCGAACCTCGCGCGAGCGACGTAGCGGCCGATCCCCGGTGAGGCGACGAGCTCGCCGCCGGCGACGAGGACGTTGCCGCGGAGCAGCACCGTCTCCGGCGTTCCCACGACCTCGGTGCCTTCGTACAGGTTGTAGTCGATCTTCGAGTGCTGGCCTTTGGCGGTGATCGTGACGTGCTTCTCGGGGTCGAAGACCACGATGTCAGCGTCTGAGCCGACCGCGAGCGTGCCCTTGCGCGGATAGAGCCCGAACAGCTTTGCGGGATTCGTGGCGAGGAGCTCGACCATCCGGTTCAGCGAGATCCGACCCTCGCGGACGCCGAAGTGGTGGATCATCTGCAGCCTGTTCTCGAGCCCCGGGCCGCCGTTCGGGATCTTCGAGAAGTCGTCCCGTCCGAGCGACTTCTGCGTATCCCAGCGGAACGCGCAGTGGTCGGTCGAGATCGCCGAGAGGACGTCGGTGCGAACCGCGTCCCAAAGCAGCTCCTGGTTTGCCTTGTCGCGCGGCGGCGGGGTGTAGACGTACTTCGCGCCCTCGAAGTTCGGTCGCTCGAGGAACGTGTAGTCGACGAAGAAGTACTGCGTGCACGTCTCGCCCGACACGTCCCAGCCCTTCGCGCGCGCGAGCGCGATCGGCTCGACCGCTTCCTTGCACGACACGTGAACGACGTAGAGCGGGCAGCCGGCGACGTGCGCGAGCTGGATCGCGCGGTTCGTCGCTTCCCCTTCCGTCTCGGGCGGGCGCGTCAGCGCGTGCCAGTGCGGCTCGGTGTGACCCTCCGCGAGGGCCTTCTTGACGAGCACGTCGATCGCGTCGCCGTTCTCGGCGTGCACCATCACGAGCGCGCCGCTCCCGGCCGCCACCTCCATCGCCTTGAAGAGCGTCTCGTCGTCGACCTGGAGGGCGCCCTTGTACGCCATGAACAGCTTGTACGAGGTGACGCCCTGCTCCGGCAGCGACGCGAGCTCCTCGAGCGCGCCGTCGAACGACAGGTCGGTAATCGCGATGTGGTAGCCCATGTCGATCAGCTGCTTCCCCTCCGCCTTCGCGTGCCAGTCGGTCAGCGCGTCGGCGAACGTCTGGCCCTTGCCCTGGATGCAGAAGTCGACGTGGCAGGTAGTGCCCCCGAACGCGGCGGCCGTCTGGCCCGACTCGACGTCGTCGATCGTCACCGTGCCGCCGAACGGCATGTCGAGGTGCGTATGCGGGTCGACGCAGCCCGGCAGCACGTACTTGCCGGCGGCGTCGATCACGCGGTCGGCGTCGAGGTCGAGCGACTCGCCGATCAGGGAGACCCGCTCGCCGTCGACGAAGACGTCGGCGACGTAGTCGTCGGCTGCGGTCACGATCCGGCCGCCCTTGATGATGATCGACATCGGCCGAAGTCTAGAACGGAGGGCCGCGGCTTGTCGCGGCCCTCCGTTCGAGGTATCGCAGTCCTACTTGCCGCCCGGCGAGATCGCGACGACGGGCGCCTTCCAGCTCTTGCCGTAGATGTCGGCGCCGGACGCCTTCAGCTCGGCTACGGCCTGGGCCGCGTACTTCGTCGTGTACGCGCCCGACGGCGGCTTCGAGATCACGCCGAACTGCTTCGAGATCTGCGCCGTACGGTTGAAGTCGGCTGCGTTCATGATCCCGATCCCGGATGTGTTCGGCCAGATCAGCTTGTTGATCTCGTTCATCATCCAGGTCTGGTGGCCCTTCGGCAGCGTCGGGCCGTAGGCGAGGGTGTCGTTGACGCACGTCGCCATGTGGTCACGGCAGTAGATCCAGCCCTCGAGCGAGCCCTTGATGAAGGCGACCGCGGTCTTCTGGTTCGCCGGGTCCGACAGCCACTTGTCGGTCGTGAAGAGCCCGTCCTCGAGCATGCCCGTGCCGACGTTCTGCATCTTGATCACGTTGATCTGCGACAGCTTCACACCGCTCTCGAGCACCTGCGCGAGCTCGTTGTACGTCATCGCCGAGGCCGAGTCGACCTTGTGCTGCAGGAAGAGGTTCATGTCGAACGGCTGCTGGACGATCGTGACGTCCTTCGAGTTGTTGGGGTTGATCCCGTTCTTCGTCAACGCCGCGAAGAGCTCCCACTGGTTGCCGCCGAGCCAGTTCGCAACCTTCTTGCCCTTCATCTGTGCGATCGTCGTGATGCCGGAGCTCTTCCAGGTGAGCTGTGTCATGCCCGAGCGGGCGAAGACCTGCGCGATGTTGACGAGGTCGGTGCCCTTGTCACGCGCTG
>Ga0209579_10003089_pt1 | contig 12313 bp, 13 predicted proteins | sample Coa_R1_2_FD_187152 | JGI IMG/M metagenome (GOLD analysis project Ga0209579, IMG submission 187152) | Surface soil microbial communities from Centralia Pennsylvania, which are recovering from an underground coalmine fire - Coalmine... | ecosystem: Environmental > Terrestrial > Soil >... | reverse complement strand
TATGCAAAGGTCCCGCTTTCGCGGGGGTGACGATGGGAGGAAGCTGAGCAGGGTTGAGCCATGAATGGACAGAAACGCGTCGTCATCGTGATCTGCGACAGCCTGCGCCGCGACCTGATCGATCCCGAGGGCACGCCGTTCCTCGCCGAATTGTCCGGGCGCGCGGCCTCGTTCGCGGCGCACCGCAGCGTCTTTCCGTCGACGACGCGGGCGAGCGCCGCCTCGATCGCCACCGGCTGCTACCCGGCGCGGCACGGCCTCCTCGGCAACACGATGGCGCTCGACGAGGGCGCGGGGCTCGTCTGCCGCTCCGCCGGCCACCCCGATTTCCCCGACCGCCTGCGCCGCGCCACCGGCCGCACATTGCACGTGCCGACGCTCGCCGAGCGGCTGCGCTGGCACGGCGAGATTTCGGTCTCGTGCGCCAACGTCTCGCCCGGCGCCGCCTATTTCCAGGACCCCGACGGCCACGGCTATGTCTACCACGCGGCCGGCAGCTATGGTCCCGGCCGCCGCCCGGTCGACGATCCCGCGAGCGCCGCGCTGAAAAAAGGCGTCGCCGGCGACCGCGCGATGACCGAGCGGTTCTGCGCCGAGATCATCGAGGAGCGCGCCCCCTCGCTGGCGATCATGTGGCTGTCGGAGCCGGACTATACCGGCCACCATGCGCCGCTCGGCTCGCCCGAGCACCGCGCCGCGATCGCCGGCGCCGACGCCTGCGTGCGCCAGGTGTTCGCGACCGTGCGGCGGCTCGACCCCACCGGCGACGACATCCTCTTCATCACCGGCTCCGACCACGGCATGGAGACCGTCGCGCACGCGATCGACCTCGACGGCCTCTTGATCGCTGCGGGGCTGAAGGAGGGGCCGGGATCGGGCGATGTCGTCGTCGCGCCGAACGGCACCGCCGCGACCCTTTATTTCGCTGAGCCCGAGGGCGGCCTCGTGCCGCGGGTCGCGCGCTTTCTCGCGGCCGAGAACTGGGTCGGTGAGGTCTTCGCCGGCGACCGCCTCGCGGCGGTCGGCCTGCCCGCCAACAGCGCGATGCGCATCGCGGTGACGCTTGCGAACGAGGAGCGCGACAACCCGCACGGGGTGCGCGGCTACTCTCCGATCGTGCAGGACCCGGCCGACAACGAGAGCAAGATCGGCTTCGGCCAGCATGGCGGGCTCGGCCCCAACGAGCAGCTTCCGTTTCTGATGATCGATGGCGGCGGCTTCGCCCGGGGCGCGCGGCGGGCGCCGACCGCGCTGGTCGACATCGCGCCAACCGTATTGCGCCACCTGCACATGGACCACGACGACATGGACGGAAGCGCCCTGCCGCAGGCGGGCGACTAGAAGTGGCCTCGCTCGGCGACCGCCGCACCGTCGCCGGGCATCCGGCAGCGCCCGGTTCGGCGCTTGAAGTATTGCGCGCGTTTCTGCGCCTCGGGCTGACGAGCTTTGGCGGGCCGGTAGCGCATCTCGGCTATTTCCGCGCCGAATTCGTCGAACGGCGCGAATGGCTCGACGAAGCGGCCTATGTCGACATCGTCGCGCTGTGCCAGTTCCTGCCCGGGCCGGCGTCGAGCCAGACCGGCATTTCGCTCGGCATCCTGCGCGCCGGGCTGCCCGGGGCGCTCGCCGCCTGGATCGGCTTTTCGGGGCCGTCGGCGCTGGCGATGATCCTGTTCGGCTACGGCGTCGGGCGGCTCGGCGACATCGCGAACGTGCCCTGGCTGCATGGCCTCAAGATCGTCGCGGTCGCGGTCGTCGCGCAGGCGGTCTGGGGCATGGCGCGCAATCTGTGCCCGGACCGGGAGCGCGCCAGCGTCGCGGCGGGGGCGGCGCTGGTCGCGCTCGCGGTGCCCTCCGCGGCGGGCCAGATCGGCGCGATTGTCGTCGGCGGGCTGATCGGCTGGTGGCGGTTTCCGGCGCGGTCGGGGGTTGCGGCGGCGCCGCTCGCGGTGCGCATCGCCCGCCCGCTGGCGGTGACCGCGCTGGCCTTGTTCGTCGTCCTCTTGTTCGGGCTGCCGCTCGTCGCAGCGGCCAGCGGGAGCCATGTCGCGGCGCTGATCAGCAGCTTCTACCGGTCGGGCGCGCTGGTGTTCGGCGGCGGCCATGTCGTCCTGCCGCTGTTGCAGCAGGCGGTCGTGCCGCCCGGCTGGGTCGGCAACGACGCTTTCCTCGCCGGCTACGGCGCGGCGCAGGCGGTGCCGGGGCCGCTCTTCACCTTCGCCGCCTATCTCGGCACGGTGATGGGCCCGGCGCCGCATGGCTGGGCCGGCGGGCTGATCTGCCTGGCGGCGATCTACCTGCCGTCCTTTCTGTTGTTGCTGGGGGTGTTGCCGTTCTGGGACGCGCTGCGCCGCCGCACCGCCGTTCGCGCGGCGCTGACCGGGGTCAACGCCGCGGTGGTCGGCCTCTTGCTCGCCGCGCTCTATCGGCCGGTATGGACCAGCGCGATCTTCGGCCCGGCCGATTTCGCGCTCGCTATCGCCGCCTTTCTGCTCCTCGTGATGTGGCGCGTGCCGCCCTGGCTCGTCGTCATCCTCGGAGCGGTCGCGGCGAGCGCCGTCGCGATGTTATAGACATCCGCCGCACGGACGAGGGACGCAGCATGGCGATCACGATGTACGATTTGGCCGGCGCCGAGGCGGAGCGCCGCTTCAGCCCGTTCTGCTGGCGCGCCAAGATGGCGCTGGCGCATAAGGGGCTCGCGGTCGAGACGGTGCCGTGGCGCTTCACCGAGAAAGACAAGCTGCCGCAGCCGAATGCCGGCCGGGTGCCGGTGATCGTCGACGGCGACCGGGTCGTGCACGATTCGACCGCCATCGCCGAATACCTCGAAGAGCGCTATTCCGACCGGCCCTCGCTGTTTGGCGGCGACAGCGGCCGCGGGCTCACGCGCTTCGTCCAGAACTGGACCGAGACGGTGCTGCAGGCCGGGCTGGTCGGCCTCGTCGTGCTCGACATCTGGCGCCATGTCGCGCCGCAGGACCGCGAGTATTTCCGCAAGTCGCGCGAGGAGCGGTTTGGCCGGCCGCTCGAAGACGTCGTGCGCGACCGCGAGGCGCGGCTGCCGGCGTTTCGCGCCAGCCTCGACCCGCTGCGCCGCACCGTCGAGCGGCAGGATTTCGTCTCCGGCAGCGCGCCTTCCTATGCCGACTACGTCGTCTTCGGTGCCTTCCAATGGGCCCGCGCGATTAGCGATTTCGAGGTGCTCGCGGCGGAGGATCCGGTGCGCCTCTGGCGCGGCCGCATGCTCGACCTCTACGGCGGGCTGGCCCGCCGCGCCCCGGCCTACGGCGAGTGACGATGAGCGCAACCGCCGCGGTCGCCGCCGTCGCGCTGATCCTCCATACGCTGGCGGCGGTCGTCTGGGTCGGCGGCATGTTTTTCGCGCTGGTGGTGCTGCGGCCGGCGACGGGGCCGCTCGACCCGGCGCCGCGCCAGGAATTGTGGGGGCGCGTCCTGGGGCAATTTTTTAACTGGGTGATGGCCGCAATCGCGCTGCTTCTGGTGAGCGGCTACGCGATGGTCTTCGCGATCTATGGCGGCTTCCGCGGCATCGGCCTCTACGTCAATCTGATGCAGGGCCTCGGCATTGTGATGATGCTATTGTTTTTCCACCTCTATTTCGCACCGTGGCGACGCTACCAGGCGGCGCTGGCACGGCAGGACCGGCCGACGGCGGCGCGCCAGCTCGAGCAGATCCGCGCGATTGTCTCGATCAACCTAATCCTCGGGCTCGTCACCGTGGCCGTTGGCAGCAGCGGCCGATATTGGGGCTGAGGCCTTCACGGTGCTGCGTTCGGCCCGTGCGCTCGACGCGGCGGTCGCCGGGGCGCTGGACGGGGCGCTGGACGGGGCGCTGGACGGGGCGCTCGACAAGGCGCTCGGGTCGATCGGCTTCAAATGCGCTTCCATCGCGGTCTCGCCGTCGGCCGAGGTCCAGCTGGCGCCTAGCCCGCCATCCTGCTTCGGCTCGAAGCGCAGCGTGCTCTTGCCCTTCTGCTTGAAGACAAAACTGTCGTCGACGATGCGGCCGGTGCGCCGGCTCCAACTCGACGGGTGCTTGTTGTCGACGCTCGGCCCGATCGCGTAGACCGCGGTCAGCTTGTCGCCCTGCACCGCCTCGATCCCGAGCAGCACCTCGCGGCCGTTGGGATAAAACCCATACCACACATCGCGCACGCCATGCGGCGCCGTGCCGCCGCCGGGCGCGCCGCCCGAGCCGATGGCCCCGGTCGGCGCGGCCGCCGCGACCGGTTCGCGCGGCGGGTCGGTCAGTTCCGGAGGCAATTTCAATTCGGCGCTCGGCATTGTCCCCCAGCGCGGCGCGCAGTCGAATTCGCCCGACAGCGCCGCATCGTCGGCGAACCGGCTGATGCAACCGCCGAAGCGCCGCAGGAACAACCCGCTCGATGCCGCCCAGTGTGTCGTGAAATAGGCCGGCTGATCGACGACGGCGTAGCCGAGCCCGCGCTTCGCCAGGATTTCGCGCGAGCGCTCGCCGCGGCCGCCCGGATCGAAATCGTCGTCATGGAAATAGAACACCATGATGCGGGCGCGCTTGATGTGCTCCAAGAGCGGATAGAGCTTGGTCGCGTTGAGCCGCCAGCTGTCGTAGAAATCGTCGAAATTGCCGTAGGCCGCCGGCGCAGTGGCGACGACGGCGTCGACATCGGCCGAGGCGTCCGCCGCCATCAGCGCGAGGAAGCCGCCAAAGGACTGCCCGGCGAGAATGACCTGCTTATAGCCCTGGCGCTTCAACGCGGCGGCGTAATCGGCCAGCCGGTTGGTGCTGTCCTCCAGCGTGTCGCCGCGCGCCAGGCGGTCGAAGCGCATCACATCCCAGCCGTCCCGGCGCAGCGCCTCGAGATAAATCGGCGTCGGCGATTTATAGTCCTCGGCGTTGATCGAGCGCCCGTGGCTCCATACCACCACCCCCTTGGCATGGCCGGGGCCGACATAGGGCCCCGGAAACGCCGGGTCGAGGCCGAGCGCGAAGGCGGTGGAGAACCACGATCCGGCGGCCAGGACCGCGGTGCTCAGGACCGCGACGGCCAGCGTCGTCGACAGCAATCGCTTCATCCGCGCGCAACCCCCTTGCGATACGGCATACCGGTACGCCGCGCGGAGTTTAACAAAACCTCTCTGATTGTGTCACTTCGTAAACGCTAGCGCAGATCAACTCCCCGGGCCGCGCCAAGTTGGCGGAAACGCTGAAGTTTGCGAAGTCTTGCGGTATGCGGCCAACTGGCGCAGATCGATTGCGCGAGGCGGGCGGCGACTATTCGCGCTGGACGCTCATCAAGACAAGCGCGGCGAGGAGAACGCCGATTGCTTCCATGCCGAGGGTGACCTGGCCGAGGATCATGCTGAGCAGCGTGCAAAAAACGATGGCGGACCCGAGCAGCATCGGCATGGCGGCGATCCCAACTGGCAATCCGGGGTTGACGAAACCGGCGAAGCGGCGTTGTAACGGGCGCCGGGCGGGGTTTATTCCCGTGCCCTTGGAGCGGGAAGGCGATGCCGGTACTTTATGTCGCACGCAGCGCCAGGCTCGGCCAGTGGTCGTCCGACGTCGGCTTCGGCAAGCATGTCTACAAGGTCGGGGTCAGCGACGGCGACCCGAAGGCCCTGGCCGCCGCCGGCTGGGCCGGCGAAGCGGACTGGAAGATCGTCCGCCGCGATGACGTTGAGAGCCTCGCCGAATCCGAGGCGTTCGAGCGCCTCGGCCGCAAGGAAAAAATGATCGACCCCAAGCTCTACCCCAAGCTCAAGGGCGCCGCCGGCATCTTCCGCGTCGCGCCGCAACATGTCGAAAACCACATCATCGTCTCGCGCGCGCTGGCCGGCGACAGCGACCGCCTCGACCTGCGCCTCAAGCCCGCCGATTTCGCCGCCTACCTCGTCCACAACGCGCTGCGCTGACGCTGCGCCGCCGCCACCTGAATCTGCTGGCAATCAACAGGCGCCGCACCCCGCCCGCTGCCCGCGCTCCGGGCCTGCCGCCGCGGCCCCGATCGTTTTGGATGATCCGTTGGATCGAAACATTTCCCGTCACCCCCGCGCAAGCGGGAATCCAGAGCAAGCGACGGGCGGTTGCCCCTGGATTCCCGCGTGCGCGGGAATGGCGGTTCAATTTGGTCGGGTACCGCTCTAACGGTGCAATTTACGTTTGTATTGCCGGTTTGTCAAGAACAAACAACGAACTTAGGTCGGCCTCAGGCCGCGCTCGGCTTCAGCTTGTCGCGCAGCGCGGCGAGGGCGTCGGGGGTGTCGATGTCGACGAGGACGCCGTCCGAATCCATTTCAACTTCGCAGACCAGGTCGGCGTGCTCGCCGATCAGGTGCTTGGCGCCAACATCGCCGGCGAGCTCGGCCATTTCCGGCAGAAAGCGGCTGGCCCACAGCACCGGGTTGCCGCGTTTTCCCCGGCGGGTCGGCACGACGATCGCGCGGCCCTCCAAGGGGTTGAAGGCGGCGATCAGCCGGTCGATGTCGCGCCCCGCCACCAGCGGCATGTCGCCGAGGCAGACGATGACGCCGTCGAGCTCGGCCGGCAGCGCCGCGAGGCCGCATTTCAGCGAGGTCGAGAGGCCCTCGGCGAAACCCGGGTTGCGCACCCGCTCGATAGGCAGCTTGCCGAGCGCCGCCTCGACCCGATCGGCCTGGTTGCCGAGCACCGCGACGATCGGCCTTGCATGCGACGAGAGGAGGCGCTGCGCGGTGCGCACCACCATCGGGGTGCCGTCGATCGGCTCCAGCAATTTGTTCGAGCCCATCCGGCTCGACCTTCCCGCCGCCAGGAGCAGCGCCGCGACGCGCGGCCCCGCTGGCACTTGTCGCTCGGGCGCGGCGGCCGGGGCCGGGCTCGCCGCGGCGCGCGGCAGCGGGCGCGACGGGATCTCGGCGAGGAGGCCCCCCGCGCCCATCCGCATGATATCCTGCCGTCCGACCGGCAGCCCGGCGCACAGCCGCTCCAGCACCCAATCAAAGCCGTTGACCTTGGGCGAGCGGGCGCAGCCGGGCAGCCCCAGCACCGGCGTTTTGCCAAGACGGGCGAGCAGCAGCATGTTGCCGGGATCGACCGGCATGCCGAAATGCTCGATTGCCCCACCGGCCATGGCGATCGCCTCGGGGATCACGTCGCGCCGGTCGACGATGACCGAGGCGCCGTGCACCAGCACCATGTCGGCGCCGGCGGCGACCGCCGCGGCGATGCGCGGCGCGAGTTCGGCGGCCCCGTGGGTGCAGCGCTCCTCGGCGACCAGCGCGGAGCCGAGCGCGGCGAGGCGCTGCTCGGTGACGGCGCGGGTCTTGTCGAGAATGCTTTCCTTGAAGCCCGGCAGCCGGGTCTGGATCAGCGCGACCCGGCGCGGCGCGAAGGCGGCGACCCGCAGCAATGGCTCGCCCTTCAGCGCGAACGCGGCGGCGGCCTCGACCGCTTGTTGCGGCACCGCGAACGGGATGATCTTGATCGTCGCGACCATCTGGCGCGGCTCGACGACGGTAAAGGGCGACAGGGTGCCAAGCGTCACCGCCTCGTCGACCAGGTTCAGGCGGTCGAGCCGGTCGCGGTCGAACACCAGGAGCCCCTTGGCCGCGGCGAAGAGGTTGGCGCGGCCGGTGAAGGCGGCGGCGGTCGCGATGTTGGGGCCGGCGGCGGCGGCGGCGATGCGGGCGGCGGCCGCGTCCTCGCGGATGTCGCCGGGGTCGAGCCGGGCCGCGACGATGCGCCCGATGCCGGCAGCCGCGATCAACTCGACATCGGCGGCCGACAATACCCGCCCCTTCTTCAGCGCCGCGCCATCGAGCCTGAGGCTATGCGCCAGGATCGCCCCCTCGGCCTCAACCGCCGCGATCTCGCCGAATTTCATCGGGTTCTCAGCCAGTTGTCATCCCGGCGAAGGCCGGGACCCATTTGTCGGCCGCGCGAGCGGCTGCCCGATGGGTCCCGGCCTGCGCCGGGATGACCAAGAGTGGGGTAAACGCAGCGCGTCACGCCGCCTCGGCCTTCGCCGGCTGCTCTGCGCCGCGGCGCAGCACTTGCGTCATCTCGGCGAGGATCGAGATCGCGATCTCGGCTTGCGACACGGCGCCGATCGGCAGGCCGATCGGGCCGTGGATGCGGGCGAAATCGGCTTGGCCGAAGCCGAGTTCGGCGAGGCGATCGAGGCGCCTTGCATGGGTGCGCTTCGAGCCGAGCGCGCCGATGTAGAAGCATTCCGAGCGCAGCGCCACCGCCAGCGCCGGATCGTCGAGCTTGGGGTCGTGGGTCAGCGTCACGACCGCCGAGCGATGGTCGGGCTTCAGCCGCTCCAAGGCTTCGTCCGGCCATTCGGTGGTCAATTCGACGCCGGGGAAGCGCGCCTCGGTGGCAAAGCTGCCGCGCGGGTCGATGACGATCGCGCGGTAATCGGTCAACGCCAGCATCTGGGTCAGCGGCTGCGCGATATGCACCGCGCCGATCACGAAGCAGCGCCGCGGCGGGCTGAAGACCTGAACGAAGACGCGGCCCCCCGCGGTGTCGAGGGTTACGTTGCGGTCGCTGCGCAGGGCGTCGCGCATCGCCGCTCGCTGTGCGTCGTCGAGTGCGAGGTCGCCCTCGAAGCGGCCGGCGTCGAGCAGCGATTGCGCGCCGCTCTGGAGTTCGGTGGCGAGGGCGACTGAGCGGCTGGCACGGCCGGCGGCGATCACCGCATCGAGGTATTTCGTTCTCATTCGACGCGCTCGACAAAAATTTCGATCTTGCCGCCGCAGGCGAGGCCGACTTCCCAGGCCTGGTCGTCGGTGATCCCGAAATCGAGGAGGCGGGGCTTGCCGTCGCGGATCACCTCCTGCGCCTCCCCGATGACCGCGCCCTCGACGCAGCCGCCCGACACCGAGCCGACAAAGGCGCCGTCGTCGGACACCACCAGCTTGGCGCCGGCGGGCCGGGGCGACGAGCCCCAGGTCTTGACCACCGTCGCCAGCGCGACCCCCTGGCCCGCCGCCCGCCAGCGCGCCGCCTGCTCCATGATTTCCGCCGTGTCGGTCATTTCGCGTTCCTATAGCGATAGAATGAGGCGTCATTCCCGCGAAAGCGGGAACCCAGGGGCCGGCGCTTCGTCGCTGGCCCTGGGCCCCCGCTTCCGCGGGGGCGACGGTCGGTTGATTCCGAAAATCGTGAACCTCAGCATTCTTCCCGCATTCCGTAGCGTTCCTGCGCCATCGCGGCGGCGCTCGCGCGTTGCGCCGCGCCGCTGATCACCTCGATCAGGGTTTCCAGGCTTTCCAGATTATGCACCGGGCGGAACTCGTCGACATAGGGCAGCATCGCCTTCATGCCCAATGATCTTGGTTCGAACCCCTCGTAGCGCAACAGCGGATTGAGCCAGATCAACAGGCGGCACGAGCGGTGCAGCCGGTCCATCTCGTGCGCGAGGCCGGTGCCGGCGTCGCGGTCGAGGCCGTCGGTGATCAAGAGGACGACGGCGCCCTGTCCCAAGACCCGGCGCGACCAGAAGCGGTTGAATTCGCGCACCGAGTGGCCAATGCGGGTGCCGCCCGACCAGTCCGCCACCGCTTCTGCCACCCGGTCGAGCGCGACATCGACATCCTTGTAGCGCAGAAAGCGGGTGATGTTGGTGAGGCGCGTGCCGAAGACGAAGGTGAAGACGCGGTCGCGGTCGTTGGTGATCGAATGCATGAAATGCAGGAAAACCCTGCTGTAGCGGCTCATCGAGCCGGAGATGTCGCACAGCACGACCAGGGGCGGCGGGCGGCGGCGCTGGCTCTTGCGCTTCAATTCGATGAGGCCGCCCGAGCGCAGCGCGGCGCGCAGGGTGGCGCGCATGTCGGTGCGGGCGCCGCGCGGGTCCTTGGCATAGCGGCGGGTCGGAATGTCGTGGATCGGCAGGCGCAGGCGGGCGATCGCCGCCTTGGCGCGGGCCAGTTCCTCCAAGGACATCTTCTCGAAATCCATGCCGTGCAATTGTTCGCGGTCGGAGGCGGTCATCGCCGCGTCGATTTCGAGTTCAACTTCGCCGCTGTCCTTCGCCTCGCGGTCGGGGTGCAGTGCCTCGGCGAGGCGGCGGATCATCTCGGCGCCCTGGTCCTGCGGAATATCGACGTTGAGCTGCGGCAGGACGAGGCCGAGCATCTTTTTGAGGAGCTCGGGGTTGCGCCAGAAGACGTGAAACGCCTGGTCGAACAATTGGCGCTGGTCGGCCCGGTTGACGAAGATCGCGTGCAGCGTCCAGTAGAAATCACGCCGGTCGGCGATGCCGATCTTCTCCACCGCGGCGACCGCGTCGAGCACCTTGCCCGGCCCCACCGGCAGCCCTGCCGCCCGCAGCGTCCGGCCGAAATGCATCAGATTGGCAACGAGCCGCCCGTCAGTGTGACCGACAGCCGTCATCGGTGCCTAAACGAGAAGAAGGATTTGGCTCGATCCCACCGATCTAGCCTGTCGCGTCGCTGTGCGGCAGCCATCAAAGCGCACCCAATCTAATTTAGCCGGTGCTCCCTGCCCCGATACGTACCAGCAACTACGATTACAGGATTATACTCCCACCGGGTCAGTCTCTTATAGCGCCACCATCTTGGTGGTACTTTAATAATGGACATGAATGTTAATGATTTTCCACACTCTTCTTGAATTACTTTTGAAAGTCGTTCGCTCTCTTCAATAGACCAATCAATTTCATCTTGTTTAAAGCTGCGCGCCGGGATGACCAATATTCCAAGCCTTACTGCATTCGCTTTATCTGGGACAGATTTATGGAAATCATCTTTAACTTCATCAAGCTGCCGTTGGAGTGCATCCCAGCGGTTCCGTACATTAGTTGATTTTTTGGCACTTAACCCGATTGGTTGCCGCTTCAATTCAATCACGTAATGGCAGTTGCAATGATGGCACCAGAAATCTGCTCTTCCTGCGTTTGCCATGTCTTCCGTCAGTCGCTCGTACGGCAACTCTGACATATGTATCGGAGTTATCTCATCTATCGCACAAGCCAGAGAAGAATACATGTTTCGCTCTCTTCCTCGTAGCGGAAAAGCATATGCACGACGCGGATTATACCTAATAGTATATTCGTTAGATTGGGCCGCGAGATTGTTCACTAGCCGCTTGAACATTTTCGCAGAACGCCGAAATAGAGGCTCCCTGTCGGGAAATTTGTAATGAGAAACCTGAAGATGCTGCATGGATGGCCCCTCTTCTCAAATAGGGTGTTTTTTCATAAACTGCTGCTTACAAATCTATGGGCCACCGCCTATTGATCTTCGCGCGGGGCGGCGGCGATTTCGGATTTGACGAGGTCGAGGAGTTTGGCTGCTTCGCTCCCCTGGATGCGGGCGATGTCGTCCTGGTATTTGAGGAGCACTCCCAGCGTGTCGTTGATCGCTTCGGGGGTCAGTTCGAGAACGTCCAATTGCATCAGCGCCTCGGCCCAGTCGATCGTCTCGGCGATGCCGGGCAGCTTGAAGAGATCCATCTTGCGCAGTTTCTGCACCAGCCCGACGACCTCGCGCGACAGCGCCGCGCTCGCCCGCGGCGCCTTGCGCTTGAGGATTTCGAGTTCGCGCTCGGCGGTCGGGTAATCGACCCAATAATAGAAGCAGCGGCGCTTCAACGCGTCGTGGATTTCGCGGGTGCGGTTCGAGGTGATGACGACGATCGGCGGGTGCTCGGCGTGGATCGTGCCGATCTCGGGGATCGTCACCTGGAAGTCGGAGAGCAGTTCGAGCAGATAGGCTTCGAACGGCTCGTCGGTGCGGTCGAGCTCGTCGATCAAGAGCACCGGCGGGCCTTCGAGTTCCGGCTCCAAGGCCTGCAACAGGGGCCGCTTGATCAGGAAGCGGTCGGAAAAGATCGTGTTCTCGATCTCGCTGCGGTCCTCTTCGCCGGCTTCGGCGAGGCGGATTTCGATCATCTGGCGGGCGTAATCCCACTCGTAGACCGCCGAGGAGACATCAAGCCCCTCGTAACACTGCAGCCGGATCAGGCGCCGGCCCAGCGCGCTCGCCAGCACCTTGGCGATCTCGGTCTTGCCGACCCCGGCTTCGCCTTCGAGAAACAAGGGCCGCGCCAGGTGCAGGGAGAGGTGCACCGCGGTCGCGAGCGAACGGTCGGCGATGTAATCGGCGCTGCCGAGCATCTCGAGCGTGGCGCCAACCGAGGCGGGCAGGGCGGTCATTCGCGGTGGCGCAGCCAAATCAGCCTCGATCGCAACAAAATCCCCCTCCCGACGGGAGAGGGGGAGGGCGGCGCACTCGGATACGCATCGCCCGGCTCCGCAGGTATTTAATCGCATCGACGGGACGGCGCTACCCC
>Ga0209579_10003087_pt1 | contig 12317 bp, 9 predicted proteins | sample Coa_R1_2_FD_187152 | JGI IMG/M metagenome (GOLD analysis project Ga0209579, IMG submission 187152) | Surface soil microbial communities from Centralia Pennsylvania, which are recovering from an underground coalmine fire - Coalmine... | ecosystem: Environmental > Terrestrial > Soil > Unclassified... | reverse complement strand
TGTAAAAGACTGGACACGAACTCGAGTAAAAAAATAATAAAATGGGTCCACAAAAAATGACTGCATTTATCGTTAAAAGGACTTGATGAAAAAATGCTGACATTTTAGTGTGGCTGAAAAATCATTGGTATTCGGCGATACAATAATTACTATTTTAGGTTTCTTGAAATATAAGTTCTGAATTGATTGAATGAAGTAAATTTTGTCTGCAACTATCGTAAGAAATTTGCCATAAAAATAAACTAAGTATGAAAAGATTTTTATATTTCCATATCCCGATGCTTATACTCCTTTTTTCCCAGGTTGTTTATTCACAAAAACCACAATTTTTCAACTTGGCTCAATTATTAAAAGAAAATAAATTGATAACGTTTGATGTTGTCGCTCTGAATGATAGTCAAAAACAAGGGGTATCTTGTAATAATGGTATATTTTATTTAAAGGATGTGACCTTTTCAAATGGGATCATAGAGGTTGATTTAAAAGGAAAGGACACTTGCTTTTTAGGCATTGCCTTTCATGGAATGGACACTACCACTTACGAATCTGTTTATTTCCGGCCTTTTAACTTTCAGACTAAAGATACACTTAGAAAAAATCATGCTATTCAGTATGTAAGTTATCCTCAATATCCATGGGAAAGATTGCGACAAGAGCACCCTTTAATGTATGAAAAGGCTGCTCCATCGTTATTTCCTGGTGAATGGTTTCACGTTTGTATTATCATACAGGATGATTGGATCACAGTTTATTTAAATCATTCTCAAGAGGAGACATTAAAAATAAAAAAATTAAGCAATCGTAATAATGGAATGCTGGGTTTATGGGAATTCGGACAAAATACAGGTGATTTTGCAAACCTGATGATTACGAAGAACGAATGAATTTCAAGGTTTATATAGAGAATCTTATTTCTCGCGTATTCACCATGCAGATTTTATCGAAAGCTATTCAATTGTAATGTCTCGGAAAATACCCATGAATTTTATTGTCGAAATAAGTTGTTATGATGCACCAGTAATTTGATGATTAGAACAACAAGGAAATCCATGAGGTTTGACACAATCACACAGGCACCATTTAAAGCGGAATCCAGGTGGCGGATGGGGGTCAACATCAGCGGAATAAACAGTCAAATTCGCTTTCCGAAATTTTATGGTTCATTTTTTATCATATAAGTTTCATTGCAGGAAGTTTTGATCAATCATTAAAAAAATTGTCCTTCAATTGATTCAACTTCAATCTTTATTTTTATTTTTGTGAGGTATTTATAGCAAAGCTAGTCTTGGTGAGCGATTCGGTGAGCTGAAAAGTGATCTTGTTTAAAAGTGATTGAATTCCAATTTTTTCCAGAATTAGGTTGACTCCGATATTCTCCACCTCGAGAAGAAAAAAGAAAAATACTGGCCACCAGTTTGGTGCTATTTACAAAGTGCTCATTTAATTCACCAGGAGAGGGGCGACCCACAAAGAAATATTGCAATGCTTTTGCGTGCGCACGCATGATGCTGGTAGTTGCACAGTTTTCTTACTTCGGCCGAATATTACCATTAGAATCTAATGATACTTCAACATTTTTTTTCTTTTTCATGCTCTTTCTCACATTTTCCCGATGCATGGCCCCCCATTCACTTAATTTATCCAAGACCGCGCTCAGTGTGTCGGCATATTGAGTCAATTCATATTCCACAATGACGGGAGTGCCCATCAGTACCTTACGTTTAACAAATCCATTCAATTCCAATTCCTTCAATTCAGAAGAAAGCACTTTCGCCGAAATACCATCTATCAATCGTTGAAGCTCATTGAACCTTTTGGTACCATGCAATAAGCCAACGATTATTCTCAATTTCCATTTACCACCGATCGCATAGAGTGCATCTGCTACAGCATTCAATCTTGATTTGCACAGCGATTCTGAATCTGTCCCGGTATCGATTTGCAACTTAGTCATATTATTCGCCTCCTGCTTACTCAAAGGTAACTACTAACCTTTTGTATAGTACTTACAATTTGTAAGTAAAGGTATATAACTTTGCGTTATCAATTTAATTAAAAGAAAAAAAATAATCATGACGACAACAAAATGGGTACTGGACCCCACACACAGCATCCTGGGGTTTAAAATTAAACACCTGATGATTTCCAACGTATCCGGCACATTTAAAAACTTTAGTGCGGAAGTAAAGACGAATGGGACAGATTTCACTTCAGCTCAAATTGATCTGACTGCTGAAATGGAATCCATTTTCACCAACAATGAACAAAGGGACGCCCACCTTCGTGCTTCAGACTTCTTTGAGGTTGAGCATTATCCGGTGCTGCAATTCAGGTCAACAAAGATTGAAAAGATAGACAACGACACATTTGCTCTATACGGTGAGTTAACGTTGAAAGGCATTACAAGACCGGTTAAGCTGCATGTAGCGTACAACGGAGTAGCTAAAGATCCATGGGGCGGGGAAAGAGCAGGATTTGTAATTACGGGTAAGATCAATCGCAGTGAATGGGGAATTAATTTTAACGGGGTGCTTGAAAAAGGTGGAGTAGTGCTAAGCGATGAAGTAAGAATTGAAAGTGAGTTGCAGCTCGTGAAACAGGCGGTATCAGTAGCTGCGTAATATATAAAACAAGTATTATGTCAATTAATAGAAAACTGGTAAAAATAGACACACCCAGAGGTGAGCCGGGCTTTCTGGGCGCGGGGCACACCGCCCGGCCATTGCTCAGCGGAAGTTTTTCTGAAACCGATCCCTTCATTATGCTAATGGATGACGTGCTGGATAAGAAAGACAATGTTCCGGTTGGCGGGCCGCATCCACATGCCGGCTTTGAAACCGTCTCCTTTTTACTCGAAGGTGAAATCGGTGATGAGGCTCACAAAATGAGGGGAGGTGACTTCCAGATCATGACAGCAGGTAGCGGGATCGTTCATACAGAAACCATTGATAAGATAGCCAGGCTGCGCCTTTTGCAATTATGGCTGAACCTGCCAAGCGGGTTCAGGTGGGCGACACCAAGGGTGCAGGACCTGCAGGCGGAGCACGCGCCGGCTTTCAGGGAAAGCGGCGTTTTGATAATACTTTACAGTGGTTCACTGAATGACCTCAGGTCCCCGGTTCAAAATTATACGCCCCTGATTGTAGCGGACATCCGCATCGATCCGAAAGTGGCAACTACTCAGCAAATTCCCGGAAATTTCAACAGCTTCTTGTACGTCCTGCAGGGCAGTGTGAGCGTTGGGGAGCCTGGAATCCAGTTGAAGCAGGGCCAGGTTGGATGGCTGGACCTGTCAAATGCCGAAGATCAAAGTGAACTCATCCTGACAGCGGGAGAAGATGGTGTTCGATTGGTGTTGTATGGGGGAAAACCAACAGGTGAAAACATAGTGTCTTACGGCCCTTTTATTGCTGATAATGCTGAGGATATTCAACGCCTGTATCGTGAATACAGTAAAGGCAAAATGGAACACATTTCTAGGGTTCCAGCAGCTCAGAGAATATTATATTAGACAATCTTTTCATGGAATGCAAATTTTGATTGGTTTCACGGCTGGTATAAGTCCGGATTATTAGCCTGCGGTTAAGACCTGGATACTCTGGGCTAATTTGAATGTTCAAAGATTAAGCTCCTTAGCGATCTGCTCGTCCAGGGCCTTATTTATTACAGCCTACTTGCGAAATAATGACAAAATTCCGAGGTGAACACTCACCCAAAAAGACAGAAGATAAATAAATTCAGTTAGGGCGATTTAGGCTCCCTGATGGCATCAGCAATATCAGCTGTGTTTTTAACAATAATCAGTAAAAACTAACGGCAATGACTAACCGATAAAATGTGCTGAAAATTTTTATTAATTTATCTGCTTTCCCTTTTCGAACCGGTGCACGTTTTTGCCGGTTCGCGTCTTTTGTAAGATTATATCCAGAATTAATTTGGCGATTAATCATTTATTATTGATTTATTAAGCGTCAGCATAGTTTATTTGCACTGGATAAAAAAGTCAAATGATCAAATATTATGATGTCCCCGTTCTCTCCAAACTGTTGGTCATTTTTCTGTTTTGTTTTCCAACAAGAAGTTCGGAAATAAATTCACCATCAGGATACACAGATCAATACGCATTTGACAAAACAATAACACGAAGCGTTTTAGAAAATTATTTGTCCAGAGCCATTACCATGCAAGATCTACTGTTGGGGCAGGGCGATTTTGATGATAACATCCGGATGCTAAAACATATCGGGGCAAAATATATCGGAAGAAGTGTATGCCAGTGGGGTGACGAGGCCGATTTGATGAAAAATTTTGCGAAAGAAAAAAATCTCGCCTTTCAGGTGCACCAAATGGACCCCTGGATCGTATTGGAAGCCTGCATTTTTGAAATCGTTACCACTCAGATCAATCAGGTTGCTGTTCCCGGCTGGGCTTTTACAGAATTGGGTTTGAGGATCGAAAAAAGGAATTTCCGTTATGATAGCATCATCTATGCTGATGGACAGATGCAGGATCACTGGCAAAAGGGTTCGTCGGTCCCTGATATCAGCAGAAGCGAAACCAAGCTTTTATTTTATTTTTTAGCCCGTTCTTATATTGATTTGGGAATAGAAGGAATTCATTTCGGTCAGGTAGAACTGATGAATAAAAATGATCCGAACCTGGATCATTATGCACAATTGCTTTCTCTGATCAGGTCTTATGCTCTTGTACATGCCAGGAGGCACATGATACTCTGCAATGCCCATGTTCCCGGCGGCGGATTTGTCAGGGGCGGTCACCTCCTTATGGATTTTCATGCATTCCCATTAAGAATTATGGAAGTCCGAGATAGTCCGCAGGAGGCGGTGCTGCAACTCGGTTTTTCGGATGGCTTGTACAATCGAAGTAAAGGAGGATACACCTATAGCGGATGGTACTGTGATCACCTTCCGTACCTTGTCGAGTTCGACAATTATGGTGTCAGTAAACATCCGGGCGAGCAAAATCCCAAGCCACTAAGCCGGGGATTTGATTGGATCTGGGGATACGATGAGATCAGCTGGTTTGCGCATCAATCAAAGTCTTACCGGGAAAACTGGCTACGTTATGCCATCAACTGGATTAAGAAAATTGACCCTAATGCTTTTTTAGAGATGCCGGGAAGCAGAATGGTGTCATCTCCGCTCGATCATAAAAAATGGTATTATGCCAACTCGCCATCCGCAAAAATTCCTGATGGGTCGGGCGATGAAGATGCAATAGGATCTCTATGGAGACTGACAATCCCCAAATAAATGTTCAATGGTTTAAGCAAGATGCTGCGGCCGGGGGTTTGTTTATACTTACCCCCTTAGTGGCATTGAGGACTAAAGACCTACAGCCGGGCTCATTGGCCGCTAAGCGCTTGGGAAAAAATTCGTATTCCCGGTGAAAAATCATCAACTGAATAAAGAAATGTATCTGCTGCCAGGAGAACTGTTTTAAGAATTAATAAATTAATGCAGTTATTAATCAAATATTAGCGGTTTCATTAATGTCTCGTTGCGTTATTTGTGTCTTTATTCACCAAAACTATTGCTAAGTATGAAAAAGGATCTAATAATGCTGCTATTAGCATTCTGCCTGGTTGTGCAAGTTTTTGGCCAAACCCGTTCTGTCAAGGGCAAGGTAACGGATGCAGATGGCCGGCCACTGGCCGGAGCGACCGTAAGCGTTAAGAATGGCACTGTGTCGACCTCTACCGACGCAGATGGAAATTTCCAGATCAATCTAAGCCAACAGGGGAAAACGACACTGGTCGTGACCTATGTGGGATATTCAGGTTTGGAGGTTGTTGTCAAGGGGGGCAACTATTTTTCGATACCCTTGGAAAGGCTGGGCGGTGCATTGAGCGATGTTATCGTTGTAGGGTACGGACAGCAGCGAAAAAGAGACGTTACCGGGGCCATAAGTACGGTAACTGCTGAGGAGATCGCTAAAAGGCCGTTGGTAAGGCTTGAAGATGCGCTCCAGGGAACGACACCCGGGGTTGCTGTTCAAGAAGTTAATGGTAATCCGGGATCCGGGCTTAGCGTCCGTATCAGGGGTGCGAACTCCATCACTGGTGGCAACGATCCACTGTATGTCGTCGACGGATACATTGGGGCTCCTCTCGGAAGCATCGACCCATCGGATATCGAAAATTTGCAAGTCCTCAAAGATGCATCCGCTACAGCCATTTACGGTTCCAGGGCAACCAATGGGGTTGTACTCATCACCACGAAATCCGGTCATGAAGGAGCTGCCAAGCTCAACAGCTCTATCTGGGTCAGGCAAGACGAAATCCCCAAATACCTTAAACTCATGGATGCCTATGATTTTGCTGTTAATGCAAACCTGAAGGCAACCTCAAGTGGCGGCTCGGCAGTGTTCACTCCGGCGCAGCTGACAGCCTTTCAATCCAATCCCGGGACGAACTGGCAAAAAGCAGCCACTCAGAAGCCCATTGTGCAGAACTATGAGGTTTCCGTATCCGGGGGCTCAGCGAACGCTAAATATTATTTCTCCATGGACTACCTCAGCCAGCCGGGGCTACTCAAGAACGAATATTATAACCGCGCCACGCTGAGATCCAACTTGGATTTTAAAGTCACGAGTAAACTGGATCTGAAGTTCAATGTGCTTGTTGCCGTTCCGAAAGGCCATAATAATTCTTATGGCGGGGATGGTGGCGATCCCTACGCCACGAGCTTATTGTTTGACCCCACTTCTCCCGTCAAGGATCCCGTCACCGGCCAATATATTCTTCAATCCCAGTACGGAACCTTGAATGTCAGCCCAGTAGCACAGTTACAAAATCAGCAGGTGGATAATAATAACAGCGATGCGCTTGGTACAGGCTCGCTCACTTACCATATCCTGAAGAACCTTAGTCTCACGTCCACGAACTCCTACGAAATGAATTACGGTTGGAACCGAACGTTTATGGGATTGGGAACCAGCCAGACCGTGGTCAACGGGATCACTTCAGGTTTTGCGAATGCTCAAACCACCTGGAGCCGTACATTCGTGACCAGTAATTTCCTAACCTATAACCTGCTGGCAGGCAATCACTCATTGACCGTCGTCGGTCTCACAGAGTTCCAGACGAATACCAACCAGAACTTCGCGGCGCGTTCATCGAACTTGTCCACCTATTCTCTGGGTTATTATGATCTTGCCCTGGGCGGAACGGAGCTGACCACTTCCGGTTATAATTCATCGCAGTTGCAGTCTTATATGGGAAGGGTCAACTATTCATATAAGGACAAATACCTGCTTACTGCCAGTGTAAGGGACGATGGTTCTTCTGTGCTGACAAAAAAATATAGCACATTCCCTTCCGCCGGCTTGGGCTGGATTATTTCCAAGGAGGGTTTCATGGAGAAGTCCAAAACATTTTCGTTGCTCAAGCTAAGGGTCACCTGGGGAATAACCGGTAACCAGGCTATAGGGCCGTATAATTCCATCCAGCAGATCGGCACAAGCGGCGTACCCTACTATTTCGACGGGACTACCCCCTCTGTCGCCACGCCGATCGGGCCGCCGGTTGCAACCAGTCTGAAATGGGAAACCACTAAACAAACCAATATCGGTATCGAATCCGGCTTTCTAAATAACCGGTTGATGGTTACGGCTGAGGTTTACGACAAAGAGATCAGCAACCTGCTCTATAATTATTCAGCACCCGGTTATCTTGGCGGCGGCACTTATCCGCAAAACATCGGCGGCATACGAAATCGGGGCGTCGAGTTGGCGGTTTCGGGCTCTCCGATACAGGGCGCAGGCAAGATAACCTGGAACACTCATTTCGAGATATCTTTCAATGACAACAAAATTTTGAATCTAAGTGGGCAGGACAACCTTGTTGTCAATGGGGTCGGACAGCTACAGGTTGGTGTTTCTGTCCTGAAAGTGGGTCAACCCCTTGGAGAATTTAACGGATATAAATTCCTGGGTACCTGGAAATCCAGCGAAGCGGCCGAGGCGGCGACATTTGGTAATCTGCCTGGCGATGCCAAATACCTAGATGTCAATAAAGACAACAAAATCAGCACAAGCGATTATACCACGATCGGGAACGGGATACCCAAATTTACCTGGGGTTTCATCAATGATTTCACTGCAGGCCGTTTTTCCCTGAGTGTTATGATCAGCGGTCAAGGCGGCTCGCAAATATATTCGCAAACTCAGGCTTACTTATGGGGTCTCTCACCGGGGGTACGCAATGCAACTACTGAGGACGCGACCAAAATGTGGACTCCCCAGAACCAAACAAATATTCCCGATTATAATGCCAAAGTCCCTTTCTTTCCTAACAGCAGCCGTTTTGTCTATAGCGCGAATTTCGTGAAACTCAAGAATTTGTCCCTTACATATAACATCCCGCAAGCTATTTCAGCCAAAGCCGGTTTACGCAGTTTGGATATCTATGTGAGCGGACAGAACCTGATAACGGTCAGCAGTTTCCCTGGAGCAGATCCGGAGGTAACGAATGCGCAAAATGCCTTGCTGCAGGGAGTGGAAACGGCAGTCGTTCCAAATCCGAGGAGCTTTACCCTTGGGGCCAGGATCGGATTTTAGAAGTTAGCATCTAGTTTGAATCACTAAGAATAAGAAGTAAAAAATTGACTACAATGAAACTAAAAATTTTAATTCCATTTGCAATCATGGCGGCGCTGATATCGGCGGGGTGCTCAAAATTGAAAGAGAATCCGCTGGCAAGCCTGACGCCTGGAACTTATTTCAAGACTGAAGCAGACCTGGACGCCTGTGTGGCAGCCATGTACCAGAATATGGTCGCGGATGCCGGCTATGCATTTGATTACCCGACGTATCCCTATTTTGGCGCGGACGACCTGACAACCAATCCCGCTAACGGAAAAAGCAGCCAGCCGGAATGGGACCAGTTGAATGCGAGCCCGTCCAATGGGCAGATTAACAGTGATTGGCAAACGCCTTGGACCGCGATCCGCAATGCGAATGTTGTCACGGACAATTATCTAAAACTACCCGCCAGCGCCGCCCGAAATCAAGCTGTGGGCGATGCTTTGTTTGTCAGGGCCTGGAGTTATTTTATCCTGGTCCGGACCTACGGACCACTTCCGATCGTTATCACCGCGGAGCCCGCGACCTATCGTCCCCAGAGGGATTCCGTAGCCAAAGTGTATGCGCAGATCGTAAGCGATCTGCAGGCCGCCATAGCTATTCTTCCACCCTATACCGGAGCAGCCCAGTCTTCGGGCAGAGCGACGCAAAACGCGGCAAGGACGGTGCTGGCTGAAGTATACCTGACCATGGCCACTTGGCCTTTGAACCAGACAAGCAATTACGCCCTGGCTGCTGCGGAGTCGGATTCGGTGATATTGTCCGGCCAGTACAGCCTGGTGCCGGATTACGGTCAGGTTTTTACTACCAATGACAATTCGGAAAGCGTTTTCGCTCTTCACTTCAACGTTGCCGGTGGGGCCCCAAACCGTCTCTTCGGGGATTGTGCCGGGGACTGGGATGAGGTTGGCGAAGATGGGAATTTCGGCTGGGAGGAATTCTACCCCGAGCTCAATTTCTTCCTTGCAGCCACGCCCTGTACGAGGACAAATGAAGAATTCTATACGCAAATCAAACTGATTCGGCCAGATAAGGTGACGTTCGATATTGTACCTTACAATTCACCCCGTTGCGTGGCTGCACTTCAGCATCCGCAGTACAGGAAGTTCAGGGCCGGGCTTGTTGTGGGTGGAGTTGCAACCGGGATAAACGAAACGGATTCAACTATTATATCCATGAATCCGAGTACGAACAAGACAACAGACATCTTTCGTTATCCAATGGCGCTGTTGTGTTATGCAGAAGCCTCCGATATGGCGGGCGGCGGACCGACAGCTGCCGGCTATGCAGCGCTAAACCTGGTCCGGGCTCGGGCCGGCGAAGCTCCTATGGCCGCGGGACTTTCCCAGATCGCCTTTCGTGATACCGTGGTTTTCGAACGGGCCTACGAGTTCGCTGCCGAGTACGGCATGCGTTGGTACGATATCCAGCGGCTTCAGATCCTACCGCAAGTGGTAGCCGCCAGAAGCCCCCTGGAAATCCAGATCCCCGCTTCTAGTATAGCAACGCTACAGACGAGATACTATTCTCCTATTCCCTTAAACGAGATGTTAGTGAACCCGACCTGGGTCCAGAATCCGGGATATTGATGTTTATTAAAAGGGCATTGATGTTTATTAAAGATTAGCCATGGTCGTCATGGCTAATCCTTTATCTAAAGGTTTTTCGTTCCATTGAGCCAGGTGTTTTTCAAAAGCTAACTATTTTATGATTGTAAGACTGTTATTCAGCACGGCGTTATTTTCATGGGTATTTTCCTGCCCCGCGCAAGACAAATACAGCCAGTCGTCTTGCTTTCCTTCGTACAAAGGACTCGTCATGGCTGGATACCAGGGATGGTTCAACGCCCCCGGAGACGGATCATCGATGGGTTGGAATCATTATGGAACTTCGGAAGGACGATTCGAACCCGGTTATTGCAAGATCGATTATTGGCCGGAGGTTAGCGAATACGCAAAAACCTATAAGACCCTTTTTACCACGGCTGATGGAAATCCTGCGTATGTTTTTAGCTCTTTCGACAGCCAAACCACTTCCACTCATTTTGAGTGGATGAAAAATTATGGCATCGATGGGGTCTTTTTGCAGCGAAATCTCGCTGCAGTAAAAGACCCAATACAGTTTAATCACGCCAACCAGGTATTGAAAAGCGTGGTATCTTCTTCCCGACGCTATCATCGCGCCATTGCGGTCATGTATGATTTTTCTAATCTGAGCGAAAAAAATGATGACTGGCTTCGCATCATTTCGGATTGGAAGTACTTGGTTGATAGCTTGCATATTGCTTCCGGAAAGGCGGAGGAACAAACCTATCTCTTTCATCACGGTAAGCCGCTTATAGGAATTTGGGGAGTAGGCTTCCCCGACAGACCCAATAACCTGAAGCTTACTGAAAAAATAATCGATTTTTTTAAGAATGATCCGGTGTATGGAGGATGTTCGGTGATCTTGGGTGTGCCGGCGTTCTGGCGAGACCTGGGGAGAGATTGTGAAAAGGACCCTTACCTGCTTGAGCTAATTAAAAAGGTGGATATTGTTCGCCCATGGTTTGTCGGGCGGTTTAATGAGGATTCTTACGCACAATTTAACACCCGTCTCGCACCGGATATCTCCTGGTGCAAACAAAACCACCTTGACTACGCGCCGGTTGTTTTTCCAGGATTCAGCTGGCACAATATGCACCCTGAAAAAGCATCGGCTCAGATCCCGAGGAACCGAGGAAAATTTTACTGGAAACAGCTCGCCGGCGCAATCGAAGAAGGCGCAGAAATGATTTATGTTGCAATGTTTGATGAAATGGATGAAGGCACTGCCATTTTTAAAATGACCAATAACCCGCCAGCAGGACTTAGTAAATTTGAAAAATTTGAAAGCGGCGTGCCAGAAGATTATTATTTGTTCCTGACAGGTTTTGCAGCACGTATGTTGAAAAAGCAAATACCATTTCAAAGCGACATTCCCTTATTGATCCGGCAATAGACCTGTCCTTTTTTTGAACCCGATATTGGCTGGGGCATACCCTGCAGATCATTTCAAAAATGCTTTGACCGGCACAACCAAAAATCATTTTTTGAAAAAAAGAAAATCAGGCGGCTATTGTTAATCTTATTCCCTGTCTTAGAAAAAATATCTATTTTTATCCAGCTTATGAGAAGATACCTGATTATTCATGTAATAATTATTCTTTCTCAAGTTAACGGTTCCGGCCAGTCATATGGATTAGCTTTCAGTAGTCACGAAGCACCTTTTGAGAAAAGGACTTCACTGGATATTTCACCCGGTGATTCTTTGTGTCTGGCCAAAAATTTTGAGCTTGGGTTTGATTTCCATTTTATCCCCAATCATAAAGATTATTTTGGTTATGTACTCCGTATTATAAGCAATGGGAATAAGAATATAGATATCATCTATAATCATAAACTGAAGCTTTTCCGGATTATCGTTGAAGATAATTTTTCAGCTATCAAATTTTCTCTGGATAGCCCCGGGATGTATCGACAATGGACACAGTTCAGATTGATATTTAACTCCCAAAAACGCACGCTCCAGTTCACAGTTAACGGGAAAAATGCTGGGGTCGCCACCCTGCCGTCCGTGTTATCCTGCTTCAAATTCCTATGGGGAGCAAATGACTCTCCCGGGTTTGACACCAAGGATCTGCCTGCTATGGAAATTAAGGATATACGGATCAGTGAGGAAGGAAAACTAAAATA
>Ga0209579_10003085_pt1 | contig 12328 bp, 8 predicted proteins | sample Coa_R1_2_FD_187152 | JGI IMG/M metagenome (GOLD analysis project Ga0209579, IMG submission 187152) | Surface soil microbial communities from Centralia Pennsylvania, which are recovering from an underground coalmine fire - Coalmine... | ecosystem: Environmental > Terrestrial > Soil > Unclassified... | reverse complement strand
GTAAACTGCCCTGCGTTTCGAAGCGATGTGCCGTGCGACGTCACATAGACGAAACCGGAAGGACACGTCGGACACGGATTGACCGCGCCGGCCGGATATGTGTTCGGCAGAAATGCCTGCATCAGATCGCTGCCTCTCGCGCCGAGATACGCGACGATCACAGTCAACGATGCGGGCAAATCCCGCTGCGCCGACGCTTGCCACGAGTGCACGTAGCCATCCCGAAGGTTCGGGTCGATCGCGAACGTGTTCGTCGTCGCTGACGGCTGTGCCGCCGGAAACGGATTCGCGAGCGTCAACGGTGCGGCTGGACTGGTCTGAACGTTGAATGTCTTCGACAACGGCGGCTGCTGTGACATCAGCAGCGCGAGTGACTGGTAGATGCCGAGATTCCTGTACAGGCCGTAGCTGGCTTTGAGAATGAATGACGACGCGAGCCACGGGCGCCAGGAAGTAGCGAGGCGCGGCTCGAGTCCGAGTTTGTCCGGGCGAATCAGAGAAGTTGGATACGACTGCCCTGTGAGTGCGCCGGCGGGATCGGTCGCGAGCACGGGACTGATGGCGGTGAAGCCGGGCGCAATGTCGAGATTGACGAGACGTCCCGACGCTTCTGTGAACGGCTCCTCGTACTCCCATCGCCCGCCGAGATTGAGCGTGAGGCCGGGACGAAGCCGCCAGTCATCCTGAAAATACAGGTCGGTCGTCAGCGCGCGCAGTCGCGTGGCCTCGTTGCCGAATGAGATCGCGCTCGTCGTCGGAAGCCCGAGCAGGAAATCCGCAAACGCGTCGCCGGTCGCGGCTCCGGTGAACGAAATCGTGCCGCGCGGATCGGGCTGCGACTCCACATCAAAGGACAAATGTCGCAGGTCGCCGCCAAAGGTCAGGTTGTGAGCTCCGCGCTTGAGGAGCGCCTCGACATTCATCGCGTGTCGCAGACTCGTGTTCTGCTGATACTCGCCGTCGCTGAGGCCGGTCACGTCCGGAAACACGAGCGTCGGCGGTCCCCAGTTCACCGGGTCCTGATCGTTGCCGGCGATGTTCGCGTCGCCAGAGACGTTCGTGCGGTTCGCAAAGAACGGCGTCGCCGTCGTCGCCGCGCGCGAGAACTGATAGCCAAAATGGATTTGCGATCGCGTCGTCAATCGCCGCGTCCAACTGAACGAGCCCGTGAATGACAACTGTCGATTGGCGTCCTCGAACCCAAATAGATTGTGAGAATCGGTCAACGAACGCGAAAACGAGAACGAGCCGTCGAGGCTATTTCGCCGATGCACGGTCTGGATCATTTCCAAGCGCAGGCTGTCGCTCGTGGTCGCGTTCAACAGCGGCGTTTCATAGTTGGGGCCTGCAGTCGAACCGGCGGCGGGCGGATAGAAACCGAGCAGCGCCGTCGCCTGTTGGCTGATGCGATCGGCGGGAATCATGTTGTTCGGGAACGGCAGTCCAGTCAGAGGATCGCGCACCGTGACGCTCTGCGACGAAAAATCCCCCGCGCGCTCAGCGGTGGTCGGCATCACGGCAATTTGCGAATTCACGCTGTGACTGACGTTGTGCTGGTACGCCAACGTCATGTTTGGGCCATTGGAAACGAGCCACGGGAACTTGAACGGACCGCCGAGCGTCGCGCCGATCTGGACGTTGCCGTACGACGGTTCCGGCTGGCCGGTGTCGAGAAATGAAAATGGACGCGCGTTCCACGCCGAGTTGCCGAGGACGGCTGTTAGCCCGCCGGAATACAACGAACGTCCGCGCGGCCGGCCGTTACCAAACGCGCGCGACTGCGCGAACGGCGACGCGGCACCGTTGTTCGTGCTGCCATTGATTATGTCGGCGGCATCTGGCGGCGGCTCGTCCGCGGCGACGGCGACAGTGGGCGCCGGCGACGACACCGCCGGCTTCGACCCACTGACGATCTCGGCGTACGACTGCATCGCGAGCGTGACGGCGATCGGGTCGGTCATCGGCGACGTGACGTCGCGGGTCACCGTGACAAATCCGCGCATCTCGATGCGAATGGTCCAGACGCCATCGGCGAGCGCGGCGAATCGAAATCCGCCGGTCTCGTCGGACGTCGTCATGACTGTCTGCTCGCCGCGAGTGACGGTAACCGCTGCGCCGGGAACGCCCGCGCCGGCAAACAGCACGCGGCCGGCCACACTGGCGACGACAGTTTGAGATTGCCCCGCGATCGCAAGCATCAGACTGACGATGACTGCGACCGCGGAGCCGTTCATTTACCGGGTCCGCCCGCGCGGGCCGAAGGCAGTGCGTCGGCTGCGGGATCATTTGGCCTCGGCCGTTCCGCGTGATCGATGACGATGTACTCGCTCGGCGCCTTCGTCGGCTCGAGGTGCAACCCCAGCTGTTGTTCGAGCGCCTGGAAGATCGTGGCGTTGCTCTTGAAGGTAGTCGGACGCTCGGTCAGGCCCGCTCTCCCCGGCCCTTGCACGCCTGGCGTAGTGTCATCCGGCGTGAAGTCGAGGGCAAAGGTGTACCGGGCATTCAGGGCCGTCCTGTCAATGACATTGCTGAGCAGGAATCGCCACAGCATGTCCACCATGCGAGTGCCCTCCCGCGCGTCGGCGGCGTCTCCCAACCAAACGCCGTGAGCTTGGAAGGAGCCCCAGCCGTCTCCCGAGACAAGTCCGCATAAAGACGCGTTCTCTGCATGAGCCGGCACGGGCTTCCCCGGCTCGTACTCCCAGCATTGGCCCGGAGCGAGCGGCTTGATTTTGAGCCCGCTCTTCGCGACCGTGAGCGCGTACATCGATTGCTGCTCGGTGGCGCGATGCGCCTTCAACTGAAAGCGATCTTCGAGCAGCGCGCGCAGCATTGGCCCCGTCAGTGTGGCGCGTTCCGTGACGCCTTCGGCTTTCGCTTCGATCGTGTACGTATCGGAATCCGCCCAGGGCGGTCCTCCACGGACGCTTTTGGGATAGTCCGGAACGAAGTCCGCGCCCGAATGCCTGTTCTTGAGAGGATTATTCTGACCGGCATAGGCAATGTTCACGAGCCCGCGAAGCGTGACGCACGAGAGATACAGATAGCTTGGCGAGGCTTGGTTGCCCGCTCCCCCGTTCCGGCTGGGCCCGGCGGCCTTGGTCTCACACGGTTTGACCGAGGCAACGTCGAACTTGCGATCGGCCTTCGAACTCTGCGCTTCGGCGAGAACGCGCAGCGGCGCGACCAACGTGCCCGCGGCGAGCGGAAGCACAATCGCCAGCACCGCTGCGATCGTGAGCGTCACCTTGCGAGCGACACTCAGTTTCAGCCCCACGCGATTCCCCATGATCGCCGCGACTCGTTTCTTCAGGTCCGCGCCACTGACACCCGACACGCACGCGATCGGTGATTCGACGTAGAGCTTGCACACGTTGAGAATGCTCTCGGCGTAGATTCGAGGCTCGCCGCAGACGCGCAGCACGTGCTCGTCGCACGCGCGCTCGCGCTCGTCGACCAGGCGCGCGCCGACGAACCACACCAGCGGATGGAACCAGAACAGCGCCTCGACGACCATGTGGATGGCCGACGTGAGGTTGTCGCGACGCCGCACGTGACACAACTCGTGCGCCAGCACCGCGTCGAGCTGCTTCGATGTCAGCGTATGTTCGATCCCCGCTGGCACGAGCAGCACTGGACGGAACAATCCGACCACCCCGGGCTCGAGCAGACCCGGCGACGCACGGACCGGGACGGGAGCCGACAACTCGACCGGCGCACTCGCGCGTACCGCCGCGCGAATGCGGCGCCATCCGCGAACGCGCATCAACACAACGACGATGAAGCCCCACGCCCATGTAGCGCCGATGACGATCGCTGTCCAGTCGGTGGCCCTTTGCGCTGTTGTCAGCGCCGGCGACGAGAACGATCCATCGTCCGCAAACGGCAGCGCGATCTGGTTGACGACGACGGACAGATCCCGCGCCGATGGCGAGCGGACCGTGCTGGCGGTCGATGTAAGGATCGGCAGCGCACCACCCAGACTCATCAGCAGTGCGAAGGGCAGGAGGAATTTCAGCGACGCGAGCATCCACACGCGATGCCGGACATGCGCGCCGTTCTTACGGAGCGCGGCCGCCATGAGTCCGGCCGCGACGACGAAGAGCGTCGATTGCCAGAGGTGGTTCGTAAGGGCGCCAATCATTTCGCCCTCCCCGTCTTGCGCGATTGTTGTTCGTCGCGCGCCTTGATCATCTTCTCCAGCTCGCGCACGTCGTCGCGCGTGAGCTTGCCGGCTTCGGCCAGCTGCGCCATCATCGGCTGAGCCTTCCCACCGAAGAGCCCCAGAATCTCGTCGAGCAGACGATGCCGCGTGACGTCGCGCGCGACGAGCGGTTCGAAGATGTGCGCGTTGCTGATCTTGCGAACGCGGCGCACAGCCTGTTTTCCCTCCAGGCGGTAGACCGTCGTCTGGATGGTCGTGTACGCCGGTCTGGGCTCTGGAAAGGCCTCCTGGATTTCACGGATGGAGGCTTTCCCCTGCGCCCAGAGGGCCTCGAGGATCTGCAATTCGAGTTTGCTGAGCTTCAGTCTCGCCATCGTTCTACTACCTCTTGGCGCAATCTACTACAACATAGTAGAACGAATCAAATCAGCACGACCGGGCGCTGGCGCCCGCCACCAGACTCATCTGCCGGCGCCCCGAGCTCGCGCGGGCGGAATGGCCGGCGCCGCCGCTCCGTCAGGCGTCGGCCGCTCGACGTGATCGACGACAAGGAGCTGGCCGGGACCCGTCGCCGGCGTCAACTTGAGGCCGAGCTGCTGCTGCAGATCGACCGCGATCGTCGCGGAAAGCTCATTCGGGCCGGCGTGCTCGTCCGGCGTGATCTTGAGATGGATGTCATACCGCCCGGTGAGGCCGGTCTTGTCGATGATCGGCCGGTCCATCATCGTCAGCACCATGCTGATGAAGCCGTCGATGTTCTCGCCGCGCGCATCCCAGACATCGTTTTGTCCGACGAACATGCAGATGCCTGGCGTCTCGAGCTGCGCTGGGATGTTCTTGGTGAGATCGACGGGAGTGCAGCCGCCGGTGAACGGCTTCAGCTTCGGTCCGCCCTTCGCCACCGTCAGCTCGTAGACGGGAATCGGTTTCGTCTCGCGATGAATCTGGAGCCGGAATCGATCCTCGAGAACCTTCTGGAGCATCGGTCCGCGCATCGTCGGCAATCCGGGCGCACCGGATGACGTGGCGTCAATCGTGTACCGCTCGGACGTGGTCCACGCGGGCGCGCCGGCAATCTCGACCTTCTCCCAAAAGCGATTGACCTGGCCGTTCGAGAACGCGACATAGGCCTGTCGAATCAAGCCATTCGGCCCAACGAGCGGCGCGCAGTCGAGATGCATACGATTCGGCGACAGCGACTCACCGGGCTTGCCGCCTCTGACGCCGGGTTCGACCTCAGCAGGCTTGCACGGCTTGATCGAGACGACGTCGAATTTGCTTGAAGCGCTTGCCGTAGTCGCCTGTGGCGCCGGCACTGACTCGTTCGGCGTTGGCCGCTCAGCGTGATCGATGACGAGAAAATCGTGCGGCCCTTTCGAGGGTCGCATCTCCAAGCCGAGCTGATCCTTGACAGCGTCCTTGAAATTCCCACCGCCGACGTACACGATTCGAAACGAGAAGACCCCGACAATTCCCGTCTTGTTGATGACGGGCCGGTCCGAGTGGCTGAACTGAGCTGACATCTGGTCGAGCGTCATGCCTTCGGACCGGAGGACCCAGTTTTGGCCGTCACTGGCTCGCTCGGAAACGGTTTCGCAGCGATGCTGACCAGACGGAAGCGGCGGATATGGATACTCGCTCCAATCGTTGGGTACGCACGCGCCGGGCTGCCACGGCGTCAGCTTCGAGCCGCCCTTGGCGACGACCAATTCGTCGAGAGCCACCTCGCGGCTTTCACGCCGGACCTTGAGCTTGAATCGATCCTCGAGTGCGGCTTGCAGCATCGGGCCACGCATGACGGCTGGAGGCGCCGTAGCGTCTCCGGTCGCGTCGATGGTGAACCGATCCGACGTCATCCAGCCACGCACATCATCGGGAGTGAACGTCGGTGTCGTCCATGGCGGGTTGAGACGGCCATTCGCGTAAGTGACAAAAGCCGTATTAACCAGGTTGAAGAGATCCTCACACTCGATGTGAAGCCTTCCAGGCGACGCGGAGCCGACATTGCCGCCACGTCCCGTCATCGGAGCCTTCGGATCACACGGCTTCACCGAGACAACGTCGAACTTCGGCACGTTGTTCGCTACGCCGGACGGCGATGCCTGAGCCCGCGGCCCAAGAGTAGCCGCGGCAGAGGCAACCGACGCGAGCGCGGCGAGCACAACGGTCGACACGAGACGAACTTTGGACGTCGGCGCCTTCGGCATCCCATCGAGGATTCGGCGCAAGCGCGGCTTTAGGTGGCTGCCCGGCATCGCCATTCCGACGACGTTGACCCGATGACCTTCGCGCAGGACGGCCCGCGCGAGGTCGAGCAAGTACTGTGAATAGTCCTGCGGCGAATGTCCCGCCGCGAGCACAGCCGCGTCACAGGCCTCCTCCGCGAGCGCGGTGAGGCGGCGCTCGAGCCACCACGCCAACGGCTGAAACCAGAACACCGCGCGATTGAGCAGCGCCAGCCACTGCACGAGCGGATCTCGTCGTCGCGCGTGCGCTCCTTCGTGCGTGAGCACGGCGTCGAGCTGGGCCTTCGGCCAACGCTCCCAATCGACCGGAAGAATCAGCATCGGCGACAACCAGCCGACTGTGATCGGCGCCGCGCAACGCGGGCTCGTCATGCGGCCTTCGTGCGCGACCGCGCTGCGTCGCAATCGCCGCGCTTGGATCGTGCCAGCGAGCAGCCGCGCCAGAAGCGCGCACGCCCCGAGAACATAGAGACCGATCAGGAACGTCTGCCAATCGATCACCGACGTCGCACGAGGCGCGGTCGTCGCCTCGACCGGCTCTCGCAGCGCCGCCGTCTCAACCGACGGCGCCGCGACGATCGGCGGACCCGGGACGACGGCCGCGGGCGATGCCGGCGACCGCAAGACCGGCAGCGACAGCCTAGGCCCGGCGATAAACCAGATCGGCAGCACGAGCATCGCGAGCAGGGCGACGGTCCAGGCCGCATGGCGACCCGCCGCCGTCCTGACGCGCGTGATCCACAGGACCACGGCCGTTCCGGCGACGATCAGAGCGGCTCGGAGCGCGCACTCGAGGAAGAGCGTCCTCATGGCTTGTTCCCCTTTCTCCGCGCGCGAGCGAACTCTTCGAGCTGGTTGATCTCCTCAGCCGTCAGCACCTTGGCGTCGACCATGCCGCTGACGAGTTCTTCGACCGAGCCCTGACAAAAGCGATCGATGATCTGACGAACCGCGCGCGCCGCCAGACTGCGCGACGGCTCCGTCGCGCGGTAGAGATACGCGCGGCCCTCGGATTCGTGCTTCAGATAGCCCTTGTGCTCGAGCCGCCGCAACAGCGTCCGGACCGTCGTCTCCTTGAGATCGCGATTCTTGGAGACGACATCGTAGACAGCCTCGACCGAGGACGCCCCGGCATCCCACACCGCCTGCATGACCTCGTTTTCGAGATCGGTGAGCGGCGCTTTGACACGGGCGCCGGAACTAGTACGTTTTGTCATGGTACATTTTGTACCAGTTAATCAGATACTCGTCAAGACTCGAATCGCGCGGCGGCGGGCGCCGTTGACGGCTGCTGCGGACCGGCGGCATTCACGAACGCCTCATTCGGCACCGGTCGCTGGACGTGGTCGATGACGAAATAATCTCGCGGCGCTCTCGTCTTCTCGAGTTTCAATCCCAGCTGCTGATCGAGCGCGGTGAGGATCGATGGACCGGCCGGCGCCGATGCCTCTGGGCTCGCGCCGCTGTCGGGCGCCTGAATCGGCCCGCGCGTGCTGTCATCGGGCGCGAACTCGAGTCGAAAATTGAACAGGCCGGCGATGCCGGTCTTGTCGATGACGTGGAGATCCATCGTGCCCGACAGAGCGACGGCAAGATCGCGAAGACTCGCGCCTGACAACGTCCAGACGCGGTTCGGTCCGTCTCGGCCGAGGAGCATGCTGCCGCAGGCGGTCTTACCCGACGCGCGCTGAGCAGCCGCCAGATCGGGTCCAAGAGACTTCAACTGAGCGATCGGCATACAGTCGCCGTCAGCGATTGGTTTCATCTTGAAACCGCCCTTCGCCGTCGTCAGCGCGTACATCGCCGCGTCCTCGCTTCCGCGGCGCAGCTTCAGTTGAAATCTTTCTTCGAGCAGGGTCCGCAACATCGGCCCGGCCATCACGGCCTTGTCCGGTGTGCCGTCCGCCTCGGCGGAAATCGTGTACTTGTCGTCACGCACCCACGCCGGACCGCCCCTGACGGCCTGCGGCCCATCGGGATCGGCCATGCCGCTGAGGGTGTAGTTGTGGATCGGATCGGCGGCATCGAGCGCACCGTTGTTGATGTACGCCATGACCGCGAGCGATTGCAGCGTCATGCACGGAAGATTCAGACGGCCCGGCGACGCGGAGCTTGCGCCGCCGCTTCGACCGGCGCCGCGGCTGCCGGCGTCGTTCGGATCGCATGGTTTGATCGACGCGACGGCGAACCTCGCGGGCGCTGCTGCCGCGCCACTCGCCTGCCGCCGCGGGGCTGGGGTCTCGGCGACGATACGAACCGGCGAGAGCGTGATCAGAAGGGCGACCGCGGCCGAGGCGACACTCGCGACGACGACGGCGCCGGCACGTCCGCGCCGCTGCGTGCGATCGAGCACGGCCCCGATGCGGGTCGCCAGATCGCGCCGGTTTGCCATCGCCAACAGCGGCGCCTTCGCCGCCGCCGACAGGCGTTCGGCCAGATTGATGAGTTGATCGGCATAGCCCGTCGCCTCCGCGCTCCGCAGCACCGCGTCGTCGCACGCGCGTTCGGCTTCGAGCTCGAGGCGGCGCAAGGCGATCCACACCAGCGGGTGAAACCAGTACGCGGCGCAGATCGCGCGCGCGCAACCGTGCACCAGCCAGTCGGCGCGGCGAACATGCTCGAGTTCGTGAACGAGGGCGCGCCGGATGTCTTCGGCGCTCCAGACAGGCGCGTCCATGGGAAGAACGATGACGGGACTCAGAACACCGCAGGTCATCGGACCCGGCAGCGCCGCGTGCACGAGCACGCCGACCTGCCGGCGCACGCCGGCCGCGCCTGCCAAGGTACGGGCAGCCGCGCGTCCGTCGGGCCACGGCCGGCTTGATCGGCGAAGCGCGCGGATCTGCCACATGCCGGCCAGCAACGGAAACAGCGACAACACGGTCCCAACGGCCCAAACTGTGATCAGCACCGATGCCCACGACGGCCAGGCACTCGCACGAGTCGCCGGCGAGACCGGAGCCTCCACATCCACCGGGGGCGTTGCCGCACCGCTCGGAACAATCGCCTCGAACTCGAGCGGCGCGATGGCCGTCTGTACCGCCGCCGGCACAGGGACAGAAACCACCGGCGAAACGATCGATGCCACCGGCAGGACGAGCAGCGTCGCGAAGGCGGTGGCCAACAACATATGACGCACCGCCGCGCGGCTCTTGCGCGCCAGGCGCGCGCCGGCGAGCGCGAGGAACGTCGTCACCGTGCCTTTGAGCAGGATTGCCGCGAGCATGTTCATTTCCGTCCTTTCCGCACGCGATCGATCTTCGCGCGCAGCGGCTCGACGTCGTCGTCGGTCCAGGAGCCCTCGCTGTCGTGCGACATGTGCCTTCTCATCGCCTTGCGGCCGGCGCCGCCTCATTCGGCGCGGGCCGTTCGACGTGATCGATCACGAGCAGCGGGCTGGGCCCCTTCGTTGCCGTGAGCTTCAGACCGAGCTGTCGTTGCACGGCCGAGAACAGCGACGGCCCCGACGGATCGGACGCGCCCTCCTGCAGTTTGATGGGCGGAGGCAAGCCGGGTGTCGTGTCGTCCCTCGCGAATTCCAGTCGCAGGTCGATTCGCTTGTCGCCGGTCAGGCCCGTTCTGTCGATGACCGGCCGATCGAGACCGAGTTGATCGAGATAACCGGCAATCCGGCCGACCGTCGTCCCGCGAGCCTGGATGATCCAATTGCCGTGCGTCTGCGGCGCCGGAAACGACCACGTCAGCAGTCCACACACGGGCTTGCCTGCCCCGGCCGCCTGCGGCAGCGGCTGCGTCGGGTCGCGATCGTCGCAACTGCCTTCCTCGAAGGGCTGAAGCTTCGCTCCACCCGGAGCGACCGTCAGCGCATACACAGGTGCGTCTCTCGTCTCGCGGCGAATCTTGAGGTGAAACCGGTCCTCGAGCACCGCGCGCATCATCGGACCGCGCATCGTCGACGCAGGCGGATCGCCCGCGGCTTCCGCCTCGATTTGATAGCGCTCGGTGCTGAGCCAATTCGGCGCGCCGTCAATCGGAAGCGGTTTGAATGCCGCCGCACGCGCTCCGGATTCTCCGAACATGACGTACGCGAACTGGATCAACTGCGCCACGGTCGAGCAACCAGACCTGAATTTTCCATGAGAGAGGGCGCTGCCGCCGGTGCCGGCGCCGCTCGCCGGCGCTCCGCCGCTTGCAGCGGCGGCACCGCCAGCGCCTGCGGGAGAGCACGGCTTGACCGAGACGACCTCGAATCGCAACGCGGCGCTGTCTGACACGTCTTGAGCGGTGCTTGCTGCCGATGCCTCGCCGATCATGCGAAGGGGCGAAACAGCCGCGACGACGGCAAGACAGCCGGTTGAAACTGCGGCGACGACCAGGACTCCGGCGCGGCCTCGTCGCTGGCGGCTGTCCAGAACGGCGCCGACACGGGCTGCGAGATCGTGACGACTCGCCATCGCCGGGAGCGGAGGTTTCGTCCGGGTGGACAGCCGCTGCGCGAGTCCGACGAGCTGATCGGCGTACGCCTCCGATTCAGTCCCCGGCTGAATCGAAACGCGAGCACGCGTCAGGACGGCGTCATCACACGCGCGTTCGGCTTCGAGCGCAAGCTGGCGCCAAGCGGCCCAGACCAGCGGATGAAACCAGTAGCACGCGCAGACCATGCGCGCGAGGCACTGAGTCAGCCAATCGCCGCGGCGCACGTGCTCCAACTCGTGGGTGATCGCACGGCCGAGGTCGTCGGTATTCCACGTCCTGGCGTCGCCGGGCAAGGCAATCGTCGAGCGCCACACGCCGCAGGTGACGGGACCAGGCAGGGACTCATGCACCACGATTTCCACTCGCCGGCGGACTCCGGCAGCAACCGCGATCGCATCAGCTGCCGACTGTCCCTCACGCCATGGCCGCGCTGTGCGCCGAAGAAACCGCATCTGCGCCAAGCCGGCGAGCACGGGCATCAGAGACAGGAGCGCGCCTGAGACGTACACCACCATCGACAGCGTCGCCAGCGGCAGGTCGAAGGATGGTCGTGATGCGATGGCTGAGGTCGAGCCCGTGGCCAGCCGCGCAAGTCCAGCAGGCGCCGGTTCCACAGGCGCACCACTCGAGGGAGCGGAAAATGCGAGGACGGCCGGCACCCCTGGGACGCGAACACGGATCGCGGGCAGACTCACTGACGCGATCGGCAACAGCGCCAATGCCGCGAAACCCGCCGTCAGCAGCGCATGGCGAGCGGCAGCGCGGCTTCGGCCCATGCACCGGACGGCAATCATCGCGGCGGCGGTGACGACGGTGGCTTTCGCGAGCATCGCCGCGGCCGCGGACGCGTCCATGGCGATCGCCGCGCTCCGTGGGAAAGGCATCATGGCTGTCTGCGTCCTTTCCGCACGCGATCGATCTCCGCGCGCAGCTTCTCGAGGTCGTCGTCGGTCCAGGAGCCCTCGCTGACCAGCGCCGTCATCATTCGCGTGAGCGAGCCGCCGAAGAACGTCTGCAGGTACTGCTGCAGCGCGTTGCGCTTGGCGATCGAGGGCGAGATCGTGGCCGAGTACAGATAGCGAAGGCCGTCCTGCTGATGCTTGAGACAGCCCTTTTTCTCGAGGCGCGCCAGCATCACGCGCACCGACGAGTCGCTCGGCGGATCCGTCAGTCGCGCGCGAATCTCTTCCGCCGATGCGCGGTTGCCCAGCGCGAAGAGGGCGTTCATGATTTCGCGCTCGCGGCGCGTCAGGCGTTCACTGGCCGGTTTCGGCATCGTCCGCTCCCACTCGCACGACAACGTGCGACATTTGTCGCATCATAGACGCGACAGTTGTCGCATGTCAACTCAGACGGACACCGGGCGCGGACGGTTGGCGGCTATCCCGCGATCTGCTTGCGCACGGCCGGCGCGACGACGGCGCCGAACAACTCGATGCTGCGCATCAGGGTGTCATGAGGCAGAGTGCCGGCACTGTAA
>Ga0209579_10003083_pt1 | contig 12335 bp, 9 predicted proteins | sample Coa_R1_2_FD_187152 | JGI IMG/M metagenome (GOLD analysis project Ga0209579, IMG submission 187152) | Surface soil microbial communities from Centralia Pennsylvania, which are recovering from an underground coalmine fire - Coalmine... | ecosystem: Environmental > Terrestrial > Soil > Unclassified... | reverse complement strand
TTGAAAAATGTCGCGCAGCTCCACCTGCGAAGCCTGCGACGAGATCAGAGTGCCGCTGGGAGCCTCCACCAATTGAGTCGCCAGACGCAACTGGGTGCCGGCGCGGAGAAGAGTCCCGGTGAGCACTGTATCCACGTCAACCTCTTTCGCGATCTCTCTCAAATCGAGGGCTGGTCCAGCGAAGCGAGCCGCCGCCAGGCTCGACCGCACCACGAGCGAGTTCAGGCCCGCAAGCGACGCCGCGATTGCGTCCGCAAGACTGAAGGCAAGGAAATCAGTTTCCGGATCCGGACGGAGCACGCGAAAGGGAAGCACGATCAGCCGCTTTACGGCGCGAGTCTCGACGTGCGTGGGCGAATCGTCCACACGCAGTAATGAATGGAGCTCCGCCGCCATGTCGTCGGCCGAGGCGAAGCGGTTCGCCGGACTCTTGTCCATCGCTCGCCGCACGATGCGATCTACCGCCGAAATCGCCGGCGATCCGCAAAGCGCCGGTGGCATTTCGCACAGCACCGAGTGAAAAATTTCTGCCGCGGAGTTGCCCGCGAACGCCGGTTTGCCCGCCAGCGCCTCGAAAAGAATTGCGGCAGCCGCGAACAGATCCGATCGTGCATCTACCGGCCTTCCCGTCACCTGTTCCGGCGACGAGTATCTCGGCGTCCCGGCGATTGTTCCATGCCGGGTCAGCTCGGTCTGGGTCTGTTCGTCGCCGTAGTGCGGTGCAAGCGGCTTGGCAAGCCCAAAATCCAACAGCTTCACACCCTGTGTCGACAGAAACACGTTCGATGGCTTCAGATCCCGATGCACGATCGATGACCGATGCAACGCCGCAAGAGCCGACAGAACGCTCAGCGCAACCTGCAGCGCTTCTCCGAAAGGCATCGGCCCTCGTCCCAGGCGCACAGCCAGTGACTCTCCTTCGAGCAGTTCCATCACTAGAAACGGCCGTCCGTCCGCTTCGCCGATGTCGTAGAGGCGGCAGATATTGGGATGGGTGACTCGCGCGGCTGCCTGCGCTTCGCGTATGAACCGCTTCCGGCTGTCCTCGTCGCTGCCCGAGTCGAGTATCATTTTCAGCGCAACTGGACGTTTTAGCCGAATATCGTCGGCGCTGTAGACAATACCCATTCCGCCCTGCCCAAGCTTCCCAGTGACTTTATATGGGCCAATCTGTTCCGGAAGAGCAGACATCTCTCCCCAGTGTAGTCACGTTGGGCCGAGACCGCCGATATTGCGCCGTACGGTCTCGATTCGGGCTACGGGACGTATGTCCCCCGTCCGAAGCAAACGTGCAAAACGTGACCGGGTCCCAACCGCCGCAACTGTAATGTCACAGCCGGTCATTTCCAACAAAGGCGCGTGTGTTTCACCAATGGAGACCTGAAGCTCACGCGGAATCGCGTAGCGTCGGATTGAGCGCGGAATCCGAACACGCAAACCGCAAGTAAGCGGCGTGAACGATCGGTTCGGGCGAAGAAAGAGACAACCGTAGCTGCTTAATTTGGAGTAACTTAGTCCTTGACTCCGGGGTTCGGTTACCTTAAATTGATGCAGAAGAGGAACGCCGTGCGCAGGCCATTGATTATCCTGGGGCTTCTTTTGGTAGGGACCATCGCATGGGCCTGCGGCGATAAGCTCATGCTGGTAATGGGCTCACGATCCTCGCAGATCAAGCCTCTCCATCCGGCTGCCATCCTGGTGTATCCTGGCCGGTCCGCCAGTGCCACGCTGATTCGCGGTTTCCAGTCGCAGCCGGCGCTTAGAAAAGCGGGGCACAGGTTCCAGATCGTGGAGGATTCCACGGGAATCGACGCCGCGCTCAAATCTGGCAACTACGATGTCGTCGTGGCGGATGTTGCCGATGCTGCCGCTCTCAGTCAGGAGGTGTCATCCACTGCATCGAAGGCCATCCTATTGCCCGTGGCTTTCAAAGCATCCAAAGAAGAGCAGTCCGCGGCGCAAAAGAAATATCATTGCCTGTTGAAAGCTCCGGGCAACACCGAGAATTACCTGGACGCTATCGACCGCGCGATGGAGTTGAGGCTCAAAGGGGCAAGCCGGTAATACGATGTGACGGTACAAAAAGCGATGCGCGCCGTCATGTTTCTAGCGCTTCCGTTAGCCCTTCCGCCTTCCTCGCGCGCGCAAGCTTGGCTGTCTCCACAAGGCGAGGGAACTGTCTCGCTACTCTATCAGTACAATATCGACCGCCTTCATTCCTTCAGTGATGGCCGGACCAAAGATCGCGGGCATACCTACTTCGATGCCGCCATCGTCAACGCCGATTTCTCGCTCACCGACAGACTCGCTGTTACCGTCAATCTTCCCTACATCGCCGGCAAGTATGTCGGGCCGTTTCCGCACCTGCTTGTAAGAGGCGATCCGAGCACGGCAGTCGCAGTGGACAATGGAGACTTTCACGGCGGATTCCAGGACTTCCGTATCAATGTGCGCTATGCTTTGACGCGTCACGCGCTGAAAATTACGCCGTTATTTCAGGCGACTCTACCGAGTCACGACTATCCGAGCTTCGGCCACGCCGCCATCGGATTCAACGAGCAAGAGTATCGCGTGGGCGTGAACGTGGGACGGCGTCTGAATCCGATCATACCGAAGGCTTTCATTCAGGGCCAATACGCCTACGGCATGTCCCCGTTGGTGGCGGCGAACATCGCGCCTAAACGAAGCTACGGCGAACTCCAGCTCGGTTATCTTCTTAATCGCCATATCTCAATTCAAGGCTCGTCCGCACTCACGTGGTCGCATAACGGTGTCGACTCCGACTACAATCTGTTTCCCAATAATCTGACCCAGGAGCAATACCTGAACCACGACCGCGTCGCCCACAGCAGGTTGCTGGACGCCGGCGGATCGGTCGCCTATCAGGTGAACAGGTCCACGAACTTTTTCGTCTCCGTCGGACATTCGTTCTATGGGACGAACAGTCATCTGCGCTACTTGGTCACGACAATAGGATTTACCAAAGCATTCACCACCGGGTTATCGCGCGAATCGGTTTCCGAGCTTGCGGTTCTTCCCGAAGCCAACAAGGCGACGGTTTGCACTTGCGCCCAGTCGAAGTAAGGCGCTAAATCAAGCCCACCCGCCGCATCAAATCCTGAAATCCAGGCTCGGGTCGTATTCTGTCAAAACGCGGATCGGTCTTAAGCCACGTCATCATCGATGAGTGACGCTGGTAAGCTTTCTCCAGCCACTCTAGCCCGGTCGTCCGCTCATCCAGTCCGACATACACGAGCGCGATCATGCCCGGCGATACTGGGTATTTCGTGGCAAGCGTCAGCAGGCGGTTCAGAGTCCGGCGGGTCCGGTCGCGCTTTCCAGTCACGGCGTCGATATAAGCCAAGTCAGGCGACACGTTCGGATCGACGCCGTCCAAGGCCAGGCTCCTTCGGATGGCCTCGATACCTTTCTCAAGCTCTCCGCTGTACACATACATCCAGCCCAATTGAAACTGCATAGACGAATCGTTTGGATGAAGCTCCAGGCCCTTTTGGTACTGTGCGATTGCCAGGTCATACCGGCGAGCGCTCGCGTAGGCGTTTCCCATCATCTGATTCGCCAGCGTCGACAACGGGTCCACTTCCAGCGCGAACTTTCCTTCCGCGATGCTTTCTTCCGCGCGCCCGAGGTGACGCAGCATGTTGCAATACTGCACGTGCGAGATTGAGAAGCCGGTGTTGAGCGCGATCGCCTTCTTAACCTCATCCTCCGCTCGTTTCCAATCCCATTCCTGGTAACGAACCAAACCCATCGCCTGATGAGCTTCCGCCAGGGTGTCGTCGAGTGACAGAGCCTTGGTTGCCGCCTCTCGAGCCTTGGAAATAGCTTCATCCCACGGTCTTGCGTCGGCGAAGATGAGACCTCCCCAGCACTCGGATATTCCAGCATAGGCAGCCGCGTACGCTGGATCCGCCTGAATGGCTTGCTCGTAATAGTCGATGGCTTTAAAAATCGACTCTTCGGTAAATTGATCCCAATAATACCTGCCGAAGAGGTATGCGTCCAACGCTGCCGGGACGACTTTACGCTTGCGCGACAGCCGCCCCGCTTCCTCAGGCGTCACCCGGGCCTGAATCTCGCCGGCAACGGCGCGCGCCACTTCGCCTTGCAACGCCAGCACATCGGTCAGCTCGCGCTCGTATGCCCTGGCCCATATCTGTTGACCGGTGGCCGGCTCGACCATCTGCGCCGTGATACGTATTCGATTGTTGGATGACTGCACACTACCGACGACCAGAGCTTCGACTCCTAATTGCTTCGCAATTTCGGCCGCCGGCTTTTTCGTTCCTTTGAACTGCATCACGGATGGACGGGAAATCACACGGAGCGAACCGATTTGCCCAAGATCCGTGATCAGCAAGTCCGTCATGCCATCGGCAAAAGCCTCCTGCTCGACACTGCCCGACAGGTTCGCCAGCGGCAGCACCGCCAACCTAGTGATGCGTGGCGCGCTCGAACGCGACATCGCATTCCGCCATCGCGCGGGCGGGAACGCCCAAACCGCCCCCAGCGCCGCGATGGAGACAGCGCCAGCACCCGCTTGCAGCAAGTGCCGGCGCGATAGAACGCGCGCTTTGCCGGCGTCAGGCTGTGAATCAAGAACTGCCTCGAGATCGGCGAGGAGATCGTTCGTCGATTGAAAGCGCCGCTCGGGATTTTTTTCCAGACAACGGCGAACCAGCCGGTTGGCAGCCGCACCGGCCAGTTCCGGAGACTGTTTATTTAGAATCGCGATCAGAGTATCGAGTGCTGAAGATTCATGGAACGCCCGGTTGCCGGCCAGCATTTCGTAGAGCACCGCGCCGAAAGAAAAAATATCCGTGCGATGATCCAGCGGCTGCCCGCGAATCTGTTCCGGCGACATATACCCGACGGTCCCTCGCACGCCGCTTTGCTCCGTCGCCACCGACGCGACAGAGGGTTCGGGATACGTTGCGGGTTCGGAAACCTTGGCAAGGCCGAAATCCAGAATCTTGATCCGGCCTTCGGTCGTCACCCACAGATTCTCTGGCTTCAAATCGCGATGAACGATTCCCTTTTGATGCGCCGCACAGAGCCCCTGGGCGATCTGTATCGCGTATTCGAACGCTCCTCGCCGCGGCAGCGCCGGTCCACTTAAGCGGGCCCGGAGTGTCTGGCCCTCCAGGCACTCCATCGCTATGTAGGGGCGCCCGTCTGTTTCGCCAACGTCATAGACCGTGCAGATATTAGGATGGCTCAGAGCCGAGGCAGCGCGCGCCTCGCGCTCGAACCGTTCCACCGCGCCGGCGTCGCTCAAAAATTCTCTGGCAAGAAATTTGAGCGCCACGGCGCGTCTCAATCGGATATCCCACCCGCGATAGACCTCACCCATACCGCCGGCGCCGAGGAGGGCCTCGATGCGATACGGGCCCACGGTACCCGAAAGCGTGGCCGAATGACCGGCGGCCAGGGCCCGTGCCGCCACTTCCAGGGCAGGAGTTTCGAGAAATGTCTCCGCCCGGCTCTCCTGCGCCAGCAGCGACTCGACTTCACGTCGAAGCTCCCGATCGTCGCTGCAGGCAGAATCGAGATGAGCGCTGCGTTGCGTCTTGTCGAGTGCCAGCGCGGCCACAACGATCTCTTCGATCTGTCTCCGGCGCTCCGCCGTGTGCTCCTCGCGTCCCAACGAGTTGGAACCTCCTTCAGGATTACCGCGGAATCTCCCACTCCGTTCGCGGCTCGGCAACTAGCTTTTATAATTCCTTCGCCCCCATCTCCCGCAGCAGCCAAAGTTTCGCCAGCTTCCAATCGCGCAGAACCGTCTCAGGCGAAACGCCTAGGGACTCGGCGATCTCTTCCGTTGAAAGCCCGCCAAAAAATTTCATCTCGACCACCTGGCATTGGCGCGGATCATCCAAGGCCAGCGCGTTAAGCGCGTCGTCCAAGGCCAACAGCGCAGAGTCATCGTCAGCGCTTAAATCCGCACATTCGTCCAGCGACAGGCGCCGGGACGCCCCTCCACGCTTGCGACGATCCCGCGAGCGAGCGAAATCGACCAATACGCGCCGCATCACCTGCGCCGAAATCGCGAAGAAATGGACGCGGTTCTTCCAGTGCAGATCGCGGAAATTGGCGAGCCGCATATATGCCTCATGCACCAGCGCGGTCGGCTGCAGCGTGTGATCCGGACGTTCGCGAGCCATATGAAACCGCGCGAGACGGCGTAACTCGGCGTAAACGATCGGCGCGAGTTGGTCGAAAGCCGCCTGATCCCCATTGCTCCACGCCTGCAGTAGCTCTGTTATCTGTTCCGGAGATTTCGAATCCAAATCTCGACCCATCGCAGTTTGACGATCAGTATACAACGGGTGAAAAAATCTTCTGGCACGTTACGGTTTTTGCGACCGGTTGACGCTATTCCCAATGAAGCAAGAAATGAAGCAAGAAATGACGAGAGAAAGGACCAGGCCAATCATGACGCAGAAACGAAATGTCCACCCTGCCACACAGACTCCCGCCGGCCCCAGCCGGCGAGGATTCCTAAGCTGTCTTGGGATTTCTCCCGGCCTCGCGGGACTTGCGGGTGCAGGTCTGCTCGGAATGTTGGAGGCTCCAAGTGCCTTCGCGAACCTAACCCCCATCAACTCCGCGGATCGCCGTCGCCGCGCCTATGCGCTCCGGCACGATGCTGCCATCATCGAGCGTGACTTCCCCGAGGGCCCCTCCACATCGAACGGCGACGAGGAGTTGTATTCCAACCGCATCGCCAGCTACAGCAAATGCCTGCCGCACAACGATCTTGGCGAGGTGGACCTGAATGCGTACAACGCCTTCCTGCAAGCCCTGAACAGCGGATTGATGAGTGATTTCGAGGCCATTCCGCTGGGCGGCACGTCAAAATTGGCCAATCCGCAATCGGCGTATTGCTTCAGCCTGGAAGGAGCCGACGCTGCGGCGATCGGAATCCCAATACCTCCGGCCTTCAGCAGCGCACAAATGGCTGCGGAAATGGTGGAAGACTACTGGGCCGCTCTTACTCGGGACGTTCCGTTCAGCCAATACGCGACAGATCCGCTGATCAATCAGGCAGCGGCGGATTTGAGCAAGCTTTCCGACTATCGCGGCCCCAAGGTGAATGGCAAGGTAACGCCGGACGTCATTTTTCGTGGCAGCACGCCAGGCGACTTGAGCGGTCCCTACATTTCGCAGTTTCTGCTCAAGACGATCCCGGTGGGCGCCGCGTCCTTACCTCAGCTCTACCGGACTTCCGTTTCCGCCGACGATTATCTGACGGCATATGTCGACTGGCTCAAAGCGCAGCGAGGCGGAGCCAGCGGATCGAACATTTTCGACTCAACTCCGCGTTACATGCGTAATAACCGCGATCTCTCGCTCTATCTCTTGGTGGATTTCATGGGGGAAGCAAACATTTTCGCCGGTCTCCTGCTCGCGAGTTACGGTAATCCGGCCCTCGCGGCCAGTAACCCATACCTTCATTCATCGACACAGGCAGGCGGGATCACCTTCGGCAGCCAGCAGCAGTTGGATCTGGTGGCCCGTGGTCCGAATGAGGCCCTGCGCGCGACTTACTTCCAAAAGTGGCTGGTGCATCGCAGGCTTCGGCCGGAGGCGTTCGGCGGCAGGGTTCACAATCATGTCACCGGCGCCGCCAAGTACCCGATTCACTCGGACCTTTTGAATTCCGGAGCCCTCCAGGCGGTCAATAGCGCCCGCGGCAGCTATCTCCTCCCGATGGCGTATCCCGTGGGCTCCCCCACCCATCCGTCCTACCCGGCAGCGCATGCCGCGATCGTGGGCGCGGGCATCACCATGCTAAAGGCCCTGTTTAACGAGTCGTTCGTCATTCCCAATCCGGTCACTGCTTCCGATGACGGTCTGTCGTTGGTGCCCTATAATGGGCCGGCGTTGACCGTAGGCGGCGAATTGAACAAACTTGCTTCGAACATTTCTCTCGGCCGCGACGCTGCTGGAGTGCATTATCGCTCCGACGGAGTCGAAGGGATCAAATTGGGAGAAGCAGTCGCGTTATCCATATTGCGCGACACCGCTACGCTCTACCATGAGCAGTTCCCGGGTTTCAGCCTGACGCGCTATGACGGTACCTCGGTAACGATCTGCCCCTATTGTTGAATTACCCGCGCGGACTTCGGAGGAGAAACGGCCGGCTGCATCAGTCCTCATTGAACGCCGGCCGTTCCGTCCCAAGGCTGCCTTACCTCGTCGCCGCTACACTCCCAACGCGACGGCGACGTCACTAAAGCCTCTAAGCCCCATGTGGCCTCTGGCCGCCGGGGCCTATCCTTCCCGCTTGCTCATTTCCTTTCACGCCTGGACAAGTTCCCTTGTCAGACTCCGCGACGGCAAGCTGAGATCCGATTTCACTGGCGTGATCATGCTCCGGTCGCTTCGCTCAGAGAGACTCTGCGCTAGTAACTAACGAGTCCTTTCCTCTGAGCGGATGCGCAGACCGTCGAGATTCGAAACATCCGTGATTGCAGGCAGACCGATCGATAATCCGATAAACCTCCGTCTGTCCCGGTTTTTCCGCCCGAGTGGTCTGAATTCGAAATCCGCAAGAAATCGATATTATTGCAACCATGAAGCGATCGGTGGTTTATCCTCTTCTTCTCTCGGCCATGAGCCTGCTCACGCACTTCTTGTTTTTTGGCTATCCGGCGCAAGTCGTGTTCGACGAGGTTCGCTTCGGGCAGTACGTCGCAGCTTATCTGACGCATTCGTATGTTTTCGACATCCACCCTCCGTTCGCGAAACTTGTGATCGCTGCGATGGGTCATCTGGGCGGCTTCGTTCCAAGCACTTCCTTCGCGAAGATCGGTCTTCCGTACCAGGATGGCGGATACTTGTTCCTCCGCTTGCTTCCGACCTTGGCGGGAGCGCTTCTGCCGCTCGTCTTGTATTTCACTGTCCGCGAGCTCGGATGCGATTACGAGATCGCGCTCCTCATGGGCTTCATGTTGGCGATGGAGAGCTCTCTTGTAGTGGAGTCGCGTTTCATCCTCACGGATTCGATCCTGCTGCTGACTGGCTTTCTGTCCCTTCTATTTTTTCTGCGTTATTCAAACCGCAATAAACGGAGGGATCTTTTCGCGGCGGGAACGTTCGGCGCATTCGCGCTTGCCACCAAGTGGGTCGGGTTATCGTATCTGGGGATTGTGATTCTTTTCTTTTTCGCAAAGTGGGTCTTTGCCAAGCCACGCACCGGGAAAACGCTTTGTGTTGGCGCTCTTGCGCTGTTCGTCGTACCGGCAGTTATCTACGTCTCGCTTTTTGCTGTCCATTTCTCGGTTTTGAACCAAGCCGGCGCGGGTGACGATTTCCAAACGCCGGCGTTCCAGAAGACTCTCGCGGGAAGCCCGTACGCGAACAATCCGAACGTCCCAGCGCTCGACTTTTGGCAGAAATTCATTGAGCTGAACCGGACCATGTACACTGCGAATCAACAAGTTCTGGTCGATAGCTATGCGAGCAAATGGTACCACTGGCCGTTCATGAGCAAACCGGTATTCTACTGGGTGGAAGCCACCTCCGCGAGCCTGGCAGCCGTTCTTTATTTCGTGGGAAACCCGGTGGTGTGGCTCCTTGGCCTCATTGCGGTTCCGTTTGGTGTGATCGCGGCAACGGGGTTGTGGTTAAAGATCGGGTTCTCACAGTTCGTCCAGTCAAGACTGGCTATCGTTGTTGTCGGCTATCTGGCGAGCCTCGCGCCGCTCACGCTGATTTCACGGATTCTTTTCCTGTATCATTACTCGCCCGCGCTCATCTTTTCCCTCCTTATGTTCGCGCTCGTTCTTCAAGAAGTCGAGCCGAAGAGAAAAGAGCGCCTATCGGTCGCGCTTGCAGCAGCGACGGTTGTGGCATTCCTGATCATCGCGCCTTTCACGTATGGCAATCCCGTCCCCCGCGGCTACCTGCATTTCTTTGCGCCGCTACTCCACGACAATTGGTAAAGCCGCTCTAGAAACGTTGCCGCCCGCCAGAATCGGCGACGCCGCCGACAATGCGCGACATCATGCGAACTGCGATCATGGATTGCCGCACTGAGCGGTTTTAGGTGGGTGTCGGATAGAAGGAGAATCGCCATGATGAACGACTTGATCAACACGGTATCGGAGAAGACCGGCCTTGCCCCGGAACAGGCCCAAGCCGCAGTGGAGGCCGTGCTCGGCCTATTGAAGCAACGGCTGCCCTCGCCGGTGGCCGATATTCTGACAAGCCTCGTCCACGGAGGCGAGAGCCGTGCGGCTGCAGTGGGCGCAGAAGATAGTGGGCAAAGTGGCGGAACGGCCTTGGCGGGTGAGGCAGAGGCGCTGCTCGGGAACTTGTTCGGTTCGAAGAAAGAATAAAGTTAAACCAACCAACGGAGATTCAATTCAATGAAAACAACACTGAAGACGCTGATGCTCGGATTCGCTTTGGCGGGCCTGATGTTTACCGGAAGCGTGGCGGCTTTTCAAGCGCCGGCGAAAGACGCGAAAACCACGAAGTCCGCAAGCTCCACGACCACGGCGCCTTCCGATAAGGACATTGCGGACGCGAAGGCTAAAGGGCTTGTGTGGGTTAACACGAGCACCAAGGTGTATCACAAGGACGGCGAGTTCTATGGGAAGACCAAACGGGGCCAGTTTATGAGCGAGACGGATGCTCAAAAGGCGGGTAACCGCGAGGCGAAGCCGTCAGGCGTTTCGAAGAAGAAGTCCACAGATAGCAAGAAATAGATTTTCACCCGCCAAGGCATAGAGATCACGCGTGCTGCTTGGGTCAGCGTTGTCGGCGTGGCGGGTGGTTGTGAGAATCTGTGCGCTATTGTTTGGGCCTTTGCTAAGATCTTCGGCGTCCTGAGACAACGGGCAGCCCAGACGCAATTCTCCGCCATGGGCCAGCGAGCGTTCAATTCGCATACCGAAAATCTAGGTTTCGTTGACCGAGACGAGGTTCGAGGAAATAAGCCCTGCTGCTTCCCGGCATTGCGAACGTAATATCGCTATCGACTGGTCTCGCATCGCCGCGCCTGATTCAGATACCTTTTGCTGCCGGCATACGATACTTCGATTTCCGCGCAGAAATCGCCAGCCGACGCCTGGAGGCGCCGCGAGGAGGTCTTCACGGGCGACTTCGAAGTCTTCCGGAACGCCTCTGAAAGCACCCGGCCATCCAAGGTTTGGGGCAGCGCCAATCGCTCCAGCGTGAGCACGGTAGGGGCGATATCCTGATTGCCCGCAGGCACGTCCACTACTTTGCCTTGCGCGAAATCTGGACCGACCGCCAGCAGGGTGGAGTGCGTCACAAATGGATTCAACCCGCCATGGCCGTTGTGCGCGGGTTGCCCCGCCGTCCCGGCAACCCACTGCGTTCCAGCGACGCCGAAGGGGTTCGGCTCCACATCCCAGCGATGCGTGATAATGACGTCCGGACCGCGCGCAGGAATGCATTGGTAGGCAAGGTCCAGCGCGAAAGTGCCGGCTACGAAGCCCTTAACAGCACCGGGAGAGCATTCGAAAGCCGCCCCGACCGGGCGCTTGGCCGGAACGAAAATCGCGTTCGTCGTGGCGCTGGCCTGGAACTTCGAGACCAGCTTGGAGATCTTTTCCGCATCGTGGTTCTTTACATATAACAGCGTGGAGCCACCCTCATTGTCCACCGCGACGTCATCCGCGAAGCCTGACTCGCGCAAGGGAGCAAGGAGGTCCGCCTGCGGCTCATAGTCGAATCCGTGATCGCAGGTGACGATGATGTCTGTCTTGTCTTCCAAATTGATTTGGCGCAACCGCTGCAGCAGTAATCCAATTTGCCCGTCGATCAGGCGCAAGGCAGCCAAAGCCTCCGGCGATCCCACTCCGTAACCGTGCTGCGCGCTATCGGACCGCCCCATCCAATTTACGATCACCTTCGGATTTATCGTCTCCAGTACATATTCCCGGAGCACTCGTTCGATCCACAGCAGCGCAAGGTCGCCGTCCTCGCCACCCTTCACCGCGCCAAACCTGCCTAACAGGGCGGCGTTGAGTGAATCCGGAAACGCCACGCGCGAGCCGTTCTCAAAGCCGCCGTTGATGAGCCGGCCGTTCCCGTAAGGCGCGGTGGGATTGAGGAGCAGAGCGTTCCCTGTGGATCCCGAACTGAGCGCCACATAGTCAATCGAGGCCGCTTGAAGGTATTCGTGCAAGGATTTCGGCCCGACGACGCGGCCTCCGTTCGCCTGGCCTAAACTCAGCAGATTGCGATAATCGCCATTGCTAAGTACGCTCTTGGAGATGAGCGGAAGATAAACAGAATTACTGGCGATTCCATGATGCAACGGAAGTGTGCCGGTG
>Ga0209579_10003082_pt1 | contig 12336 bp, 13 predicted proteins | sample Coa_R1_2_FD_187152 | JGI IMG/M metagenome (GOLD analysis project Ga0209579, IMG submission 187152) | Surface soil microbial communities from Centralia Pennsylvania, which are recovering from an underground coalmine fire - Coalmine... | ecosystem: Environmental > Terrestrial > Soil >... | reverse complement strand
ATGCACGCGGCTGGGGGGCTCCGCCGGATCGCCGAGCCGGGCCGAAGTCGAGGCCTTTATAAAGGCGCGGCAGCTCCGGGAGCCTGAAAAGCACGCTTGATTTGGAATATTCTTCTCTATACATAGCGTTAATGCCGAACTATTGGAAGAATATTTCGATGGACGCTATCGACCAGAAAATCCTTGCCGTACTGCAAGATAACGCCGCCCTGTCTGTCGCCGAGATTGGCTCGCGCGTTGGGCTGTCGTCGACGCCGTGCTGGAAGCGTATCCAGCGGCTTGAGGCCGATGGCGTCATCCAGAAGCGCGTCGCGCTGGTCGACCAGGAACGCATCGGTCTTGGCGTCACCGTGTTCGTCTCGATCGAGACCGGCGACCACTCGCAGGACTGGCTCGACCGTTTCGCCAAGACGGTCGAGGCCATGCCGGAAGTCATGGAGTTTTATCGCATGGCCGGCGACGTCGATTACATGCTGCGCGTCGTGGTGACCGACATCGCCGGCTACGACACGTTCTACAAGAAGCTGATCTCAGCCGTGCCGCTGAAGAACGTCACGTCGCGCTTCGCCATGGAGAAAATCAAGTCGACGACGGCGCTGCCTATTCCGCCGGCACCGCAATAGAACGATTTTGCCGTTCTAGGACGCGCTGCGTGTCACCGAGCTCGACTGCCGTGGTTGCATATACATCTGATCGCTCAACGTCACCGTGCCGGTAATGACATAACCGTACGACGGCTTGTAGTTGTACGACGTCTCGCCAAGCAGCAAATAGCTGTTCGCGACCGCGAGAGTGCTCGGTATCGTCACGGGCGAACCGACGGTGCGCGCGGTGCCGTTGAGAGTGTCGCTCCAAACCACCGTCGCGTTACCTTGCGCATCGATCGAAAGCTCCGACACGACCGTTTGAAGATTGGCGGCGGCGTAGGGGAATATAATGTCGGCCGACGCGTTGAGAATATTCGTCATGTCCGAATTGGTGATATCGGTGTATTGGCTGGAAAGATCGGCGACGGTGTGTGCGGCGATTGTCACCTTGCGCTGAATGGAGACGCCGGTCGAGGTCTCGACGCTGCCGAGGAACAGCGTCAACATTGTCGGCACCAGCAGGGCGAATTCGGTCGCGGCCACGCCGCGGTGCTCTCCGACGAAGCGCGCCAGGCAACGGCAAGCTCGATGAACGATAGCGATCATAGCGCGTCTCCTCAGGACGATGCTGATGCTGATGTGGTGTAGGGTTCGTTCTTGAAGATAGCGGTGGCGGCGAGCAGATCGTACCCGCCGTTCAAATCGGTTAGGCTGAAGCCGAGCAGATCCGTGTAGACCGGATACTGGTAGTACAGCCGCACGACCACGATATCGCCCGGGCCGCCAGGATTGTAACCCATGTCCGAAGCCTGGAAAGTTCCATTGACGATCGGCATGTTGAGATTGGCGGCGGCGAACGTCGCATAGGTTTCGACATCGATGTAAACTCCATCCTGGCAATCGAACAGGCCGGTAACGCTGTTGCACACTTGCTGCTTGAATTGCGCAGCGGACCAGCCTTGAGTTTGCGCCTGCCCGGTCATGATCAGGCGCGCCGACGTGGCGGCCGCCGTCTCGAGCGCCTGGCCGGCGAAGAAGATGATCGAGGTTTGCAGCGTGGCAAACGACAGGGCCAGGAACGGCGCAGCGAGAAGCCCGAACTCGATGCTGGTCGTTGCCTTGCGATGACGGAGAAAACGGCGCAACAGCGCCGATCTGTGCTGATTGAACATTCTCAACCTCACCCAGCGAGCGCCGCGAGGCGGCGCGAAGCCGGTGTGAAGCATTACCCGTCAGCCATTGGCGATGTGTTGTAGTGATCGCAGCGACAGCGAGGCCGCCCTTAAGGACTCGTCAACCGTGACACGTCCGCGCTATTTCCCCGCCCCGGCCGTCAACGACTGATTGTTGCGGCTGGTGATCTCGGTGAGAGCGTTGTTGAAGAAGGTCTGATCGTCGCCGAGCGTGAGCCGGGGCTGGCAGGTCGGCGCGCAGCTGTAGGTTTGGCGGTCGACGCCGCGATAGACCACGACGGTTGGATCGCCGGGTCCCTCGACCTCGATATTCTGCTCGGTCAGGACGGCGCCGCTCTTGTCCATGATCAGGACATTGGTGGCGCCGAACGACTTGCCGGTGATCACGGCAAGGCCGCCGGGCTGAATAGCGAGGTCGGCGATCAGCGGATTGCCGATCACCACGGTGGTTGCCCGGTCTGGCAGCTTCAGAACCCTGGCTTCATCAAGCCGCACGGTGATCGGCTCGGCAGCCATGGCATGCGATGCGGCGGCAACCGCCAAGATCGCCGCGAGCCAGAACAGCGGACGAAGCGCCGCGAGGCCGCGCACCCACATCGCCGTCATCGATACTCTCCGAAACACTACGCGGATTCGACGACCGAAAGACACCGCACTTGTACCGGTCCAATTGACTGCAAATTGATGAATGAAGTGCAAATCGGCGCGCTAAGGGCGCGGCGGCAGCGCGGTGACGTTTGCTTAACGATGACTGCCGAATTGTGTGCGAAGCCGCCCGCGGCGTTCACTGTGTGAACGGGTGGGCAAGCTGGGCAGGAAAGCTCGTCGGGAACGTGCGGTCGGCGATACCGTAATTGTCCGGCAGCTCGCCCTTCGGCATGTAGAAGGTGCCGAAGATCACATCGAGCACGGGAAACGTCGCGGCGAAGTTCTTTTCGCCGCCGCGGTCGGCAGCGGTGTGATGCCAGCGATGAAACACCGGTCCGGCGATGACGTATTTGAAAGGACCGAGCGTCCAGTCGAGATTGGCGTGGACGAAGGCTGAATGGGCGACGGTCAGCGGTCCAAGCACCACCAGCACGTTGGGTGAAATGCCGGCAACGAGCATGGCGACATCGGCAAAAACGCTGCCAAGAAACAGATTGACCGGATGGAAGCGGGCCGCCGAGATCCATTCCAGCTCTTCCGACGAGTGATGCACGGCGTGGTACTTCCACAGGGTTTTCCTGCCGTGAAAGAGCCGATGCGTCCAATAAAGGATGATGTCCTCGCCGATGAGAAAGATTACCATCTGTGCGACCAGCGGCATTGCGGCGAGCGGGCCGTGGCCATCTTCATAGAAGGCGACGAGCCCGTCGGCGGTGGTGACGCCAAACAGCAGCGCGGCGCCGACGATCAGCATGCCGATGCGCAGAAAGCGGGTGATGACCGGGATGAAGAACCAGTAGCAAAGGTCGGTCACGAGATCGCGCTTCTGCCACCACGCGCGCCCCGGATTGCAGGCCCAGAACCAGGTCAGGACCGTGAACGCCGCCGCCACCGCGATCGTGATCGGTACGCCCTTCACGAGGGTTTGGCTGACGGTGACAAGAAACGCGAGTAATTCCTGGCCCATTGTTCGCTTTGCCGGTTCGATTCGCTCGCCGCGGCGGCGATCTGCTCTTGATATCGGTTGGGCCATTAATGGCGCGTGAAGGTTGCCGCTTGCGACGTTGCGATACGCGCATGGTGGGAAACTTGTGCTCTTCGAAATTACGCCGTTGAAACTCTCTCCTGATATGGCTTTTTCATCGTGGCATCAGGTGTTCGTGTGGCATCAGGTGTTTGAAAGTTCCGCGCGTTCATGGGACCACGCAGTTGTACAGATACAAGTGCGGGCACGACATTGCCCGCGAATCTTGGAGACGAGTTATTAACTACATAACGGAACGCCGCTTGGAACGAGTGTTTCTGCGATCCACTTAACCGCATTGAAATTTCTGGTTGATAGTTTTCGGGCGATCCAAGCAGCCGGCAAACACGGTTGTTGGGTGACGCTCAGACAGCCACATGTGGACCTTAGGAGCCAACTCATGAAGACCCTTTTTGCGCGTTTTGTGAAGGACGAGTCAGGCGCCACGGCCATTGAATACGGTCTTATCGCCGCCGGCATTTCGGTTGCGATCATCGCCGTGGTTCAGGGCCTCGGCACCAAGCTGAACACGACGTTCACCAGCGTTTCCAGCGCCCTCAAGTAAGCCTCGTCTTTCGACTGCTACGAGAGGGCTCCGGTCTTGCGCCGGAGCCTTTTCGCTTTTTTGGACTTGCAGCGTCGGGCGCCCGTAAACCGGCTCTCAACCCATGCAAGCCTAAATCGGCGCTGTAACGGCAATCGGCGATGCCATGTTGATTGAAACGATCAGATTGACGCTGTTTCCGGCGATGCTGGCGTTCGCCGCGTTTAGCGATCTGTTTACGATGACAATCGCCAACCGCGTGTCGCTGATCCTCGCGTGCGGTTTCTTTCTGCTTGCAATCCTGACCGGAATGAGCGCCCACGACATGCTCAGCCATGCCGGCGCCGGCGCGGCAGTGCTGGTGGTGGCGTTTATCTGCTTTACGCAAGGTTGGATCGGCGGCGGCGACGCCAAGCTTGCGGCCGTCACGGTGCTGTGGCTCGGTCTCGGCCATCTGGCCGACTATCTGGTTTATGCGTCGGTGCTCGGCGGTGCATTGACGATTGCGCTGATCCAGTATCGCACCATGCCGGTGCCGCAGCTGCTCAAGGGCCGGGAATGGGCGGAGCGGCTGCATCGTCAGGATACCGGCGTTCCCTATGGCATCGCGCTGGCGGTAGCGGCTCTCGTAGTCTATCCGCAGACCGAGTGGATGACCGCTTTCGCAAGCTGAGGTTTGTGCCGCGGGGTTGCCCGCGCAACACAAGATTAACTCGGTTTGGATACGCCTTATTAACCATGCCTTGACGTTTAGCGTGTCAAATCCCGCGATGACGGCCGCTCCCGCCGTGTTGTCATGTGGGAAGTGAAGCGTAATGAAAGCCGCTCGTCTTGTCGTTCTTGGTGTCGCCCTCGCCGCCGGCGGGGTTGCGGCATACATTGCGAGTAGCCATCGCGAGGCGGCGCCACCGCCCGCCGCTCCGCCACCACCGCCGCTTGCAACCGTCGACGTGCTGGTCGCCAAAAACGATCTGGAGCGCGGCAAAGTGATCGGTGATGGCGATGTCGATTGGCAGACATGGCCGGCCGCCTCGGCCAATCCGACTTTCATCAAGCGGACCGATCGGCCCGATGCCGTGCATCAATTCAGCGGCGCAATCGTCCGCGTGCCGGTCGCGAGCGGCGAGCCGATCCGCGAACCGTCGGTCGTATTCGCCAAAGGCTCCGGTTTTCTCGCCGCGGTCCTGCCTAAGGGCATGCGCGCCGTTGCGATGGATGTCTCGGCCGAAACTGCCGCCGGCGGCTTCATCCTGCCGGACGATCACGTCGACGTCCTGCTGACGCGCCATGACAAGATTGCCGGGGCAGGCGGCCTCATCGACAGCTTGGTCAGCGAGACGATCCTGCGCAACGTGCAGGTTCTGGCGATCGACCAGGCGGTCGAAGAGAAGGGCGGGCAGAAAAACGTGGTCGGCAAGACGGCTACGCTCGAACTCACGCTCGACCAGGCCGAGACGCTGGCGTTGGCGCGGCAGCAAGGCACGCTATCGCTGGCGTTACGCAGCCTCGTCGACTCCACCCCGGGGAGTTCCGACGACAACGATGAAGACTCTGTCAAGAAACGCGGGCCCATCAACACGGTGCGTTACGGCGTGAGTACGGTGTCAACGCCGCGCTGATCCGCACAAAGGAACTTATACGATGGCGAAAACGACACCGATCCGTACCGCCGGCCTCGCCGGCCTGGTCGCTCTGGTTTGTCTCGTCCCATGGCAAGCCGGCATGGCCGGCGGCGCGATCGCCGGCGAGCCGCCGATGCAGACGATCCAGATCACCTCGAGCGAAGTCGGGTCGCATTCCGTGGCGCTCGGCGTGAGCAAATCCATGGTGGTGGATTTTCCGCGCGATATAAAGGACGTGTTGATCGCCGACCCCAAGATCGCCAATGCGGTCGTGCGCTCCGCGCGCCGCGCTTACATCATCGGCATCAAGCAGGGCCAGACCAACATCTTTTTCTTTGACGCCCAGGGCAGGCAGATGGCCGGCTTCGACCTCGCGGTGACGCGCAATCTCAACGGCATCCGCACCGCCCTGAAACAGGTCCTGCCGGACGCCGACATCAGGGTGGAAGGCATCGGCGACGGCATCATTCTTTCCGGCAGCGTCGCGAGCCAGGCCGAGGCGCAACAGGCCTATGACATCGCCACGCGCCTTGCGGACAGCGGCGGCGATAGCCCGGCCGCAGGCGGCGGTGGCGGCGGCAGCAGTGGCTCGAGCGGCGGCGACAAGATCGTCAACGACATCGTCGTTCGCGGACGCGACCAGATCATGCTCAAGGTCACCGTCGCCGAGGTCGAGCGCGACGTCGTCAAGCAACTCGGCATCAACCTGTCGGGCTCGCTGGGATACGGCACAAACGTCGTCAACTTCAACAACACCAATCCGTTCTCGGCTTACGGTCAGTCCCTCACCGGTTCGAGCATCGCCGGCACCATGAAATCGGTCACCGCAACGTTGCAGGCGATGGAACAGGCAGGTGTCATTCATACGCTGGCGGAGCCGAGCCTGACCGCGATCTCGGGCGAGACCGCAACGTTCATGGCCGGCGGCGAGTTTCCCGTTCTCAACGGCTTCTCCTGCTCGACGACGTCGTCCGGCGGAGCATCGACCTGTCAGCCCTCGATCGATTTCAAGAAATTCGGCGTCAGTCTGAGCTTTACGCCGGTTGTGCTCAGCGAGGGCCGCATCAGTCTCAAGGTGATGACGGAGGTGTCCGACCTCTCGAGCAATAATTCTCTGACCATCTCGGTGCCCAACACGACGGAATCGGCAACGGTCCCGTCGATCCGCACCCGCCGCGCCGATACGACTGTCGAAATTCCGTCCGGCGGCGCGCTGGCGATGGCCGGCATGATCCAGGACGAGACCAAGCACGTGGTCAACGGCTTGCCCGGCCTGATGGAGCTCCCCGTGCTCGGTCCGCTGTTCAAGAGCAACGACTACGTTAATCAGCGCACCGAACTGATGATCCTGGTGACACCCTATGTCGTGCGCGCTGTCGCGACAAAAGAGCTGTCGAAGCCCGATGACGGTTTCGCCGATCCGAGCGATCCGGCGCAGGTTCTGCTCGGCCGCTTCAACCGCATCTACGGCGTCGGCGGTCCGGCCGATCCGCCGCCGGACACCTACCGCGGCAAACTGGGATTCATTCTCGATTGAACGCCGGCATGAGGAGACGAGCGATGCGCACCATCCGCACCTTGATGACCGCCCGCTGCGGCAGCGCGGCGGTGGTCCTGCGCGCTGCGCTCGTCGCCGGCTACGGTATTCTGGTCTGCGGTTGCCAGACCGATCAGCAGCAGATCGCGGGCAACCCCACCACGCCGTTCGATTACCGGCAGCGCCATCCGATCACCGTTACGGAAGCGGAGCGCACCCTGCAGCTCTTCATCGGCGCCAATCGTGCGTCGCTGACGCCGCAGCAGCGCGCACAAGTGCTGGCATTCGCTCAGACCTGGAAAAGCGAAGCGACCGGCGGCGTTCTGATCGATCTGCCGGCCGGCACCGTCAACGAGCAGGCCTCCGTGGGAGCCATGCACGAAATTCAATCGATCCTGGCGGCAAGCGGCGTGCCGTCGAACGGCATGATGGTGCGCACCTATCAGGCCGGTCCGCATTCATTCGCGACAGTTCGCATCACCTATCCGAAGATCACAGCGCAAAGCGGGCCTTGCGGGCTTTGGCCACAAGACATTGGGCCGAGCGCGACCGCCATCCACTTCGAAAATCAGCAGGACTGGAATTTCGGCTGTTCGGCGCAGCACAACCTCGCTGTCATGGTCGAGAATCCCGAAGACCTCGTGCAGCCGCGCAATGAAACGCCAGCCTACACGATGCGGCGCACGCAAGTTGTCGAGAAATATCGGCAAGGCCAGCCTACCGCGACGCAATATACCAACTCCAGCGCAGGCAAGATCAGCGACCTTGGACAATAGCAACCGACGTGATGAGACAGGCTAGCCAAAGCATGGGAGAGGAAAGTGCGTTTGCGGAGATCGCCGGCCGCGACGATCATATCGCGCCGGCGCCGCGCGTTTCCGTGCAGGCTTTCTGCGAGACGGTCGAAACCGCCGCCGCAATCCAGGCAGCCGGCGAGGACCGGCGCATGGCCAAGGCGCATCTGAGGATTCAGATGGGCGGACTGACGGCGGCGGTGGAAGCCTATCAGAGCTCGCCGACCCCGAACGTCATCATTCTCGAGTCGGAGCACCGCAACGAAGATATCCTCGAAGGCCTCGATCAGCTCGCCAACTATTGCGACGCCGGCACGCGGGTCGTTGTCGTCGGTCGTATGAACGACGTCACACTCTATCGCGAACTGGTGCGGCGCGGCGTGAGCGATTATCTGATCTCGCCGGTCAGCACGCTGCAAGTCGTGCGTTCGGTGTGTGGACTGTTTTCGGCACCGGATGCCAAGCCGGTCGGGCGGATCATCGCCGTGGTCGGCGCCAAAGGCGGCGTCGGCGCCTCGACGATCGCGCACAACGTTGCGTTTTCCATCTCGCACGATCTCAAGCTCGATGCGGTCGTGACCGATCTCGACCTCGCATTCGGCACGGCGGGCCTCGATTTCAATCAGGATCCACCGCAGGGAATCGCCGAAGCGGTGTTTTCGCCGGATCGCATCGACACGGCGTTTGTCGATCGTCTGCTTGCCAAGTGTACCGATCACCTCAGCCTGCTCGCGGCGCCGGCAACGCTTGACCGGGTCTACGACTTCGGCGCTGACGCGTTCGATTCCATTTTCGATTCGCTGCGCGCCACTGTGCCGTGCGTCGTGGTCGACGTCCCGCACCAATGGACCGGTTGGAGCAAGCAGACCCTGATCGGCGCCGACGACATTCTCATCGTGGCCGCGCCCGACCTCGCGAATCTGCGCAACACCAAGAATCTGTACGACCTCCTCAAAGGCGCGCGGCCGAACGACCGGCTGCCGCGATACTGTCTCAATCAGGTCGGAGTGCCCAAGCGCCCGGAAATCAAGGCCGCCGATTTCGCCAAGGCGCTCGAGGACGAACCAGTGGCCATCATTCCATTCGAGCCGCAGGTATTTGGCGCAGCGGCCAATAACGGCCAGATGATCGCCGAGATTTCGGCAAGCCATCGCACCGCCGAAACATTCCGGCAGCTGGCACAGCAAATGACCGGCCGCACCGAGCCGAAGAAGCAGCGTTCCGGCCTGTTGTCGCCATTGTTCGATAAGTTCAAGCGGCAAGCCTAAAAAGAGTTGGAGTAGCGTTCGTGTTTGGCAAGCGTCCCACCGGAGGTCCCGGCCCAAAAGTCGAAGAGCGGCCCGCGGCGGCTGCGCGTCCGGCTGCGCCACAACCCGCGCCGAAGCCCGCGCTTCAATCCCCGCCGGCCCCTGCCGTGGCGACCGCAGCGGCTTCGGCAAAGCCCGCCGGCGGCGGGCTCACGCCATTCCCCTCCGCGGGCCTCGGCGCGCCGCTGATCGGGGCGCCGACCGGCAAGCCAAATGTCGGCGGGACGCCAAAGCCGCCCGCGCAGATTCCGACTGCGACCGATTCGCGCCGCTCCGACTCCTATTACGAGGTGAAAGGCACGATCTTCGGCGCGCTTATCGAGGCGATCGATCTCGCGCAATTGGCCAAGCTCGACGCCGATTCCGCGCGCGAGGAAATTCGCGATATCGTCAACGAAATCATCGCCATCAAGAATATAGTGATGTCGATTTCCGAGCAGGAAGATCTGCTCGACGACATCTGCAACGACGTACTCGGCTACGGACCGCTTGAGCCGTTGCTCGCGCGCGACGAAATCGCCGACATCATGGTCAACGGTTCGGGCACGGTTTACATCGAAGTCGCCGGCAAGATTCAAAAGACGGGCATCCGCTTTCGCGATAACCAGCAGCTTCTCAATATCTGCCAGCGCATCGTCAGCCAGGTCGGCCGCCGTGTCGACGAGTCGTCGCCAATCTGCGACGCGCGCTTGCCGGACGGCTCGCGTGTCAATGCCATCGTGCCGCCGCTCGCGATCGACGGACCCGCGCTTACCATCCGGAAATTCAAAAAGGACAAGCTCACCCTGGATCAACTTGTCAAGTTCGGCTCGATCACGAACGAAGGCGCGGAAATCCTCAAAGTGATCGGCCGTTGCCGCGTCAATACACTGATCTCCGGCGGCACGGGTTCTGGCAAGACCACGCTGCTCAATTGCCTGACGCGCTTCATCGACGACGACGAGCGCATCGTCACCTGCGAGGACGCCGCCGAACTGCAGCTGCAACAACCGCATGTGGTGCGGCTGGAAACCCGGCCGCCGAACCTCGAAGGCGAGGGTCAAGTCACGATGCGCGATCTTGTGCGCAACTGCCTGCGCATGCGCCCGGAACGCATCATCGTCGGCGAGGTGCGCGGCCAGGAAGCCTTCGATCTTTTGCAGGCGATGAACACCGGTCACGACGGCTCGATGGGCACGCTGCATGCCAACACGCCGCGCGAGGCGCTGTCCCGCCTCGAGGCGATGATCACCATGGGTGGATATGCGCTGCCGTCGCGCACCATCCGCGAGATGATCTGCGCCGCTGTCGACGTCGTCGTGCAGGCTGCGCGCCTGCGCGACGGTTCGCGCCGCATCACCCACGTTACCGAGGTGGTGGGCATGGAAGGCGACGTCATCATCACGCAGGATATTTTCACCTTCGAAATCCTCGGCGAGGACGCCAACGGCAATCTGATCGGCCGGCACAAGTCCACCGGCATCGGCCGTCCGAAATTCTGGGAGCGGGCGCGCTATTACGGCGAAGAAACTCGGCTTGCCGCTGCGCTCGACGCTGCCGAGGCTGTGGCGGACCACATCCGAGGTTAGGACGATGCAGGTATACGGGTTGTTCTTTCTGGTTGCTCTTGCGATCGGCGGGGTCGTGTGGGTGTTCGTCTACCCCATTCTCTCCGGCGAGCGGAAGGCGGAGCGCCGCGTGGCGAGCGTCGCGCGCTCCGAACCGGCCGTGCGCCAGACGCGCGCGGCGCCGAAGGCGCGGCGCGACATCGAGGGAACGATCAAGGAGCTTGAGGAGCGGCAGAAGAAGAGAAAGCGTGTGCCGCTCACGATACGGATCGAACAGGCCGGCCTGAACTGGTCGAAGCAGCGCTTCACGATGACCGGAGCCGCCCTCGGCCTCGCGGCATTTCTGCTGGCGTTCGTTACCGGGTTGGGGCTCCTGGCGGGTCTGGGCTTTGCCTTTGCGGCGTCGTGCGGCATTCCGTTTTGGCTGCTGTCGTTCCTCAAAAAGCGGCGGGAAGCGAAATTCCTCTATAATTTTCCCGACGCCGTCGACGTCATCGTTCGCGGCATCAAGGCCGGGTTGCCGCTGCTCGACAGTCTCAAACTGATCGCCAGCGAATCCGAGGAACCCATACGCAGCGAGATCCGCAGCGTCATCGAAACGCAAACGGTCGGAATTCCGCTCGGCGAAGCGTGCCTCAAGCTGTATGAGCGCATGCCCGTCGCTGAAGCTAACTTTTTCGGCATCGTCATTTCGATCCAGCAGCGCGCCGGCGGAAACCTGTCGGAGACGCTCGGCAACCTGTCGAAGGTGCTGCGCGACCGCAAGAAAATGAAAGCCAAGATCAGAGCCATGTCGATGGAGGCGAAAGCATCGGCCGCCATCATCGGTGCGCTGCCGGTTGTCGTCATGACGCTCGTCTGGCTCACGAGCCCTCACTATATCGAGCTGCTTTGGACCCAACCTCTCGGGCGCGTCATGCTCGCGTGCAGCGCTACCTGGATGGCGATCGGCGTCTTCGTGATGAAGAAGATGATCAATTTCGATTTTTAAAGGCGCGATATGCTGGACTTCCTCCTCTCGCAGTCCCACGATCCTACGGTTCTCATCATGTTTTTCGCCGCCGTCGCGGCGGGCGCGACCGTGCTCACGCTGGCGATGCCGTATATGGCGACCGATACGCTCGACAAGCGGATGAAAGCCGTCGCGCTCGAGCGCGAAAAGATGCGGCAGCGCGAGCGCGAGCGAATGGCGCAAGGCAGCAAGGCATCGCTGCGCCAATCGCCGAAGCAGTACATGAAGACGGTGGTCGATAACTTCAATCTCAACAAATGGGTCGGCCAGGACAAGGCGCGCGCCATGCTGATGCAGGCGGGGTTCCGCGGGCAGGCGCCCTACGTCACCTATCTGTTTTTTCGCATGGCGATGCCGATCATCGGCCTGTTCGTGTCGCTGTTCTACATTTTCATCGTGCTCGATCTCGATTATCCGCCGATGATGAAGTTCGCGATGTGCATCGGCTGCGCCTATTTCGGCATGTACAGCCCGAACCTGTTCTTGAAAAACAAGATTCAGCGGCGGCAAGTTTCGATGAA
>Ga0209579_10003080_pt1 | contig 12338 bp, 11 predicted proteins | sample Coa_R1_2_FD_187152 | JGI IMG/M metagenome (GOLD analysis project Ga0209579, IMG submission 187152) | Surface soil microbial communities from Centralia Pennsylvania, which are recovering from an underground coalmine fire - Coalmine... | ecosystem: Environmental > Terrestrial > Soil >... | reverse complement strand
TCGCGACCATGTTCCTTAACCCCTGCTTCCGGTCGCTCATGGCCGCCGTGGATGCGCAGGGCCGCGTCGTCGCCGCCTCGGTCGCCTTCTACACGATCGGCTATGGCTTCGCGCCGTTCCTCATCGGCTGGGCGCTGCTCTTCTTCGCGCAGACGCCGGTGATTCTGAGCGCCAGCATCGGTTTTCTCGCGATCGCCGCCCTCTCCGTGTGGGGCGGGCGAGTCGAGGAGCGCCGCGCCGCACCATGACGAAGCGTTCTCAAAGCCACGCCGCGCCGGCCCCAACCAAGCCCGAGAGGTCGCCGCTCGGCCTCGTCATGAAGCCGGTCGTCGCCGACGCGATCCCCGATATCGGCGCGCGGATCACCGCCATTCGCAAGGAAAAGGGCATCACGCTGCGCGTGCTGAACGAGCGGACGGGCATTCCGATCTCGACTCTGTCCAAGATCCAGCTGCGCCAGGATTTCCTCAGCTACGTGCAGCTCGTGAAGATCTCGCGCGCGCTCGGGGTCGAGCTGACCGAGCTGTTCACCAGCGTCGCCATCGACGTCAAGACCGGCCGCCGCTCGATCACCAGATCGGGCGATGGGCTGGCCGAGGCGACGGACGAGTACAAATTCGAGATCCTGAATGCGGATCTCAAGAACAAGCGGATGGCGCCTGCCCTCATCTATGTGAAGGCGCGGACGCTCGAAGAAGCCGGCGGGCTGAAAGTGCATGACGGCGAGGAATTCATCTATGTTCTGTCGGGCTCGATCTACGCGCACACCGAGCATTTTCAACCTTCTCTGCTGGAGAAGGGCGATTCGATCTATCTCGACAGCACGACAGGGCACGCCTACGTCGCGGCCGGGTCGCGGCCGGCGTTGATCCTCGCGGTCATGTCGGTACCTTATTCGCTGGGCTGAGGGGTCGCCGCTCGCGGCGACCGGCAATTTGACGTCGGGAGGTCCGGGTTCCATGGCGCTGTGGCACAGGTTTCGGGCGCTCGGCGTTGCGGCGATCTCGGCATGCCTCGTTTCCGCCCACGCCGAAGGGGAGCCGGTCAACGTAGCGCCGGACTGGCAGAATATTGCGCTCATCTCCAAGGCGACCGCCTCGATCGAGGTATGCGTGGAGCCGCCGCTGCGGCGCGGCCATCCGATCCACGATCAGCTGTTCGCGGCCTTGCGCGATGCGCGTGCGGACTACGCGCATTACCAGCCCTACAGCGTCTATCCGCGGCTGGCGGTGGCCGAGCTCGAACCGCCTTCAGGCGGCCGGACGCATTGGGACTTCTCGCTGATGGACCCGATCACCGAGGATTTCGTCAACGCGACCGCCGGCCACCCGATCGTGTTCAACATCGGCACGCTGCCCGCCTGGGTGTTTGCCACCAAGACGCCGGCCGTCGTCGCGGCCGATCCCGACGCGCTCAACTGGGGCTACAGCGAGTTCAATCAGGCGACGCTCAGCGATGCCGCCGTCAAGCTGGCCGCGGATTACCAGGCGCGCCTTGTTGCCTGGTACACGCAGGGCGGCTTCACCGACGAAGCCGGCAAGCGGCACGAGCCAGGCCACCACTACGACGTTGCGTACTGGGAGGTGCTAAACGACCCGGACTTCGAGGATAGCCTGCGTCCGGCCGACTATACGCGGCTCTACGACGCCATCGTCACCGCCGTTCGCCAGGTGGCGCCAAAGATGAAGTTCATGGGGCCGGTGGTCGGCGACATCACCCACGCCGAATACTTCGATTACTTCCTCGATCCGGCGCACCACCAGCCAGGCGTGCCGATCGACATGCTGTCCTACCACATGTTCATGATCCCGGACGCCGACGAGGCGCCGGAGACTATGAGCTATACTTTCTATCAGCAGGCGGATCGGATGCTGCTGGCGTCGCAGTACATCGAGACGCTGCGGCGGCGCTTCCAGCCGAAGGCGCTGACCGACGTCGTCGACATTGCGACGATGCTTCCCGACCCCCTCGCCCCCAAGCTCGCCAAGCCCATTCCGCGCAGCTACTGGAGCCTGTCGGGCGGCATTTTCGCCTATCTCTACGGCAAGCTCGCGCTGATGGGCATCGACGTTGTCGGGGCCTCCGAGCTCATCGATTCGCCTGGCATTGTTGCTGCTTCGACTCTCGTGGATTGGGAGACCGGCCGGCCGACCGCGCGCTACTGGGTCCTGCGGCTGCTGCGCGAGAGTTTCGGGCCCGGCGACAAGCTCGTCCTCCCGCCTGACTACACCGTACTGCAGCCCGATCCCGCGCCGCAGCTTTATGCCCAGGCCTTCGTCACAAGCGGCGGTCGCCGCGTCCTGCTGGTCAACAAGCGTGACAAGGCGGTCGCGGTGCGGATCCCCGGGGCTGCCGGCGGCACCATCCGGCAGGTCGATCAGACGACCGAGGCGGCACCGGCCGGCTGGAAGCTGTCCGACGATCTCGTGCAGCTTCCGGGGCTCGCCGTTGGCGTCGTCACGCTGCCTTGAGGACGTGAGTGCCATGTTCATCCGTAACGCCTGGTACGTCGCCGCGTGGGATTTCGAGCTCGCCGGCGGACCGATCGGCCGCCGGATCTGCGGCGATCCGGTGGTGTTCTATCGCGATGCGGAGGGCCGCGCCGCCGCGTTGGCCGACCGCTGCTGCCATCGCGGCGCACCACTGCATCTCGGCGAGGTGGTCGAGCGCGGGCTGCAATGCGGCTATCACGGGCTCGTCTTCGCCCGCGACGGCCGCTGCGTCGCCATTCCCGGCCAGGACGCGATTCCGTCGACGGCCGCCGTGCGCGCCTACCCCGTCGTCGAGCGGAACGAGATCGTCTGGATCTGGATGGGTGAACCCGAGCGGGCCGACAGCACGGCAATCGTCGAATATCCGTTCAACGACGACTACGCAAACTGGCCGCACAAGCGGGAGGTCTATGCACTCGAGGCGAATTATCTTCTCGTGCTCGACAATCTGATGGATCTGACGCATCTCGCCTACGTCCATCGGCGAACGGTCGGCGGGAACCCATCCGCTCACGTCAATGCGCGCATGACCTCGACGCCGACCGAACGCGGCGTGCAGTTCAGCCGCTGGCTGCTCGATTGCGCTCCCCCGGCGACCTACGCCAAGGCGGTGCGTTTCTCCGGCAATGTCGATCGTTGGCAGGAATTCGAGTTCGTGGCTCCTGGCACCGTGCTGCAATGGACCGGCGCGACGGATGCCGGCACCGGCGCGGACGAGGGGCGCCGCGAGGGCGGGTTCTCGCTACGGATATTCCACGGCGTCACCCCGGAGACGGAAGGAAGCTGCCATTACTTCTGGTCGGCTGCGAACGGCTACAGCCAGGACGACCCGGGCGCGACCGACCGCCTGTTCGAGGAGATCGCCGCCACCTTCATGGAGGACAAGGCGCTCCTGGCCGAGCAGCAGGCCAGCCTCGCCGAAAGCGGCGAGACGGGGCTCGTCGATATCAAGGCCGACGTTGCCCGCATCCAGATGCGGCGCGTCATCCGCCGCCTGATCGAGGCGGAAGCGTCCCGCCCTGGTCCTGAAACCTGTTAGGGAGAAGGTCCCGTGCCCCAGCTTGCGGCGTTCAACCTCCGGGCCTGGATCGAGGCGCATCGCCATCTGCTGCGGCCGCCCGTCGGGAACCAACAGATCTGGTCCGATGCCGGGCTGATGGTGACGATCGTCGGCGGACCCAACCAGCGGACGGACTTCCATGACGATCCGGCGGAGGAATTCTTCTATCAGCTCGAAGGCGACATGGTCCTGAAGGTCGTCGACCGCGGCCGGCATTACGACGTGCCGATCCGCCAGGGCGATGTCTTCCTGCTGCCGCCGCATGTCCGGCATTCGCCCCAGCGGCCGGTACCCGGCTCTGTGGGCCTGGTGGTCGAGCCGCAGCGGGCGGAAGGCGAGCGGGACGGATTCGAGTGGTACTGCTTCGGCTGTGGCAACCGCGTGCATCGCGTCGAAGTTCAGCTGACCAGCATCGTGCGCGATCTGCCGCCGCTCTTCGAGGCCTTCTACGGCGACCGCGACGCTCGTACCTGTACCGGCTGTGGCACCGTCCATCCGGGCAAGGCGCCGCCCGAAGGCTGGGTCGTGCTGCCTTGATCATCGACATCCACAGTCATTTCTTCCCCAAGACTTGGCCGGACCTTGCCGAAAGGTTCGGCACGCCGGATTGGCCCTGGATCAGGCATGTCGACCGCGACCGGGCGATGGTCATGCTGGGCGCACGGGAGTTCCGGCCGATCTATTCCGCGTGCTGGGATCCGGGGAGGCGGATCGAGGAGCTGGATCAAGACGGTATCGATCTCCAGGTCATCTGCGCGACCCCGGTCCTCTTCGCCTACAGCCGCCCGGCCGATCAGGCGGCATATTGCGCACAGCTCCTCAACGACGCCGCGCTCGAGCTCTGCGCGCGATCGGGCGGGCGGCTGCGGGCGCTCGCCCAGGTGCCCCTGCAAGACATCGATCTCGCCTGCCGCGAGCTGTCGCGCGCCATGCGTAGCGGCCATCTCGGTGTGCAGATCGGCAACCATGTCGGGGAGAAAGGCCTGGAGGACCCCGGCATCCTCGCCTTTCTCCATCACTGCGCCGATGAGGGCGCCGCTGTGCTCGTCCATCCCTGGGACATGATGGGCGATGCGCGGATGAAGAAGTACATGCTGCCTTGGCTCGTGGCGATGCCGGCAGAGACACAGCTCTCGATCCTCGCGCTGATTCTGTCGGGCGCCTTCGAAACCTTGCCGCATCATCTGCGCATCTGCTTCGCCCATGGCGGCGGCAGTTTTCCGTACCTGCTAGGCCGAGCCGAGAATGCCTGGCACAACCGCAACATCGTTCGCGAGGACTGCCCGCGGCCGCCATCGGCCTATGTCGATCGCTTCTCAGTCGATTCCGCCGTTTTCGACCCGGCTGCGTTGGAGCTGCTAATCGGCGTGATGGGGACCGACCGGGTTATGCTGGGGACCGACTACCCGTTTCCCTTGGGCGAAAGGCCGATGGGTGGGCTCGTTCGATCCGCTTCGTTCCTGGAGCCGTCTGATCGCGCGCTCATCCTGGGCGACAACGCGGCAAGATTCCTCGGGATCGCCCCCGGGTTAGCAACAAATCAAGATGGTTGCGGGGGCCTGCAACCATCTTGATTTGTTGCTGAGAGCGGAAGCGAACGTCGGTCTTTCCTCTCTGCGGCGAGAGCGCCCCTCAGTATGAAACACTACTTTTACGCTGAGACCGAAATCTGAGGTTTGCGCAGGTTCAAATCCCGGGCACGCATCCGTGCCACGATGTGATCGTTCGAATGCAATACCGGCAGGGCTCAGCGGCCGATCCCGATACGATCGCGACGGTTCCCGGGTTCCCCTGGGTGATTCGGGCTAGCCCGATCGTGCAGGCGTACCCAATGTCGGACAGCCACCACGAACGAATGCCAGCACCGGCCAATGCGGGCTCCGCGGCCACAGTCCGGTATCGGCGCCGAGGGCCGAGGCGTCACAGCAACTGCCGTAAGGTAGCCTTGGTCACGGGCGATAGGTCGGAGGAGCCGGATTTCTCTCTGCAGCGTAGATGCTGCGCTGATGCCACAGCGGGTACGGCATCCTTGTCCGGCTTACCTCGTCCAGTCGCGCCACCTCGGCGCCGCTGAGCACCCATTGCCCCGCGGCCAGATTGTCACGGAGCTGCTGCTCATTGCGGGCACCCAGGATCACGCTAGTGATGCCGGGCTTCCGCAGCAGCCAGTTGATCGCGACCTGCGCGAGCGACACACGACGGGACTCGGCGATCTCCCGCACGGCTCCGACGATCGCCGGCGCGGTCGCCGGGTCGTAGAGATCGGACGGCCCGAGGACGGACAGGCGCGTCCCTTCCGTCGTTTTGCCTTCGTCGAGGAACTTGCCGGAGAGAAATCCGCTGGCCAACGGCCCCCAGATCAGCACGCCGACATCCTGGTCGCGGGCAGCGGGCAGGAGATCGTGCTCAGCATCGCGTCCCAGCAGCGAGTAGTAGATCTGGTGCGACGTGAAGCGCTTGATCCCCATCCGCTCGGACAGGCTCAAGGCCTTCATGAACTGCCACCCGCAGAAGTTGGAGCATCCGACATGCCGGACCTTGCCCGCGTTCACGAGCCGATCCAGAGCTTCGAGCGTCTCCTCGAGCGGAACAAGCGCATCGAATTCGTGAAGCTGGTAAAGATCGATCCAGTCGGTGCCAAGGCGCCGCAGGCTCGCCTCGCACGCTTCGATCAGACGACGCCGCGACAAGCCGACCGCGCCGGGCTCCGGTCCGGTACGGCCGAAGGCCTTGGTGGCGATGAGCACGTCTTTGCGGCTGCTGCCGAGCGCCCTGCCAAGCATCTCCTCGGCGACGCCGTCGGAATAGATGTCGGCCGTGTCGAACAGGCCGACGCCGTTATCGCGGCAGATATCGACGAGGCGTGCAGCCTCCCGCTGGTCAAGGCCGCCCAAGAAGCAAGGGCCGCCGAATGTGACAGTCCCGAAGGCGAGAATGCTCGTCTGCAGTTTCGACCAGCCGAGCGTGGCGCTCTTCATGAAGATCCTTCCGACCCGACGACGCCGCCAGTCATCCCCGCTTGGCCAAAATTAGTACCGAACGTTACTACGATCAAGCCAGACCGTGAGCGGGAAACGGTTGAACCGGGCGCAGGCGAATTGCTATCCTTTCGCAGCCGCGCATGAAGAGGTGTGAATGCAGAAAGTGCTGAAGACCAGGGCAAACGGCGTGGCGCGCGAGGACATCGTCGCCGCCGCCACGAAGCTTTTTGCGGACCGGGGATTTTCCGGCGTGACGCTGCGCGAGATCGCGGCAAAGGCGAAGGTCCACGTCCCCGCGATCTACCACCACTTCGACGATAAGCGCGCGCTCTACGTAACCTGCGCTATCAATGCCTTTTCGACTCCCTCGCTGAGGCTCGCACAGATCCTGAACGACGAGATGGGAGACGAGGAGCATCTTTTCGTCTTCATGACCGGCATGTGCCGGCTGAATTTTACCGAGCCGGTGCTCGTCAAGCTGGTCCAGCGTCAGGTGCTCGACGATGACAGGATGCTGCTCGACCTGCTGAACTCGTATGCGATCGGGTCCTACATCGAGCCGCTCGTCAAGATCCTGTCGCGCGTCACGACCGGCAGGGACGTTCGCCAGATCGCGTTTTCCATGCTCGCCTTGTCCTACGGCGCTGCCCAGCTCAAGGGCTTCAGATCCGCGACGGGATGGTCGACGACGGCCTTCAGCAGCCCGGAGGAGCTGGCGCGGTTCGTGCTTGGCGTGATCCTGCCCGAGATCGACTGGACGCCGTTCGCGGCCGCGCCGCGCCGCAAGGCCGGCCGCCCCAAGGGCAAGGCAGCGGACGGCTCGGCCGGAATTCCGGCCGAGCCGCCGGCCCGGTCCCGGGCGGCGGCGCGGCGCGCGGCCCTTTAACACCCCGCCGCCGGCTTCCTGAAATTGGCGAGCCAATCGGGATCGGTCGCGGCGAAGCGCGAATTGCCGCGCTCCATGTGACCCCAGCCCTCTTCGCCGTCCCAGCGCCACTCGACCTTCTGCTCGTTGACCCAGGTGAGCGTCTTCGTCCGGCTTTGCGCCGGCACGCTCCAGTAGTGATCCGCCGGAAAGAGCAGCATCAGCGGCACCGAATTGATCAGCTTCGTCGCCGAAATCTCCAGCCGGCCCAGAGTCGGGCTCTCGAAACTCAAGGTCACTGGAGCAAACAGCCGGTCGGCCTGATTGAGCCATCCCCCGCTGTCGGTCGTGAGCTCGATGTCGTGCAGCACGCCGTCGACGATCGCGGCCGAGCGGCCCGTGGCGATGCCGTCGAAACCGTGCGCCTTCAACGTGAAGATGTTGAAGCTTCGCCCGCTGGGAAACATGCCGTTCGCCCAGATATGCGACTTGTACCGCGTCAGATTGCGCACGCCGCGCGAATGGTCGCGGGTTGCGACCGCATCGATGGAATAGACCTCGCCGTCGCCGCACTGGATCGTGCCCGTCAGCCGGCCGTTCTGCTCGATATGGCCTTCGGGCGAGTTGTAGTTGGCTTCGGCGTTCCACACGGTATGGTCCTGCTGGCGATCGGCATGCATGTCCCAGATCGGCTGCTCCGACCGGAATTCCAGGTCGAACTGCACGAGCCCGGTCGCGCCTACCTGCAGCCCCACCGTGTTGAGATCCGTCATCGTGCGCTCTTCCATCGGACCGTCGAAGACATAGCGCAGCCGGCGGCCCGGCTCGGGGATCTCGAGCCGGAACACACCGGAATCCGGGACCTTGGGATCGGTTCCGGGCCCCATGTTGCGGCTGACGAAGACGCGGTCGTTCGGCAGGGCGATATAGGACATGTTCCGCCACAACCGGTTGCGGATGACCCAGCGCCCCATCGACAGCATGCCGCCGATCCCGGTGACGGGGTCGTAGAAGGCGACGACGTAGTTCTCTCCCCAGTTCTCGGTCGCGGGGATTTCGGTCAGGGGGAATTCGTCATTCACCAGCGAGCTGGACATGGCGGCGGTTCCTTCAGCTTAGGGGTTAGGCGCGCTCGGCGCGTTCGGTCCACCCATGGCCCGTGAGCCCGTTCCAGCGGAATTCCGTGGGCTGCTCGAAGCAATAATGGGTGCCGATCTCGGAGGTGGCGATCCCGTCATACTGGTCCATGTAGCGATCGGACGATTGCGCGATGACGCGCAGCAGCCTTGCCTCGATCGCCATCGTGCCGAGCTCGCTCTCGAGCTCGAAGGCGTAGGTCTCGGGCGGCAGGTTCTTGTCGGTCAGGATCGGCAGCTCGCCGGCCGTGGCCGGCAGTATCCGGTCGCCGTCGAAGACCACCGCGCGCGCGACGCCGACCGATCGGACGCCGTTCTCGAACTTGTAGCTGCGCACCATCGAGAAGGCCCGCCCGCCGGGAAACTGGCCATGGAGCCAATAGAAGCCACCGAAATTGGACAATTCGCGGGGACCGCGCGAATGATCCCGGTAGGCGTTGCCGTCCATCTCGACGGTTCGCTCGCCACCGCCCGGCGCATCGTAGCGGATCCGGCCGGTGAGGCGGCCGTGCTGCTCGTAGTGGAAGGTGGCCCAGTTCTCGCCGATCAGCTCCCCGAAATCCCACGGCCGCCGCGTCGCGACGAAAGTGAGGTCCATGTCGACCGTCACGTACGGACCCTCGGACAGATGAGTGTGGGGACCAGCCATCATTTGCTCGACGGTCAGGCGCCGCGCCGGCCCCGAATAGGTGAGCCGCCATTTGCTGCCGGGCTCAAGGCATTGCAGCTTCAGAAGGGCTCCGCCGGCGCCCCGCTCGACCGGATGGTTGCCGAAGCCGCGGATGACCAGATGGTCGCCGCGCGGCAGGTAGAGCAGGACCTGTTCGCGCCAGATCGAGGCGTTGCGCGGCCAGCGGCCGAGATGCAGCCAGCAGCCGGCCTCGTTCACCGGATCATAGCCGTCGAAGCAGTAATTCTCGCTCCAGGCCGGGATCGCCGGAATCCCGGTGACGGGGAGTTCCTCGTCCCAACTCGGCAGGTCTTTCGTCGACAAGATTTGTCCTCCCCTCGCAGCGCTCGGCGCGTCAGAAGCCGGGCGCCTGGCTGAAGCCGTCCTGGATCGTCGAGTATTTCTCCAGCACCGCCACGATCGGCCGGCGGCCGCCGGTCGCGTTGTTGCACACGGTCATGCAAGCGACGCCGTCCCGGTCGCCGATCCGGGTCCGCGAGACGGTTTCGGCACAGACGTAGGAATCCGGTCCGCCGTGATCGGTGTCGTGCCCGGTGATGAACGCCGATGCGGGAGTCAGGGCGACCTCGACGACGCTTTCGTCCTCGAGTGTCAGCCCCATGCGGCCGCCGCGGATCGTCAGGCCGTCAATGTTGCAGTTGGCGGCGATGTCGATCGCCTTGGCGTGCGTGACCACGCCCTCGCGGACCACCCAGCCGCCGAGCGCCAGATTCCCCTTGGCGTCGATGAAGCTGATGACCGAATGCGAGAGCGCGAAACCGATCGTGCCGACCACCCATCGACAGGCGCGCAGATTGTCGCCGTCGCGCGGCCCCCAGCTATGGTCGCGGTGGCCCAGCCCGTCGGCGATGTCGTGGCGCCGGCCGCGCAGGGTAACGTGCCCTTCGACCCGGCCCGAGCTCTCGTAATGCCCATGAGCCCCGATATGCACGTCGTCGGCGCCAAGCCATTTCCAGCAGGGCGTCGACGGGTAGAAATCGCTATAGAAGATCTCCGCCAGGACCCCTGGATATTCGGCGCGAAGCCTGATCCGGCCGTCCTCGGTGTATTTGAAGGTAAGGCCGCCTGCGCCAAACCCGTCGGACGCCCGCGAATCCACCGTCAGCGGCAGGCCGAAGCGCAGGCGCCGGAACCGGGTGCCGTCGGGAGCCTGGATGTAGATCCATTCCTGGCAGCACCGGGCGTTGGGCTGCGTCCCGATCCGCGAATAGAGCGTCAGGCCCGACGCGCGATCCATGAAGAACAGCACGACGGATTCCTGCCAGTCGGGTTCGGTGCCCGGCTCGTGCCGGAAATCGGCATCGAAGAGCATGTTCATGCTTCGGCCCCCTGCTGGGTTATCGGCTGCAGCAGCTCGATCAGCCGCCGCTCGAACATCGGGATGACGAAGTAACCGCCGGCGCCCTGAGTGAAATCCTCCGTGGCGCCGTCGAGAAAGCCGCGCACCGCGCCGGCCCCCAGCGCCGCCAGCCGAAGCACACCCCAGACGTCGTAGAAGTGCAGGGTCTCCTCGTCGCAGGCGCGGCCGCCGGCAGTCTCGTAGTGGCCCATGAATTCCGGCCACGGCATCACCGGCGTCACGGTCGGGCGGAAATAGGCGAGATCCTCGGCCGGATCGCCGAGATGCGCGAATTCCCAGTCGAGCACGCCGCTCAGCTGCCCATCGGCGGCGAGCAGATTGTGCGGCCGGTAGTCACCATGCACGATGGCCTGCCGACGGTACGGCTCGTCGCAACGCTCCGAGACCCAGTGAAAAGCGAAGTCGATGAGCGGCGACGGCTCGATGGCGTTGTCGCGCCATTGCCGCCAGGCCGCGTCAACCCGACGTCGCAGCTCGCCGGCGGCGTCGGCAAACCCGGCCGTGCGCGGATCGATCGCGTGCAACCTAGCGAGCGCGCTTGCCGCCCCGGCCACGAATTCCGGATCGACGCCCGCAAACGCCGTAAAATCACCGGTCGGCGCGCCGGGCAGCCGGCGCATCAGGAGAAACGGCGGGCCGAGCACCGTTTCGATCGCCTCGACATGGAGTATTTCCGGTATCGGCAGGCCGCTTTCCGCCAGCGCGCGGAGGATCGGCACTTCCTCCACCACGGCCGTCCCCATATGGGTCATGCCGGTGTCCTGCCGCATGACGACGCGCGCCGGCAGCCGGTCGGCGCCGTCGATGGAAATGAAGATCGTCTTCTTCGAACGGCCGCCCGGCAGGATCTCGACCGAGACCGCCGTGATCTCCGGCGTTTGGGGAAAACGCCTCCTCAGATAGTCTGTCACGCTCTCTGGCGTGACGCGCAGATAGACCGAGGGTGGCGCATCCCGCACCGGGCGAACGTCGGCGGGTGCTGCGGAAAGAGCCGCATGCCAGCGAGCTTCCAGCGCGAAGATTGCCTCGAGGCGCTCCTGGATCGCGGCATCGCCCCCGGCGGATGAAAGCCGCCGGAGCAACCCGGCGAGGATCGTCCGAAGCGCGAAGACCTGCTCTGCCGCGGCGCCCGGGACCTCGTCCGCCGGAACCGGATCCTGGTCGCCCAACAGGGCCGCCGACCGCGCGATCTCGGCGGCGAACTGGTCCTTCATCCGCGCGAGCGCAGCCGGCGCGCGGTCGCCGTCGGCGGCCAGGCGCGACAGGACCAGGCCGGCGAAAGCCGCACGTTCCGCCGCGTCGCCGGATCTCAGCCCGGGCCGGATGAAGGCGTCGATGTCGTCCACGATTCTCCGCAGGAAGCGCGCCCGGATCCGATCGAGCGGCGTTGCCGAGTTCCGCGCCGCCGAGCTCATCGCCTCCAGCACCCTTGCGCACCGCCCGCATCCTGCATCCGATCGACCCAAAATTGGTATCGTCTGTTATACATCCCATAGTCGGCGAAGCGCGGCCAGATTGCAAGAGGTACATCGCGAGACGAAGCAATATCTAGCACCGCAACGACCGCCCCGCAACGTCGAGCACCAGCATGTCGGCTGTACAGGTTGGATTACAAACGATACTAATATGACGAATCGGATGGAGGCGGCGGACGCCCATCCATCCAGCCGTCTCCACAGCGGAGCGGCTTCGAAAGCGGAGCGATCAGGTGAGGCTACGGAGCAGCATTGTTCTCGACTTGATGCGCAACGCC
>Ga0209579_10003079_pt1 | contig 12338 bp, 7 predicted proteins | sample Coa_R1_2_FD_187152 | JGI IMG/M metagenome (GOLD analysis project Ga0209579, IMG submission 187152) | Surface soil microbial communities from Centralia Pennsylvania, which are recovering from an underground coalmine fire - Coalmine... | ecosystem: Environmental > Terrestrial > Soil > Unclassified... | reverse complement strand
CGAACATCCACATCCGCGGGCTCGACCGGAACCTCGTCATCGTCGACGGCAGCAACGGCACCGCCGACAACCCGTGTCCGTCCGACCCCGCGCTGCAGGACACGACGGGGCGCAACGGCATCGAGGTGTTCAAGACGAACGGCGTCACGATCGAAAACCTGACCGTCTGCAACTACCTGGACAACGGCGGGAACGGCAACGAGATCTGGTGGAACGGCGGCGACGGCACCGGCACGATCGGACTCGGCACGTTCAGCGGCTCCTATCTGACCGCGACGTCCATGTTCTACGGCGGTCCGAGCTCGCCGCTCGCGCAGTACGGCATCTTCGTCAGCAACTCGAACGGCCCGGGAACGATCAGCTACTCGTACGCGAGCAACATGGCCGACTCCGACTTCTACGTCGGCGCCTGTCCGGACTGTAACACCACGCTGAGCCACGTCCACGCGCAGAACAGCTCGCTCGGCTACTCCGGGACGAACAGCGGCGGACACCTCATCATCGAGGACTCGGAGTGGGACATGAACAAGACCGGGATCGTCCCGAACTCCCTCAACAATGACGATGCCCCGCCGCCGCAGAGCGGCGAGTGTCCCGATCACAGCGGCTCGTGCATGTTCATCCAGCGCAACCACGTGCACGACAACAACAACCCGAACGTGCCCTCGAGCGGCATCTCCGGCGAGGCGCCGGTCGGAATCGGCATCGAGATATCGGGCGGCATGTTCGACACGGTCCAGGACAACCTGGTGGAGAACCAGGGTTTCCTGGGCATCGTCACGCACGAGTTCCCGGACACCGAGACGCCGCCGCCGACCTCGCATTGCGAGGGCGGCGTGTCCGGAGGGGGCGTCTGCGATTTCATCGCCAAGGGCAACATCATCCAGAACAATACGCTGCAGAACAACGGCTCCTTCGGGAACCCGACGAACGGTGACCTCGGGAACGAGGCGACGTCGAGTCCGCGCAACTGCTTCCTCGGAAACACGGATCCGGGCGGGCTCACGAGCGAGCCGCCGAACATCCAGACCGTCGACGGGGCGCCGTGCAACGCGCCGGGAACGGGAAGCGGGCCGCTCCTGGTCCAGCTCGCCTGCGCGGCGGGGATCCTCCCCTGCCCGCTGGGATCGCACTACCCGCAGCCGACGCAGGTCCAGATGATGCCGCTCAGCCGGCAGGACCCGATGCCGAACCCGTGCGGCGGTCTCCCGCGCCCGACGAAGTGGTGCCCGTACACGGGACCGACGTCGTGAGCTGAAGCGGGCGACGTTCCGCTTCCAGCCATTGCCGTAGCGACGCGCCGGCGGCACGCGGGAGCGAATGCTCGCCCGCGTCCGCTCCGGCGCGCTCCGCGGCATCGACGCGATCATCGTCGACGTCGAGGTCGACGTCGCGTCGGGCCTGCCGCACACGACGACGGTCGGCCTTCCCGACGGCGCGGTGCGCGAGGCGAGCGACCGCATTCGCGCCGCGCTCCGGAACTCGGGCTTCAAGTATCCGCAGGGGCGCGTCACGGTGAACCTCGCCCCCGCGGGCGTACGCAAAGAGGGCGCGGCGTTCGATCTGCCGATCGCGCTCGGGATCCTCGCCGCCGACGACAAGACGCCACTCCCCGACCTGGCGGGCTGGTGCGTGCTCGGTGAGGTCGGTCTCGACGGCCGCGTCCACGGCGTCCGCGGCGTGCTGCCGATCGCGGCCGCGGCGCGGCGCGCCGGCCTCGGGGCACTGCTCGTCCCGGAGGCGAACGCCGCCGAGGCCGCGCTCGCCGATGGGCCGCCGGTCTTCGGCGTCGCGACCGTGGCGGAGGCCGTCGCCCATCTGCGCGGTGAAACGCTCCGCGCGCCGACCACCGTCGACGCGGCGGCGTTGCTCGCGAGCGCGCCGCTCGCCGCCGGCGACCTGGCCGACGTCCGTGGCCAGCCGTCGGCGAAGCGCGCGCTCGAAGTCGCGGCGGCCGGCGCGCACAACCTGTTGCTCATCGGCCCGCCCGGCTCGGGCAAGACGATGCTCGCCCGCCGGCTGCCGTCGATCCTGCCGCCGCTCGCCCTCGAGGAGGCGATCGAGGTGACCGCGATCCACAGCGTCGCGGGGCTGCTCGACGGCCGCCCGCTCGTCGGCAGTCGACCCGTGCGGGCGCCGCACTGCTCCATCTCCGATGCCGCGCTGCTCGGTGGCGGGAACCCGATCCGACCCGGGGAAGTGACGCTCGCGCATCGCGGCGTGCTCTTCCTGGACGAGCTGCCGGAGTATCGCCGGAACGTGCTCGAGCCGCTGCGCCAGCCGCTCGAAGAGCGTCGCATCACCGTCGCGCGCGGCGCCGGGGCGCTCCCCTTTCCGGCCGCGTTCCAGCTCGTCGCCGCGATGAACCCGTGCCCGTGCGGCTGGCTCGGTGACGCCGCCGACGTCTGCCGCTGCACGCCACCGATCCTCGACCGCTACCGCGTCCGCGTCTCCGGCCCGCTCCTCGACCGCATCGACCTGCACGTCGAGGTGCCGCGCGTCCCGGTCACGGCGCTCGCCGAGGAGACGAGCAGCGACGAAACGTCGGCGATAATTCGGGTGCGGGTCGAAGCGGCGCGCGCGCGCCAGCGCGCCCGCCTGCGTGCGAGCGCGACCCCGCTCAACGCGTACATTCCCGGGCGCGACGTTCGCAGGCTGTGCCGGATCGGCGCGCCGGGGCGGCGCCTGCTCGAGGCGGCGAGCGAGCGCCTCGGCCTGTCCGCGCGCGCGTACACGCGCATCCTCCGCGTCGCGCGCACGATCGCGGATCTGTCCGGCGACGACGAGATCTCGACGTCGCACCTCGCGGAGGCGATCCAGTATCGCAGCCTCGACCGCACGCAGCGAGCACAATGAGACGGCGCGCACCTTGCATGAACGCGCTTTCCCGTTGACAAGCGTGTTCGGCGCAGCCATCTCGTACAACGCATGCAGCAGGCCCCCAACGCACGCGCGTTCCTTCGCCGACTCCATCCATGGATCGGCAAGGCGGTCCACGTGCGCTGGACGGTGCGTCGGTCGTTCTACCAGAGCGAGATCGACGCGCTGCTGATGGCGCTGCACGCCGAAAAGGGTCGTGTCCCGCCTGCGCTCGCGCTCCGGCTGCAGGGGCTCCTCGGCCGGCTCTACCGCGAATGGTTTCCGCGCACGTGGCGCCGGAATCCGACCTACGCCGAGATCGTCGCCGATTTCCGCTGGTGGCTCGGTGTCGCGGAGCGCTGGTCCGAGCCGCCGCCGAAGCCGCGCCGCGGACGGCGTGCGACGACGGAGCCGCTCGCCGATCAGCCGAAGCGCCTCCTCCGCCTCCTCGGGCTCGGGCGCGACTGCACGGAGAGCCAGTTCATGACCGCGTGGCGGGCGTTCCTGAAGCGCAACCACCCCGACCTGAACCCCGACCAGACCACGGAGGAACGCCGCCTCTTCGCCGAAGCCGTCGGCCTCTGGCGGCGCTGATTTAACTCTATCGTCGGCCAGCACGCGCGCTCCCGCGCGCGGCCTCCTCACCCCGACTTTCGCACGACGATCGCCGGCTCGGCGGGCTGCTCCTCGCCGGTGCGCTGCTGCTCGGCAGCGGCGCGCTCGCGGAGGCGACATTCGAGGAGCGCGTTCACCTCACCACCGAGCAGCAGGAAGACGCCGAGGAGGTACATCCAGAAGAGCAGGATGATCACCGCGCCGAGCGACCCGTACGTCGTATCGTACGAGCCGAAGTGGTTCACGTAGTACGAGAACGCGAACGACGTAGCGGCGAACCCCGAGAGGAAGATCACCGACCCGGGCCGGACCCACTGCCACTCGCGGTCGATCGCCGGGCACGCGTAGTAGATCGCGGTCACGACGAAGAGCGCCGCGCCCACGGTAATCGTCCAGCGAATCACGAGTGCCACGATCTCCGCCGTGGGCCCGAGGTGGGCGCCGATCAGCCGTGCCGCGTGGCCGCCGAACAGCGTCAGGACGAACACGACGATCATGAAGATCGAGAGAGCGATCGTCAGCACGATGGCCCACAGCCGCACGCGCCACCACGGCCGCGGATCAGTGACCCGGTAGGCGCGGTTCAGCGCGTTGATGAGCGCGCTGAACGCGGACGACGCGGTCCAGAGCGCGAGCGCGGCACCCAGCGACAGGAGGCCGCTCCGCCGCGTGTGCAGGAGCGCGTGCAACGTCCGCTCGACGAGCGTGTAGGCCTCGGCCGGAAGCGACTGGCGTGCGGAGTCCAGCAGCCAGACCTCGAGGCCCTGAAGCGGCAGCAGGCTCGTCACGGCGAGCACGAAGAGCAGGAACGGGAAGATCGAGAGCAGGAAATAATACGCGAGCGCGCCGGCGGCCGTCAGGTCGTCGTTGCGCTGCGCGCGTTCGACCAGTTCGGCGACGAGGCGTACCGGGTGACGCCCCGCGCGCAGGAACTCGAGCCAGAGCGCGCCGCTCGATGGCTCCGAACGTACCATGAGGTCGTCCATGCCCGTGGAAGCGAGCCGCCGCGGGCAATTCGGCCGCGGCGGTTTCAACCCTCGTCACGGAACGTTATCATCCGCCGACCATGTCCGTGCCCATCACGGCGCGCGGGGAGCGGCTGCGCGCGCTCCTCGCCGAGCGCATCGTCGTCCTCGACGGCGCGACGGGGACGTATCTCCAGAGCCGCAACCTCGACGCGGGCGACTTCGGCGGGGCGGCGTTCGAGGGCTGCAACGAGCACCTCGTCCTCACCCGCCCCGACGTCATCCGCGACATGCACGAGGGCTACCTCGCCGCCGGCGCCGACCTGATCGAGACCGACACCTTCGGCGGGACGCGCATCGTCCTCGGCGAGTACGGGCTGCAGGACAAGGTGCACGAGATCAACGCCACCGCGGCGCGGCTCGCGCGAGCAGCCTGCGACCGGTTCAGCACCGCCGACCGGCCGCGCTTCGTCGCGGGCTCGATGGGCCCGGGCACGAAGACGATCTCGGTCACCGGCGGTGTCACGTTCGCGCAGGTGCGCGCGGCGTACGCCGAGCAGACGGCGGGTCTCCTGGACGGTGGCGCCGACGTGCTGTTCCTCGAGACGCAGCAGGACACGCTCAACGTGAAGGCCGCGTTGCTCGGCATCGACGACGGCTTCGCGCGCGCGGGCCACGCGATCCCGATCGTCCTCTCCGTGTCGATCGAGACGATGGGCACGATGCTCGCCGGTCAGTCGATCGAGGCGCTCTACGTCTCGGTCGCCCATCGCGACCTCCTCGCGATCGGCCTCAACTGCGCGACCGGACCCGACTTCATGACCGACCACCTGCGCACGCTCGCGGGCCTGTCGCGCTTTCCCGTGTCGTGCTTTCCGAACGCCGGCCTCCCCGACGAGGAGGGGCACTACAACGAGACCCCGGAGACTCTGGCCCGGAAGGTCGAGCGCTTCTGCGCCGAGGGCTGGGTGAACATCATCGGCGGCTGCTGCGGGACGACGGCTGAGCACATCCGACTCCTCGCCGACGTCGCGCGGCGGCATCGGCCACGGACCGCGGCTCCGATCCGTCGCTCCGTAGTGTCGGGCATCGAGGTCCTTTCGATCGATGACGACCGCCGCCCGGTGATCGTCGGCGAACGGACGAACGTCATCGGCAGCCGGAAGTTCAAGGAGCTCGTGGTCGGCGGCGATCTCGACCAGGCAGCCGAGGTCGGCCGTCGCCAGGTTCGCGGTGGCGCGCAGGTCCTCGACGTGTGCCTCGCGAACCCCGACCGCGACGAGCATGCCGACGTGGTCGCCTTCCTCGACGTCCTCACGCGCAAGGTCAAGGCACCGCTCATGATCGACTCGACCGACGCGCGCGTCATCGAGGACGCGCTCGAACGCTGCCAGGGGAAGGCGATCGTCAACTCGATCAACCTCGAGGACGGGGAGGAGCGCTTCGAGAAGGTCGTCCCGCTCCTGCACCGCTACGGGGCGGCCGTCGTCGTCGGCTGCATCGACGAGGACAAGCAGCACGGGATGGCCGTCACGCGCCAGCGGAAGGTCGAGATCGCCGAGCGCAGCCACCGTTTGCTGACGGAGAAGTACGGCGTCGCCGAGGAGGACATCATCTTCGACGCGCTCGTCTTCCCGGTCGGCACCGGCGACCAGAACTACGTCGGTGCCGGCGCGGAGACCGTCGAGGGCGTCCGGCTCATCAAGGAGGCGCTGCCACGGACGAAGACCGTCCTCGGCATCTCGAACGTGTCCTTCGGGCTCCCGAGCGCGGGCCGCGAGATCCTGAACTCGGTCTTCCTCCACCACTGCGTGCGGTCCGGGCTCGACCTCGCGATCGTCAACTCCGAGAAGCTCGAGCGCTACCCGTCGATCCCGGAGGAGGAGCGGTGCCTCGCCGAGGACCTGATCTTCTGGCGCGGCGACGATCCCGTCGCCGCGTTCACGGCCCACTTCCGCGGCCGGACGGCGAAGCCGACCGAGCGCCGGACCGATCTCCCGCTCGACGAGCGCCTCGCCCGCTACATCGTCGAGGGCTCGAAGGACGGGCTCATCGAGGACCTGGACGAGAAGCTGAAGGAGGCGCGCCCGCTCGACATCATCAACGGCCCCCTCATGGCGGGGATGGACGAGGTCGGGCGGCTCTTCAACAACAACGACCTGATCGTCGCCGAGGTGCTGCAGAGCGCGGAGGCGATGAAGGCCGCCGTCGCGCACCTCGAGCCGTTCATGGAGCGCACGGAGAGCTCGACCAAGGGCACGGTCATCCTCGCCACCGTGAAGGGCGACGTGCACGACATCGGGAAGAACCTGGTCGAGATCATCCTCGGCAACAACGGCTTCCGCGTCGTCAACCTGGGCATCAAGGTGCCGCCCGAGGACCTGATCGCCGCGTACCGCGAGCACCGGCCGGATCTCATCGGGCTCTCCGGCCTGCTCGTGAAGTCCGCGCAGCAGATGGTCGTGACCGCGGAGGACTTCCGCAACGCCGGCGTCCGCTGTCCCGTCCTGGTCGGTGGCGCCGCGCTGTCGGCGAAGTTCACGGCCGCGAAGATCGCGCCCGCGTACGGGCAGCTCGTCTGCTACGCGAACGACGCGATGGCCGGGCTCGACCTCGCGAACAAGCTCGTCGGCGAAGAGACGCGCGTGGCGCTCGCGGCGCGCATCCAGGCTGATCAGGCACGGCTCCGCGACGCGCCCGCCAAGATCGCCGCGCGGGCTGCCCCGGCCGCGGTCCCCGTGATCCGGCACGATGCGCCCGTCCCGACGCCGCCGGATCTGAAGCGGCACGTCGTCGATCGCGTCGCGCTCGAGGAAGTGTTCCCGTACGTCAACCCGGCGATGCTGTACGGGAAGCATCTCGGCCTGCGCGGCAACCTGGAGACGCTGCTCGCGCACGACGACGAGAAGGCGAAGCGGCTCCGCGAGCGCGTCGCGGCGGTCGAGGACGAGGTGCTCGCGCGCGGCGCGATGACGCCGCGCGCGGTCTATCGCTTCCTCCCGGCGCAGTCCGACGGCGACACGATCCTCCTCTACGGGCCCGGACACGAGGTGATCGAGACCTTCACCTTCCCGCGCCAGTCCACCGGCGAGGGGCTCTCGCTCGCCGACTTCGTCGCGCCGCGCGCGACCGGGGTCACGGACTACGTCGCGCTCTTCGCGGTCACGTGCAGCGACGGCGTGCGCGCGCTCGCCGAGGCGTGGAAGGGCGATGGCCGCTTCCTCGACTCGCACATCGTGCAGGCGCTCGCGATCGAGAGCGCGGAGGCGTTCGCCGAGCTCTTCCACCAGCGCCTGCGCGCGATGTGGGGCTTCCCGGATCCTCCCGAGATGACGATGCAGGAGCGCTTCAAGGCCCGCTACCGCGGCGTCCGCGTCAGCTTCGGCTACCCGGCGTGTCCCCGCCTCGAGGACCAGGCGAAGCTGTTCCGGCTGCTCGGGGTCGAGGAGGGGATTGGCGTCCGCCTCACCGAGGGATACATGATGGACCCCGAAGCGTCGGTGTCGGCGCTCGTATTCCATCACCCGGAAGCACGATATTTCGTCATTGCTCCGGGGGACCTCGAAGCGTTCGAGAAGCGTCTCGCCGCCGGCAACGCGGCCTGATAATCGTCTAAGGGTCGATCATGCGGCTCGCGTGGAGGGTCTTCCTCTCCACGTCGCTCGTGATGCTGGTGGTCATCGGCATCGCGGCGTGGAGTCTTCGGGCCGTGAACGGCTTCGTGCACACGAACGCGACCATCGTCGAGCGGACGGTCCCTGCCCTGCGGCTGGAGACGTCGCTGCGCGAGACGCTCGTGGCGCTCGTCCGCCTCGAGGGCCGGTGGGGTGTGCTCGGCGACCCGCGCTACGCGGCGCGCTGGGAGACGCGCGCGGACCGGGCCAGGCGGGAGCTCGAGGGGCTCCCGGCGCTCCTGACACATCCCGAGGAGCTCCGCTACCACCGCAAGAGCGCGAGCTCGTTCGCCACGTACCGCCTGCTCGTGCTCGGGGCGCGCTCGCCGGCGAAGGGCGCCCAGCCGACCGCGGGCGAGCGGCGCACGCGCCTCGCGGCGGCCCGCACACAGCTCGCCCTCGAGCGGCTCACGGATGCCACCGGGGACGCGCTCGAGCGCTCGCGCCACGACGCGCGGCGGCTCGAGCTGCGGACGCGCAACGCGCTCGTCGCCGCGATGCCACTCGCGATCCTCGCCGGCCTCGTCGGCGCGTCGCTCGTCGCGTTCGGCATGGCGCGCACCCTCCGCCGGATCTCCACCGCCGCGGGCCAGATCGGCGCCGGGACGTTCCCGGAGCCGGTCGCGATCCGTGGCTCGGACGAGATCGCCCAGCTCGGCGACGCCTTCAACCGCATGGCGCGCCAGCTCGGCGAGCTCGATCGTATGAAGCAGGACTTCTTCGCGCACATCTCGCACGAGCTGCGCACGCCGCTCACCGCGGTGCGCGAGGCGACGCACCTCCTCCGCGACCAGATCCCGGGCCCGCTCACGCCGAAGCAGCGCAGGCTGGTCGAGATCATCGGCGCGAGTGCCGACCGCGTCCTCCGTCTCGTCAACCAGATTCTCGACCTCGCCCGCTTGCAGGCGGGGCTGCTCGGCCTCGAGCGGCGCTGGGTCGACCTCGACAAGCTTCTCGGTCGCGCGGTCGACGAGCTGCGCCCGCAGGCGGAGGCGCACGGCCTCGCCCTCGAGCGCAACGGGACGCGTCCCGCCGGGGGCGTGCTCGGCGACGAGGAGCGGCTGCTGCAGGTGTTCGTCAACCTCGTGTCGAACGCGATCAAGTTCACACCGTCGGGCGGCACGGTCCGCGTCGACACGGCGGGGCGCGAGGACGAGATCGAGATCGTCGTCGCCGACACCGGCGTCGGTATCGCACCCGACGCGCTGCCGCACGTTTTCGAGCGCTACTGGCAGGCGGATGGGACGCGCGGCGGCTCGGGGCTCGGTCTCGCGATCGTCAAGAGCATCGTGCAAGCGCACGGCGGGACGGTGCGCGCCGAGTCGACGCCGGGCGCGGGGAGCCGCTTCACCGTCCGCCTCCGGCGCGAGGGCGCGACGGCATGAGAGCCGGCGTGCTTGCACTGGTTCTGGTGGTCGCCTGCGGACGCTTTCGTCCTGCGCCGCCGCCGACGGGCAACGACCCGACCCGGCTGGTCGCGCAGGCCGACGAGCTGGTGCGTGACAACTCGCCGCGCGCGGCGCGGCAGCTCTACCGCAAGGTGCTGCACGAGTACCCCAGGACGCCGGCGGCCGAGAACGCGCTCTACGGCCTCGGACGGCTCTACGTCGATCCGAACGGCCGCCTTCGCGACTACTCGTCCGCGTACGTCGCGTTCCACCGGCTGCTCGCCGAGTATCCGGACGGCGTCCACGCCGAGGAGGCGCGCGCCTGGGACGCCGTACTGAGCGAGCTGGTGCGCGCGCAGACCGAGCTCCGTCGGGCGCGCGGCGACCTCGACCGGCTGAAGGAGCTCGACATGGAGGAGGAGCCATGACCAGGCGCACCGCCCTGATCGTCGACGACGACGCGCACGTGCTCGAGGTGCTCGAGATGCGGCTCGAGGCGCTCGGTTTCGACGTGACCGCCAGCGCCGACCCGCAGGCCGCGATCCAGATCCTGTCCCGCCGCGGCTTCGACGTCGCCCTCTTCGACCTGCGCATGGCGCCGATCGACGGCATCGCGCTCACCCGTGCCGCGCACGAGAAGCAGTCGCGGTTGCCCGTCCTGATCATGACGGCGCACGGCACGATCGACAACGCGGTGCAGGCCATCAAGGAAGGCGCGTTCGACTTCATCACGAAGCCGTTCGTCCCCGAGGAGCTGAGCGGGAAGCTCGCGCGCGCGCTCCTCGCACGACGCTGGGCGCGCGACCGGGAGCTCCTGCGCAACCTGGGCGAGACCCTGGCGTCGTCCAACGCCGTCGAGCACGTGCTGCGCACGGTCGCCGACCGGACGCTCGAGGCAACCGAGACCGAGCGCGCGGTCGTCTTCCTGCGCGAGGGAGACGCGCTCCGGGCGCGCGCGGTCGCCGGCGCGTCGACGACGCCGCTCGTCGAGCTGGCCGCACAGGCCGAGGCAACCGCCCGTCGCGGCGCGCCCGCGGTGGTCAACGGGAGCGACGGGCGGGTCATGCTCGCCGCCCCGCTCCTCGTCGACGGCACGGGCGAGGGCGCGGTCGTCGCGGAGACGCGCTCGTACGTCGTCCCGACCGACGACGATCTCGTCCTGATCGCGATCTTCGCCTCACAGGCCGCCGTCGCGATCAAGAATGCACACGACCGGTCCCGGCTGCGCGGTGGCGCGCTCGCCGCCCTCGGGCGCGTCGCCACGCAGGTCGCCCACGAGCTGAACAACCCGCTCGGCGGGCTCAAGCTCTACGCGGGACTCCTGGAACAGCGCTTCAGCAAGCTCGGCGACGAGCAGGGCGTCGACATGGCGCGGAAGATCGACAAGGCGGTCGGGCATCTCGGCGAGATCGCGACCGACATCACCGCGTACGGGGGCTCACACGAGCTCCGGCGCGAGCCCATGCGACCGAACGTGCTCATCGAGGACTGCCTGCCGCTCGTCCAGGACCGGCTCGGCGACGGCCGCCTGCAGCTCGTCACCGACCTGGACGCCGCCGTCGGCGAGCTCATGCTCGACCAGCGCGAGATGCGGAAGGCGCTTCTCAACTTCATCGTGAACGGGCTCGAGGCGATGGAGGACGGCGGTACGCTGACGATCCGCTCGCGCGCCCTTCCGGACAACGGGGTCCGGATCGAGATCGAGGACACCGGCGCCGGCATGGACGACGAGACGCGCGCGCGCGTCTTCGAGCTGTTCTACACGACCAAGTCGAACGGGACGGGGCTCGGGATGGCGATCGCGCGCTCCGTCGTCGACCGCCACGGGGGACGGCTCGACATCGAGAGCGAGCGGGGACGCGGGACCCGCATCCGCATCGAGCTGCCTGCCCGCTGACGCGTCGCGTGTTCGCGGCTCGCGACGTGGTGGACGACGTTGACGATGCGGACGACGCCGTCGCGACGCGCGACCCGCCACACCGCCGTGCCGCGGAGCTCCGCCATCCGGCCGCTGCCGTCACGGTAGCGCACGACGAACGGTCCGCGGAGCTCGGTCGTCGCGCCGCGCGGCACGAGCCGCGAGACCGGCTGTAGATAGAGGACGTCGCGCGCCCCCTCGGGGAGCGCGACGATCTCACCGCCACGCGGCTTCGCCGGTGCGAGCAGCTCGCGCACGCGCCCGAGGTCGCGGGCCTCGTAGGCGCGCCGGCACGCGTCGACGAGGCGTAGCGTCTCCTCGGCGGACGGCGCGCGCGCCTGCGTGGCCGACGCCTCCGCGATCGCGTCGGGGGGTCGGTCGCGCGCGTCGTGGCGTGCGAGCGCGATGGCCAGCATCGCGGTCGCCGCGACGCCGAGGAGGCCCGCGACCAGACGGCGCACGCGTCTTCGCGCACCGGAATTCGGCTGCCGTTCCGGCAGGGGCCAAGAATCGCAACGCGGCTTCAGGTGGATGCGCACGAGGTCCGACGTCCGCATCTCGTCGTCGAGCTCGGGATGCCCGACGCAGAGGATCTGCACCGCGAAGCCGCCCCCGTCATGCGGGACGAGCAGACGGGGCAGCGCGGTGAGAACGTCCACCGGGAGGAGATGGGCGTCGTCGAAGACCAGCACCATGTTCGTGCCCGTCCGCGTCTCCAACGCGATCAACGTCTGCACGGCGGCGAGGCGCGCCTCGAGCGCACCGCCGCGCGCATCGAATCCCACCCGCTCGCCGACGAAGCGCACGACGTCATCGAAGCTGCGCGCACGCGGAAGGGCGAACGCACGAACCTCTCGACGGAGCTCCCGGAGCACGTCGCGCACGAGGAGCGTCTTTCCGGCGCCGGCCTCGCCCGTCA
>Ga0209579_10003078_pt1 | contig 12341 bp, 11 predicted proteins | sample Coa_R1_2_FD_187152 | JGI IMG/M metagenome (GOLD analysis project Ga0209579, IMG submission 187152) | Surface soil microbial communities from Centralia Pennsylvania, which are recovering from an underground coalmine fire - Coalmine... | ecosystem: Environmental > Terrestrial > Soil >... | reverse complement strand
TGATGAGATTCGATGAACAAGAGGGGCATTTGCATTCCATAGAGTGGCTCCATTTTAAAAAAGCCGCCCATTATGCACACTTAAAGATATTTTTTAAGCCACGAGCACTACATGTTTAGGACTACCCAAGTTTTTATAAATCAAGGGTTTTACCACTTCGCCAAGGGGGGCATGGAGCAGAGGATAGCCTCAGGATTTCCTCCGGAGAGGAATCCAAATTTCGTCCCCCTATCGTATAAGAGATTGAATTCGACGTAATGTGCGCGCTGTTCGAGCTGTTTTTCTCTTTGTTCGGCAGTAAAGGGAACGAAGATGCGTTTATCATAAATGGGAAGGATCGTATCCAAGAAAGTGGCCCCGATCTGTTTCCATAGCGCGTAATCTTTTTCAAAATTCCCTGTGTTATAATGGTCGAAGAAGATCCCTCCTGCGCCGCGTTCTTTTTTGCGATGGGGGATATAAAAATATTCTTTCGCATTCTGCGACAATTGCGCATAGAGCTGTTCTCCAAAAGGATCTAACGCGGCTTTGGCCACAGCGTGAAAATGCGCTGCATCTTCTGCGTAGGGAAAGCCCATCGGCGTTAGATCGTATCCTCCTCCGAACCAGGATTGCGTTTTTGTTTCTATGTAGCGGATATTAAAATGCACGGTCGGCGCATGGGGATTGGCCATATGGGTGATCAGGCTGATGCCAGTTGCAAAAAAAGGTCCTTTTGCTTCGTCTGTTGGAAAGCTTTCACCATGGATCTCTGAAAAATTGACAGCAGCTTTTTCAAAAATAGCGCCTCGGAGCAATCCTATCTCTCCTCCGCCAGATCCTTTCGCATAATTCCAGGAAGATCTCTGAAATCGGGCTAACGGTTCTAATGCTTCAAAAGAAAAAATAATCTTCTCCCGCAATTCTTTTAAAAAAATTCCCATCTCTTCATTTATACCCAAACAACTTGAAGAATCGGTTTTTGACTGCGTCGACTTTTCTTCACAATTCTTGTCTTCGCTCGCGCCTTGTGCATGCACAATGGTCGCTTGCTCTAGACAAGAATTGTGAAGAGTCTCCTTGTCAAATTCCCGATTCTTCAAGTTGTTTGGGTATATTTTATTTTTCTGATTCATTACACTTGCCCTCTAGTACTTTGTAACACAGGTTCCTGATGAAAAAAAAACATATGATCGTTCTCGGTGCTGGGATCTCCGGGCTGTCCGTCGCATGGTATTTAAATCGCACAGATTATCCCATGGACATCACAGTCATAGAGAAAAACAGTCGTGCTGGCGGATGGCTGCATACAGAGCATATGCAAGATTTTCATTTTGAAAAAGGGCCTCGTACATTCAAAGTCGACAAATGTCCTTCTACTATGCAGCTTGTCCGAGAGCTCGGGATGGCAAATGAGATCATTTGGACACAATTAAAACCGCATCATCGGTATTTATGGCTCAATGAGGAGCTGCATCGATTTCCGACCAATCCCCTTTCTTTTTGTTTATCGCCTCTCACGCGTGGTTTTATTTCCGCTATTTTCTCTGAATGGAAAAAGCCTCCTAAAGAGGGCGATGAAACGGTATGGGAATTTGTCTTGCGGCGATTCAATTACGATGTTGCCCGTTTATTTTTCGATCCGATGGTGGTGGGAATCTTTGGAGGCGATATTAGAGAAATTTCTGTGCGCGCTTGCTTTCCCATGCTGAAAAGCTGGGAAGAGAAATATGGATGTGTGACCAAAGGTTTTTTGCATCATTGGAATGAAAAACGCAAACGTTCCAAGTATTCTGCTGATGTGTCCGGCCTTCCTCTTTCCGCGATCTTTTCCTTTAAAAAGGGAATAGAGGAATTGCCTCAAACGGTGATGGCAAAGACTCCTGCTTCTTATCATTTCAATCAAGATGTGCAGAGGATTTGCATAAAAGACAACAAGGTCGAGGTTATGACGCAAGATCGCATTTTTTATGCCGATGTGCTTTTTTGCGCGCTGCCGATTAAAGAGACCTCTCAGCTATTTGAGCCGCTTGTCCCAGATATCTCACGGGAATTTCTCAAAGTGCCATCGGAAGGAATCGCCGTCCTCAATTTTGGATACGATTCCGAAGTGCTCCCTGTGCAGGGATTTGGATATCTCACGCCGACGCATGCTCAAGAAGAGATTCTGGGAGTGGTCTTTGACTCTTCCGTATTCCCCCAGCATAATAAACGGCCGCAGGAAACGCGTCTTACCATTAAAATGGAAGAGCGAGGAAGAGAAGATGCCTGGTATATTGATGCGGGTCTGCGCGGTATTCGCAAGCATCTCGGGATATCCTGTACGCCGAACGCAATTTCATTTAAAAGAGCCTTGCGCGCCATACCGCAATATGGAGTGGGCCATTTGGAAAAAATTCTAAATCTCAAAGACGAATTCAACAAACGACTGCCGCGCTGTTTTCTCGTCGGGAATTATCTCAAAGGGGTCAACGTAGATCAATGTATAGCCCGTGCTAAAGAAGCCGTAGGCGAATGGGAAAAAAACGCATCTCTATTATAATTTCTGTGTTTTACTTTTAACAGGATTAGGGCGAGATTAAAAAATTAAACCTCGGAAAAAAGATCAAAAAGACACATTAAAATTATCGTAGACAGTCTCTTAGTCCTTTTTTACGGCATTCTCATTGTTTTGCTGGAATAGTTCGAGTGCCTTTTTAAGATGACTAGCATTTGATCTGCATAGAGGATAGGGAGCGCGTCCCATTGTTGGATCGCGAGAGCTTTTGTTTTGCGCTCTCATTCCCTCAAAACCCCTTCTAGCCACTTTTACGTGATCGACAGGAGCTTTATTGTTTGTGGTACAAGTAAACTTTTGTGGTGGAAGAGCAAGGGGTCGAACATAGGCAGGTTTTATTCTTTTGCCAGAAGGGCGCTCGCTGATCGTCCATACTGTTTCCTTGGGTTTGGAAAGATGGCTCGTTCTGACCAATTTATTGCCAATCAGCTTTATAGGAGGAGCTAAAGCAAGAGAGGTGACTGTGGCATTGTTCAAAGACCTGTTCGTGATTGTTGTAGATCTTGTATTGAGTTCTGTTCTGGGATTGCTTGATTGGGTTTTTTCATTCGGCTTTGTTGGAATGCTAATGGGGCGAACGAAAGGAGCTTTTGAGGCTATTCTTGCGCCCAATGGCAATTCACTGATTGTCCATACGATTTCATTGGGATCAAAGATGCTATCTTCATTGGGATCAAAGATTCCCTCTGGCTCATCAAGCGGTGGCAGTATGCGCACTGGTTTAATAGGCGAGGTCAATTTTTGATACAACTCATGCATTTTTGTTTGGAGGACAGCTAAAAGTTGATATTTTGGCTTTACTAGTAGAATTTCTAAGAGATATTGATAAAAATCGTTGATGGGATAGATTTTTTTTTGTTGATCAAAATTGACATCGCGGGGAAGTAAAAGAGTAAATTTTTCTTTCAGGACAGGATCTGAAAGAATACAATATGCGAAGCTTTTACTTGTGTTTAGAAGAATCCGAATATCTTTTTTATCAAACAAAAGAAAAAAATCTCGAATAATCCAGGGTTTGTGGTTGCTGATGCATGGATCCAATTTTCTGAGTTTAACCATTAGATTTATTGATGAAACGGGAATGGATGGGGTAGTGTTTTTCGGGCCCAACGTTTCATGATTTTTTAAGAAAGTGTCAGAAGAAGGGTTTTTAATGCCCTTTTCAGAAGATTGTAGGTCATCATATTCCGAGAAGCTATTTACACTGAGTTTGGAGGGACTGATATCAGGTGTATTCCGATTGGATTGTGTCCAATATTCGTCTAAGCTTGAATCCTTGGCTTTAGATACAGGAGTGTTAATTTCGAAGGGGTAAATATATAGTGAGGAAGACCCAGAACGCGATATGCTGCTCATAGAGAACCCTTGGTAGGGACAGATTTTAGAGCAGAGCACTTTTAAATCAAACGGATTTTTCCAATATATTGGCTGTTTCACAGGCGTGAATCAGTCTAGTCAATTCATCGGGGGTATGATAGGAATTAATAGCGAATAGAAGATAGGCCTCTTCCTCTGCTTCCTGCACAATACCGATCTCGGAAAGCACCTCTTGCTCTAAGAAGTTATTCCATCTGTGATGGGCCTCCGCTATATTTTCGCAGGCAAGCGCGATGAGGTGAGAAGAAGAGGGAATCAAGTTAAGATCGAGAGCTTTTAGCTGCTGGCGCATCCAATGCGTGCGCTGTTCCAGCTGCATCCTTTCCCCTTCTAGGGTAGGAATAAGCTCAAGGGCTGCTTCGACAGCCCCTAAGGTAGAAAAAGAAGGCGCATGTTCCCTGGAAAAAGAAAAATCTTTAAAAAAATATGGGGAAATCGATTGAGAACAGGAGGCAAAAGCCCCGCTTGCCCCTGCTGCACAATCTAATGAGCAGACGGTGAAGTCGATTCCTTCGATCCGGTTGGCGAGTCCGAATCCGTGGCTGCCTTTTACGCCAAAAGCGCATGAATCATCGATAATCAGGAATGCATCGTATTGTTGTGCAAGGCGAACCAAAGAATGAAGATCTGAGATATGGCCGGTTGCGGCGAAGAGCGATTCGCTTAAAATGAGGTGTTTATTCGTAGGGGATGCCGATAAAAGTGTCTCGAGGGAATTCAGATTGTGATGAGAAAAAATAATGCTCTTTCCTCCCCATTGTTTTATGGCTTTAAAAAGAGAAGTTTGGCATGCAGAGTCGACAAATATAGTCCATTCCCGACTGGAAAAGTGCTCTAGAACGCTGCAGAGGGCGGCTGAGTGTGTGGAAAAAAGATGCGCACTAGACACGCAGAGGGCTTCTGCATACTTTTCTTCGACCTGTCTTTGGCATTCTAAATAGCCATTTTTCATTTCAGGATCGCAAATCCCCGTTCCATAATGCAAAAGATATTTGATCGCATTTTTGCGCAGATCGGGATGCTGCGAAAGCCCCAGATAATCGTGAGAGGAAAAATTCAGAAGTTTTCTCTCTTTATATAAAAGAGATGCCGGGGTGAGCGGCAAACTGGAAGTGAGAGGGTCAGCTGGAGCGTCTGCGCGCTGCCGCAAAAAAGTCTTTCTTGTCATCCGTACACTATACACAAATTCATGAGGTTATTTGAACCTATCCCTAATTATTACTGGGATAGGTTCTTGTGTATAATTCAAAAAGAATTTAGATAAAAGATTATTTTTTACCGTATAGGAGAGGATGGAGTTCTTCTTTGAGCTGATCATTGAACACATATCCTTGTTTCTTAAAAAGAGGAGAGTGGGGATCATTAGGCTCCTGGCGGTAAAAACTCTTCTCGGGAGCAAATGCGACAAAAAGAACATGCAGGCCCGGTATAGCAAAAAGCATCGGCCAGGGTATGGGAAAGTCAGCAGATAGAAAGAGCGCGTTGCCCGCTTTTTTGGGCAAAGGAAATGCCGTTTTCTGAAGGACATCGTCAGATAGGTCCTCAAGAAGAAACAGAATTCCTCCTGCCAAAGGTTTAATGCTGGAGATTTCTGTTAAGGAGAAACTTTTTTGAAAGGGAGGATGAGGAGAAGAGGTGAGGCAAAATTGGTCGAATGCGATGCGCAGCGGAGCGGTATCGAATAACTCAGAGGCGATGTGTACGATTGGCAGCTTTTGCGTTGCCTTCCTGATCGCAAGCGCCTCGCGCCATAAGTCGAATCCCGCTTTATACAAGGCAAGAGGAGGAAGGGTATCCCATTGAGAGAAGGGAGTACGGAGGCGGCCAGAGAGCAGTTCCTGTGCTTCTTTATCGATGAGTGCCGCTTGTTTGGAGGAAAGCATTCCTTCAAACTCAATAAAGTGATTTTTGCGAAAGAAATCGCGCTGCTCGAGAGTGAATACAAAACGCATTTAAATACCAATTACCTTGTTGTTAATACGCTCTAAAGCCAAAGAGATTTTGTCCTCTGAAGAGAAAGCAGAAAGACGGATATATCCTTCGCCGCAAGCCCCGAAACCAATGCCTGGCAAAGCGATGAGTTGGCATGTATTTAAAAGATGATCGAAGAACTGCCAGGAAGAGGTTCCGTTGGGCGTTTTCCACCAAATATAAGGAGAGTCCTTCGCGCCCCAGCAGGTTTGCCCTAATTTTTCGAGACCTTCTTTGAGGCGTTTGGCTAAAGAAAGATAAAAATGAACTTGTTTTTGAGTTTCTTGGAGGCCGCTGGGGCTGAGGGAAGCCGCCGCGCCGCGCTGGATAGGATAAGCAACCCCATTGAATTTGATATCCTGACGTTTTTCCCACAATTTATAAAGGGGATATCTCTTCCTCTTTAAGTTTCCCATTACTGTGTGAGGGATCACAGAGTAAGCACAGCGAAGGCCCGTAAAGCCGGCTGATTTAGAAAAGCTTTTAAATTCGATTGCGCATTCTTTGGATCCAGGGATTTCATAGATGCTTTTTGGCACATTCTCGGAGGTAATAAAGGCGGCATAGGCGCTGTCTATCAACAAGATCGCTTCGTGGTCAAGAGCGTAGGCGATCCAATTTGTGAGATCCTGTCGCGTCATCGCGGTGCCGGTCGGATTATTTGGAGAGCATATGTAGATCACATCGCAATGTTCTTGAGGAGGAAGCGGTAAAAAATGATTTTCTGGAAGGCAGGGAAGCGAAACGATCTTCTTCTTTCCTCCGATCACGCTAGAATTAAAATAGGCGGGATACGTGGGATCGGGAATTGCAATGGTGCTTAAAGGGTGCAGTAATTCCTGTATGTGGACAGCGTCGCTATTCGTTCCGTCTGAAATGTAAATTTCCTCCGGGAGAATAGCATAGTTAGCATATTCCTGTTTTGCAATGGCGGAGCGTAAAAAATCATAGCCGTAAGTTGGAGAATATCCTTTGATTCCTTCCATTGTGCCCATTTCTTGCGTCGCCTCTTGTATGGCTTTGACAATGCTGGGAGCGAGAGGTAAAGTAATATCGCCGATGCTTAAATTGATCAGATCAGCGCTAGGTAAATTTTTTTTTAGCTCGATGAGCTTTTTATCGATGATGGCAAAAATATATGCGTTTTTGAGTCGGGAAAAGCAGGGATTGAGTTTGGCCATTATAATGATGATTATTGATTAACAATCGGATCTTAAGGATAATAAGCAAAGTTATGAATCCTGTCGAGAAACTCTTAGCTCAAGCCCCACTTATCGAGGAACGGATACAATACACTTTCCTTGATAAAAATCTTTTAAAACTCGCTTTTGTCCATCGTTCTTTTTTTAATGAGCACCGCGATATTGTAGAACAGCATAATGAACGCTTGGAATTTTTAGGCGATTCCGTTTTCGGTCTGATCGTGTCCGATTACCTCTACTCCAAATTGCCTATCGAGACGGAGGGACATCTTTCGCATTTGCGCTCCCAGATCGTAGAGGCGGGAAGCTGTGTGCAGATGATCCAGAAACTCGATGTGGCAGAATTTATTTTGCTCGGCCGCGGAGAGAGCATGAACGATGGCCGAGGAAGAGAGACGATTTTAGCTGACCTGTTTGAAGCGGTGATCGGCGCTATTTATTTGGACGGGGGCATAGAAGAGGTGAAAATATTTTTCTTCCGCCATTTTGAACTGCATTTGATAGAGCATTTAAAAATGCCCACGCGTAACTGGAAGGCAGAATTACAGGATTATTCTCAGAAAAAATATCAAAAACCGCCCACTTATAAGGTCATTAAAGAGTCAGGCCCTGACCACAGTAAAATCTTTCATGTACTTGCCCTTATCGATGAAAAAGAAATGGGAGAGGGGATAGGCTCTTCAAAAAAGGAGGCTGCCCAGAAAGCAGCAGAAGATGCATTGTACAAGCTCGGGGGCGTTGTGGATGAGTAAGCAAAAAACGCTATGGTGTTGTTCGGATTGCGGTCATAAACAGTCGAGATGGACCGGGAATTGTTCCGTGTGTCAAAAATGGAATACTTTTGAACAAGAAGTGGAAATCGTCGACAAGCTCGAACGGTTTAAGCCTACTTTGCGCGCAACCGCGCAACCGATGCGGATCAAAGAAGTAAACATCCATGCCTTCCCGCGCATGTCCACGAAAATGCCCGAATTCGACCGCCTTCTGGGAGGAGGAATCGTCTCGGGGTCTCTCACTTTAATCGGAGGAGATCCAGGAATTGGCAAATCGACCTTAATGCTCCAATTGGCGCATCTACTGGCAGAGCAAGGGCATATTGTCCTTTATGTCTGTGGAGAAGAGTCGGTAGAACAGACCACTTTGCGCGCACAGCGTTTGTCGGTCGGACACGATGGGCTGTATTTGCTGAGCGAAACCCTTTTTTCTAATATCAAGCTGCACATCGACCGCCTTAAGCCTACTGTCATGATCGTCGATTCCATTCAAATTCTCTACAAAGGAGAGATCTCTTCCTCACCAGGCTCTGTCAGCCAAGTGCGCGAGCTCGCCACAGAATTCATGCATCTGTCCAAAGGGCTGGGCATCGCTACTTTTCTGATCGGCCATGTGACAAAATCTGGAGAGATCGCAGGTCCCCGAGTACTCGAACACATCGTTGATACTGTTCTCGATTTTGAAGGAGATAGACAGCATGGATATCGGCTGATGCGTTCTGTAAAAAATCGATTCGGCCCCACGGACGATATCGCCTTATTTCAAATGGGAGCGCAAGGCCTCTCAGAGATTAGCAATCCCTCTATGCTTTTTTTAGAGGAAAGGACTAAAGAGGTCGCCGGTTCCGTCATCATTCCGACCATTGAGGGCACGCGCGCCTTGCTCGTCGAGATACAGGCTTTGGTCGCTTCATCGGCTTTTTCAACTTCCACGCGTAAATCCACCGGCCTGGATCAAAATCGCCTTACCCTTTTGCTCGCCGTACTCGAAAAACGCATGGGCTATCAGCTGCACCATTGCGATGTCTTTGTCTCTGTTGCAGGAGGATTGAAAATTTCCGAGCCTGCCATCGATCTAGGAGTGATCATTGCGATCGGTTCTTCTTTCTGTAGCAAGCCCATCGATCCAGAAACATGCGTCATCGGCGAAGTAGGATTAGGAGGCGAGGTACGCGGTGTTCCCCGCATTGAAAATCGTATCCGCGAAGCCATTCATATGGGCTTTAAACGCTGCTTTCTTCCCAAACGCAATCTCAAGGGCTTATCTAGCGAGCTGACAAGTAAAATCGCGCTCGTCGGCGTCGATGTGGTGGAGGATGCCATCCGTGGACTCATCGTTTAATCAATTGATAATTACGGTGGGAGCCCGAAACTCTGCGCTGTCCAAAACCCAAGTCGAAGAAGTGCACCGAGAAATAAGCCAGCATCATCCTGCCGTTCGATTTCACCCCTTCTATATCGAAACAACGGGAGATCGCGATCTCACGACATCTTTACGCATGCTAGACAAAACCGATTTTTTCACTAAAGAGATCGACGCTTTCCAATTGATAAGAGGCTGTCGCATCAGCATTCATTCGGCAAAAGATCTTCCGGAACCGCTTACATTAGGATTACATATTGCCGCTTTGACGCGAGGGATCGATGCTTCCGATGCACTTGTATTGCGCGAAGGAGAATCGATCCAAGATCTTCCCCTTGCCGCTCGCATCGGAACATCGAGCTTTCGCCGAGAACAGACCATCCAGGCTCTGCGCAGCGATCTTCGCTGTGTCGATATCCGAGGTTCAATTGTTCACCGTCTCTCGCTATTGGATACAGGCTGCGTCGATGGCCTTGTCGTCGCAGAGGCCGCATTGATCCGGTTGCAACTCACAAACCGCAATCGCATAAAACTCTTGGGAAAGACGGCTCCCCTACAAGGCAGGCTCGCCGTGCTCGCACGTGCGGATGACGAAGAGATGAAACAGCTATTTTCCTGTATAGATGATCGATGAAGACGATTCTTTATCTTGGAACCGATCCTGAGCATTTTTTGGAAAATAACAAAGATTGTAATCTTATTCATTATCCCGTCATACGCATTGTCCCTCGAAAGATAGAGGAAGAAGTAGAGCAAGCTTACAGAGATCTTCCCGACTACACCCATATTCTCTTCACTAGCAAAAATGCAGTGCATGTATTTTTTGAACATCTCTTTTTCTTGAGATATGATACACAGCAGCTGCATCGTAAAACATGCATCGCCATTGGTAGTGCTACGGCTCATGCTTTAAAAAACCATCTGCGCTCGCCTGATCTCACAGCGCAGCACGAAACGCAAGAGGGCTTGATCGCCTTATTGGAGCAATGCTGCTTAGAATCGGCTTATATTTTATTACCCCGTTCTTCCCTATCGCGTCCTTTATTATCCGCTTTTCTTGAAGGGGAGAAAGTAAGACATAGGGTATTTAATATCTATGATACGGTGCTTCAAAAACTTAAACCTATTCCGGATCTCCATCTCGTCGATGAGATCATCTTTACCAGCCCCTCGACAGTGAGGGGGTTTATGCAGATTTTTGGTGCACTGCCCAAGGACAAGACCTTATGTGCGTTAGGGCCGATTACAGAAAAGGCCTTGAGCAATCTAATTTACGCTCCTAAGAGCCTGTTTAAAATCTAAGGGTTCGTCGATTTTCGGGATTATTTTGGCCGATTTTCGATTCTTTTTGCGGGGGTAGTATACGAAAATTGATACAACCCCCGCAAAAAGAATCGAAAATCGGCTCAAAAGAACCCAAAAATCGACAGAACCTTAGTTTTTAAACAGGCTCTAATAGCGCGCGTACAAATGGCCTGTAGTTTCCTTCAGGATTGTGCGTTTTTCCCGCATTATGATCGTCTAAAATAGCAAAGGCGATCTCTTCAAAACAGCCAGGATATTCGTTGTGGATGACCTCGGAAAAAATTTCTGCTATGTGATTGGGCGGATTCCAAAATGCGCCGCATCCGAATGCCCCTAGCACAAGGGAGCGATGTCCATTGCGATAAGCCATTTCCAATATTGTCCGCACTCTTTCCCGTGTGATATGGGCATCTCCGTCATTTAATCGCAATTGTCCTGAAACTGTTTGCAGTTGGGGACGGCAAACGGCTGCCATAACAGCAAAGGCGACAGAAAAAGGTGCATTGAGATATTGATAGCGTTGATCTGCCCCCGCTCTAAAGACAGGGACATGGGGAACATAAAGTCCTGCGCCTACATGAGACTGATTTAAAGGGTAGTGATTATAAGGCTGCATGCCATGGCGTGTATCGATCGCGACGCTTAGCCCGCTGCGGCGGCAGCAATCCTCTTCCTGCGCTTTTGCTCCCCGCAAATAGCCTCCTCCCACATCATCGGCATTTGCATTATCTAGAATGAGCGGATTAGATCCTCGAGCATGCAGTTCTCGAGCAACCTCGAGGCAATCTTTCGATATCACAGAAAATACTGTCTGATAGTTTCCTGGACGTCTGCCTGCATGTCCTGCCGATGTGAAAAACACCGTGCCATTCACAGCAGGCTGCATAGATAAGGTATGTGTTTGGCCATTGGGAGATGTATAATAACCCTTTTTCAGATCTTGCAGGGTTTGCTGCATCACTTGGGTCAAATACTGCGGGGTAAGGTGCATCTGGGACGAGGAGTGTTTCGCATAGGAGACAAATAAACCGATCGAAAGGGAAAAAGCCGCGAGGGCAGAGGCAACAAGAGTAAACACAGAAGTAGGAATAAGTGTCATGGTCGTAACGGCTGCGGTTGCTGCAATGCCAAGGGCCGCACAGGCGATTGCGGTAATCAGAGCGATTTTTGGATGCTCTTTTGTCCAATTACTCGAAAAAGAGAAGGGTTTTGAAAAGGGAATACTAGCTAAGGCATGAGTCATATTAAACCTCTTATAATAATGGGGTTAATTGTTTTGTTGCTTCTTCAGCAGCATTTATTTGGCCGAGAATGGAGATAACTTCTTCGCAATCTTTTTGGCATTGCGAATAGTTAGAAGGGTCTAACAAAGCATGTGCGTGTGCGAGCAAGGATTCTCGAGTGAAGTGGGGGCCGATCAGTTCTGCAAAAATTTCTTTTCCTGCAATGATGTTGACGAGGCAGTAATAGGGAAGGCGGATGCGCAAAAGATCTTTTGCGATGAATAAATCCCATGCGCTGATGGCATAAACTACAACCGTTGGAACGCGATGCAAGGCGAGCTCGAGTGTCACGGTCCCGGACTTAGCGATGGCAAAATGTGCCTCGCGCATGAGCTCGTAGGTATAATCCGCAGGAATGATGCTCATGGCATCTTTCGAGAACCCTTCTTGATCCAGGATGGATTGGATGAGGGGAGCGTAGCGCTCATCGGAAAGAGAAATCGCAACATGAAACCCATCGAGCTTTTTGCATGCTTGCAGCTGCAAGGGTAAATTGCGCTCGATCTCTTTCTTTCGGCTTCCAGGAAAAAC
>Ga0209579_10003077_pt1 | contig 12342 bp, 11 predicted proteins | sample Coa_R1_2_FD_187152 | JGI IMG/M metagenome (GOLD analysis project Ga0209579, IMG submission 187152) | Surface soil microbial communities from Centralia Pennsylvania, which are recovering from an underground coalmine fire - Coalmine... | ecosystem: Environmental > Terrestrial > Soil >... | reverse complement strand
TTCCATCAGCTCGACGTCGTCGACGCGAAGACCGTCGAGCTGATCCGTGATGAGCGCCCGGCCGCGCTCTGCCATCACGCCGCGCAGATGGACGTCCGCCGCTCGGTCGCCGACCCGCTCTTCGACGCGCGCGTGAACGTGCTCGGGACGATCAACCTCCTCGAGGCCGCGCGCAAGGCGAACGTCCGTCGCGTCCTCTTCGTCTCGTCGGGCGGCGCCGTCTACGGCGAGCAGGAGCGGTTTCCCGCGCCCGAGACCCATCCGACGAACCCGGTGAGCCCGTACGGCGTCAGCAAGCGGGCCGGCGAGCTGTACGCGTTCTTCTACCACGCCGAGTACCACATCCCCTTCGTCGCCCTGCGCTACGCGAATGTCTACGGACCGCGCCAGGATCCGCACGGCGAGGCCGGCGTGGTCGCGATCTTCAGCCAGAAGATGCTCGCGAACGAGCCGGTCACCGTGAACGGCGACGGCAAGCAGACGCGCGACTACGTCTACGTCGGCGACGTCGTGCGCGCGAATCTGCTCGCGCTGGACTCGACGGCCACGGGGCCGTTCAATATCGGGACGGGCGTCGAGACGGACGTGAACCAGCTGGCGGAGTTGCTCCTCGCCGCAAGCGGCAGCAAGTCCGAGGTCCGCCACGGCCCCACGAAGCAAGGCGAGCAGCGCCGAAGCGTGGTCGATGCGCGGCGCGCGACGGAAACGCTGGGGTGGCGACCCGAGACGTCGCTGGAGGACGGACTCCGGCGGACGGTGGAGTGGTTCCGGACGAAGCGGGCGTGACCACGCGTGGGCGCTAGTGCTTTGACCACGCCCACCCGGTGATCACCCATCCGGCGCTCGACTTCTGGAGCGCGGCCGTGAAGAGCGAGCCGGATTCCGTGCCTTTCTTTCCCTTCTCCTTGTAGCTGAACGCTGCGGGGAAGACGGCGTACGCGCGATCCCCGCTGACGTCGATGTGCCGTGCCTTCCCGAGCGTCACGGCCGGATCCGTGATCCCGTTTTTCTTGTTGAAGGTGTCGAAGTCGGTGGCCCAGTCGGCGCATGCCGTCGCACCCTGCCACCCGTAGGGCGGGAACTCGTCGATGATCGAGGACGGCGTCGCGAGCGTCGAGCACGCGGTCTTGATGTCACCCTTGTCGAGGGCGTCGATGAAACGATGCACGACGGCCATGACGTCCGTCTGGTCCGACGCAGCGGCCGGTGTGACGAAGAGGGCGACCGCGAATGCAACGACGAGCGCACGCATGGGGCCTCCGTGTGTGGATGGCGTTGTCGATCGGTAACGCGGGGGAGTCTTTACTTCGAAGACGGCCGCGCGTCCAACTCGACGCGTCGCCGCGACGATTGTTCGATCGGAACGTGCGACTGCCCGGCACGTCGTCGCCGCTTGACATGCAAGCAAGCTTGCTGTCACATCTGCTCAAGTCAAAGTGAGGCTTGTGCCGGGCGGACGATCCGCGCGGACTTCGGGCCGGCGTGCAGGGCTTAGCGATCCGTGTCGCCAAGGCGATCAATCGCGCGCTCCATCGCCGTGGTCGTGTTTGGGCCGATCGGTTCCATTCCCATCTGCTGGCAACGCCACGCGAGGTGCGGCACGCACTCGTATACGTCCTGTAGAACCGGTGAAAGCACATGCCGGGTGCGCGCGGTTTGGATTCAAGATCGTCGGCAGCGTGGTTCACGGGTTGGAAGGAGACACCCGGGCCGTCTCACATGCGGAGTCCGATCGTCCCGCCCCAGACATGGCTCGCGCGGGTCGGGTGGCTCCGACATGGGCCGATCGATTTCGCCGAGCGTCCACGCTGGCCACGAGCTCGATGATACCGTCCCGCCTCGCGCGAGTGCCACGTTGGGTTGCGATCCACTCTCCGCACCCGTACATTCATCCGCTTCTGGACACCTCCCGCATCCGTAACTTCTCCATCATTGCCCACATCGACCACGGGAAGTCGACGCTCGCCGATCGCATCCTCGAACGGACGGGTGCCGTTTCCGCGCGCGAGATGGAGGCGCAGTTCCTCGACGACATGGAGCTCGAGCGCGAGCGTGGCATCACGATCAAGGCGCGCTCGGTCCGGCTCGGCTACCGGGCGCGCGACGGACAGGACTACGTCCTCAACCTGATCGACACGCCCGGGCACGTCGACTTCACCTACGAGGTCTCGCGCAGCCTCGCGGCGTGCGAGGGGGCCGTGCTCGTGGTCGACGCGTCGCAGGGCGTTCAGGCCCAGACGCTCGCGAACGTGTACCTCGCCCTCGATCACGACCTCGCGATCGTACCGGTCCTCAACAAGATCGACCTGCCGAGCGCGGAGCCGGAGAAGGTCCGGCAGCAGATCGAAGAGATCATCGGCCTCGACGCCTCGCACGCCATTCTCGCGAGCGCGAAGGAGGGGCGCGGGACGGAAGACGTGCTCGAGGCGATCGTCAAGGACGTCCCACCGCCGAAGGGCGACCCCGACGCGCCGACCACCGCGCTGATCTTCGACTCCTGGTTCGATCCCTACCACGGCGCCGTCGTGCTAGTCCGCGTCTTCGACGGCCGGCTCGCGAAGGGGCAGCGCATCCGCATGATGGCGACGGGAAAAGAGTTCCTCGTCACGCGGGTGGGCGTGCTGGCGCCGCGGGCGGTCGAGGTCGCGGAGCTCGGGCCCGGCGAGGTCGGCATCCTCATGGCGGCGATCAAGGAGGTCGGCGACACCAAGATCGGCGATACGATCACGGACGCGGAGCGGCCGGCGGTGGCTCCGCTCCCCGGGTTCCGGCCGGTCAAGCCGATGGTGTTCAGCGGGCTCTACCCAGCCGAGTCGGCGCAGTACGACGCTCTCCGCGACGCGGTCGAGAAGCTCCGCCTGAACGACTCCTCGTTCACTTACGAGCCCGAGACGTCGCTCGCGCTCGGGTTCGGGTTCCGCTGTGGGTTCCTCGGGCTGCTCCACATGGAGATCGTGCAGGAGCGGCTCGAGCGCGAGTTCGCTCTCGCGCTGATCACGACCGCGCCAACCGTCGCCTACCGCGTCGTCAAGCGCGACGGGGAGGCCATGGTCATCGACAGCCCGGCGAAGCTGCCGCCCCCGCTCCAGGTCGATCACATCGAGGAGCCGTACATCCGCGCGTCGGTCCACCTGCCGGTCGAGTTCCTGGGCAACGTACTCGCGCTCTGCGAGGAACGCCGTGGACGGCAGACCGAGATGCGCTACCACGGCGAGTCGCGCGTGCAGCTCACCTACGAGCTGCCGCTCTCCGAGATCGTCGTCGACTTCTACGACAAGCTGAAGTCCGTCACCCGCGGCTACGCGTCCATGGACTACGAGTACCTCGACTTCCGCGCCTCCGAGCTCGTGAAGCTCGACATCCTCATCAACGGCGACCCCATCGACGCGCTCTCCGTCATCGTCCATCGTGACCACGCGTACCTCCGTGGGCGCGAGCTCACGCAGCGATTGCGTGAGCTCATCCCACGGCAGATGTTCGAGGTCGTGATCCAGGCGGCGATTGGTGCGAAAGTGATCGCACGCGAGACCGTGAAGGCGCTCCGGAAGAACGTCACCGCCAAGTGCTACGGCGGGGACATCACCCGCAAGCGGAAGCTCCTCGAGCGACAGAAGGAGGGGAAGAAGCGGATGAAGCAGGTCGGGCGGGTCGAGATCCCGCAGGAGGCGTTCCTCGCGGTGCTGAAGGGTGGCGGGTGAGAAAGCGCTCGTCTATCATGCCGCCACATGGCTAGCCCCGAGGCGCGTCGTCGCGAGGCGCCGGCGACGATCGCGCGCACGGTCCCGCGTCAGAAGTCGCAGGTCCGCGAGTACGCGGAGGCGCTGCTCGTTGCGCTCCTCCTCGCGCTCGTCATCCGCACCTTCGTCGTCCAGGCCTTCAAGATCCCGTCCGGGTCGATGCTGCCGACGCTCCAGATCGGCGATCACATCCTGGTGAACAAGTTCGTCTACGGACCGCGCCTCGAGGTCCCGCTCACGCAGACGGCGCTCGCGCAGCTCCCCGGCCTGCGGAAGCCGCGGCCGGGCGACGTCGTCGTGTTCATCTGGCCGAAGGACCGCTCGAAGGACTTCATCAAGCGCGTGGTGGCGGTCGAGGGCGAGACGATCGAGATCCGCAACAAGCAGGTCCTCGTCGACGGGAAGCCGCGCGACGATCCGCACGCCACGTGGGCCTCCGCGCCGCACGGGCCGGGAGATCACTACGGGCCGTTCACGGTGCCGCCCGGTCACGTCTTCGTGATGGGCGACAACCGCGAGCAGAGCTACGATTCGCGCTTCTGGGGCCCCGTGCCGCTCTCGGACATCAAGGGCCAGGCCCTCATCATCTACTGGTCCTGGGACGGCCCCGACCGCTGGGTGCGCTGGGAGCGGATCGGCCGGCTCGTTTACTAGGCGCTGCGGCGCGCTCGCGTCCCGCGTCGTCGCCGCCGAGCAGGCTCCCGAGCGCGGCGTTGAACGCCTCCGGCTCCTCGAGGAACGGGGTGTGTCCGCTGTCCTCGAGGATCGTGAGGGTCGCGCCCTTGATGCCTTTCTTGAGCGCTTCGCCGTGCGCCGGAGGGAAGACCGCGTCGTGGCGGCCATGGATGACGGCAGTCGGGACGTCGAGCGTCTTCAGCGCCGGGCGGAAATCGATCGCGAATACCGCGTCCATGCAGGCCAACGCGACCTGCGGCGGCGTCTTCTGCGTCTGATCGACGGCCCATGCGTGGAACGGAGACTCCGGGCCGCGCTTGAAGAGGCGGGTCGCGAACTGGCGCGCGAAGCCACGGAAGTCCGCGGCCATCGCCGCCTTCATCTCCTCGACCTCCTTCTCGGGTACGGCGAGGTCGTTGTCGGCGGCCATCAGCCCCCCGGCCGTCGTGCACACGAGCGCGAGCCCACGGACGCGCTCGCCGAGGCGCCGCGCGAGGTCGAGCGCGACGATCCCGCCCATCGACCATCCAACGAGCACGACCTGCGGGACGTTGAGCGCGCGCACGAGATGCTCGAGGTCCGTCGCCATCGCGGAAATCGTGTATCCGGTGCGCGGGTGCGACGACTCGCCGTGCCCGCGCAGGTCGACGGTGATGACCGTGTGTCGATCGCGGAGCGCGAGAACCTGTCGCTCCCACACCGTGCGGTTGAACGTCCAGCCGTGGATCAGGAGCACCGCGGGTCCGGCGCCGACGCGGTCGTAGCGGAGCGAGACGCCGGCGTGCGTGAGGAACGGCATGGCGGCGCTCGTAGCGGCAACCGGCGCGGTGCGCAAGGCGGGACCCCTGATTTCGCGCGCCGGCGGACGATGCTAAGCACCGCCTCATGCCGACCGGCGTGAACGCGCGTTTCACGGACCGCGTGGCGATCGTGACCGGCGGAGCCTCCGGTATCGGCGCCGCGACTGCGCAAGCATTCGCAGCCGAAGGTGCGCGTGTCGTCGTCGCCGACATCGACCGCGAGCACGGTCCGCAGCTCGCGAACCAGATCGGCGGGACGTTCGCTTGGCTCGACGTCGCCGACGACGGACAGGTCACCCGGCTCGTCGCCGACACGGCGCGCACCCACGGTCGCCTCGACGTCTTCGTGGGGTGCGCGTTCTCGACCGCGTTCGGCTCGATCGAGAGCCTCGGCGTAGCGGAGTGGAACCGGACGCTAGACGTCACGCTGACGCCGATCTTCACCGGCGTGCGCGCCGCCATCCCGGTCATGCGCGCGCGGGGCGGCGGGGCGGTCGTCGCAGTGGCCTCCGTGTCGGGGCTCGCCGGCGACCGCGGGCTCGCCGCGTACAACGCGGCGAAGGCGGCCGTCATCAATTTCACGCGCTCGGCGGCGCTGGAGCTCGCACGCAGCGCCATCCGCGTGAACGCCGTGTGTCCGGGTCTGATCGACACGCCCGGCCTCGGGCGGGCGTTCGCGCGCCTCCCGGAGCGTCACGCGCTGGCGGAGGCGGCGGTCCCGCTCGGCCGTCTCGGCCGGGCGGAGGAAGCGGCCGACGCGATCCTCTTCCTCGCATCCGACCAGGCCTCGTACATCACCGGCGCGACGCTCGTCGTCGACGGCGGTCTCACGGCAGCCACGGGCATCCCGGACCTGGTGCCTGGCATCTGACGCATGGCGGACGAAGACAATCGCATCCGTGCCGAGTGGCAGGCCGTCGCGGCCGGCTGGCGGCGGTGGGAGCCGCTCTTCCAGTCCTTCACCTGGCCGCTCGCGCTCCGCATGGCGACGGCGACGCAGATCGGCGACGGGCAGCGCGTGCTCGACGTCGGCTGTGGCATCGGCGACCCGACGCTGCAGGTGGCGGTGCTCGTCGGACCGCATGGCCGCGTGCTCGGCATCGACCTCGTCGAGGACATGCTCGCGACCGCGCGCGAGCGGGCCGTCGCGCTCGGCCTCGCGCACGTCGAGTTCCGCGCCGGGGACGTGACGACGCTCCCGCTGTCGCCGCACGCATACGACGTCGTGCTCGGGCGCTGGAGCCTGAACTACGTGGCCGACGTCCCCGGCGTGCTCGCGCGACTGCGCGAGGCGCTCGTGCCCGGCGGCCGCATCGCGGTCGCCGCGTGGGCTCCGCCGGAGGCGAATCCCTGGATCACGATCCCGATGGAGGCGCTCGCACGCGTGCTGCCCCTCCCGCGTCCCGAGCCGGGGGCGCCCGGACTCTTTCACCTCTCCGCCGACGGCGCGCTCGCGACGGCGCTCGCCGCTGCCGGCTTCGCCGACGTTCGCCAGGAGCGTGTGCAGCTCTCGCAGTTCACGCGCGATCCGGCGGAGCTCTGGGCGATGCTCGCGGAGACGGGCGGCCCGTTCGCACCGCTGGTGGCCGAGCTCTCGACCGCCGATCGCGCGCGCGCGCTCGCCGAGGTCGAGCGCGCGCTGGTGCGCTTCCGCACCGGCGACGTGTTCCGCGTTCCCGCCCAGGCGCAGCTGGGGTGGGGACAAACACGGTCTTGACGCCGGGGTGTCGGCCACGTACGCGACCATGGTGGACGGAGAGCGCACGGATTGGTCGGGGTGGATGAGCGATCTCGGTCGGCGCATCCGGCGCGTGCGCGAGTTCCTCGGGCTTTCCCAGGATCAGATCGCGCGCATGGCCGGCGTCAGCCAGGGCGCGGTGAGCCGGCTCGAGGCCGGACGCGGGCTCGCGACGCCGATGCTCGTCGTCCTCAAGGTGCACGTCGTACTCACGCGTGCGCTCGCGCAGCTCGACGCGGGCGTCGTCGACGATCAGCTGCGCGACAGCCTCGACCTCGGCGGCTTCGGCCGCCTCGGAGCCGCGGACAAGACGGGTGACGTGCCGATCACGAAAGATCCAGAGCTCGAAGAGCTCGTCGAGCTGTACCACGCGTTGACCGGGCGCCTGCGCCGGACACTCGTCGCCGTCGTGCGCGCGACCGCGCGCTCGCTCATCAAGACGCCGGACGCGGCGGCGTCGTAATCTTCGGCCACGACGCGCGCTCCCGCGCGCGGCCTCCTAGGCCACTTCGAAGCGATTTCGTGCGTCGCGGTGGGTGACGCGGCCGCGGCGGCCGACCAGCTCCTCGCGTTCCAGCGCAGCCAGCACCGTCGCGTCGCCGGCGATCGTCGCCAGGAACCGACGGCCGTCGTCGAGCCGGCCGATCACTGGCGCGCGCTCGGGTGCGCCGTCGCGGCCGTGGACGATGGTGTACGTCTCGATCGTGCCCGGGCCGTTCGCCTCTGTGGCGATCGCGGGATGGGGAAGGGCGTCGACGGTGGCCTGTAGCGCCGGTCCGCCCGCGCGCCGCCAGCCGCGCGCGGGCAGGCACCCGCCGTAGACGCCGAGCGCGTGCTTCGTGAGGTTCCAGCCGAGCGCGTGTACGACGGCCGTCCCGTCCCGGTCGGCGCGCAGGCGCTCGACGAGCGTCGCGATCGCGTGCGTCGTGTAGTTGTTGCCCGGTCCGCCGAACCATGGTAGCGCGCCGGCGGCGGTGAGCGGCCGCGGGTCGTCCGGCGCGATGCCGAGCATCGCCGCGGAGAGGCGCGGCGCGATCGGGAAGCAGCTGTACAGATCCAGGTAGCGCACGGCGCCGACGTCGACCCCGGCGGTCTCGAAGAGAGCGGCCGCCGCGCGACGCACGCCCGGTAGCGTGTGGTAGTCGACCCGGTCCTTGAAGAACCAGTGCTCGGTCACGTCGACGGTCGCCCAGGGGTACACCCAGCGGTCGGCCGCGAGTCCGAGGCGGCGTGCAGACGCCTCGCTCGCGAGGACCAGCGCCGCGCCCTGGTTCACGTCGAGGATCGCGTTCATGAACTTCGGATAGGGGAAGCCGACCATCCGGTTGTCCGGGCTCACGGTCGCGAGTGTCTCGGCGTCCTTGGCATCGCGGAACCACGCGTACGGGTTCCGCGCTGCGATCGCCGCGCAGCGGGCGGAGAACTCGGCGAGCTCGCGCCGATGCGCCTCGAGCCCGAGCCCGCGCGCGGCACGGAACGCGTTGTCCGCCATCGGATACGTCACGATCGGCTGCCCGATGCCGTGACGGATCTCGTACTCGTGCACGCCGGGACGCCCGTCGCCCCACGGCTTCTGTGACGGCTCGCGATGAGGCCAGCCCGCCGGCTTGCCGGCGCGGCCGAGCGAGCGGGCCGTGTGCCATGCTTCGGCGCCGGCGACGACGGCGACCCCGACCCGGGCGGCGGCGATCTCGTCGCAGAGATGACCGACGAGCGACTGCGGCGTGTTCCCGCCGAGCGTCGTGTAGATGGTGCGTGCGGGCCGGATCCCGAGGCGGTCGGCGAGCAGCCCCGGCGCGTCGCCGTAGTCGTGGCAGACGACGTTCACGACCGCGAGCATGTCGACGGCGTCGAGCAGCGCACGTCCGCCGCCGGCGTCCTCCGCGCCGCGCCGAACGGCCTCGTCCATCAGCGCGAGCGGCTCGCGGCCGGCGGTGGGATCCTGGGGACGATCGACGACTTGGCCGACGCCGACGATGACGGGGACGCTGCGCGGTTCCTCTGGCATGGGCATTCCTCGCGTGGTAGCCGTCGAGGAGTCAAGCGATGTTGCGCACCCCGATCTGCGATCTCTTCGGAATCGAGCACCCGATCCTCCTCGCTGGCATGGGCGGCGTGTCGATGGCGCCGCTCGTCGCGGCCGTGTCGAACGCGGGCGGGCTCGGCGTGATGGGCGCCGCGAACCTGTCGCCCGACGATCTGCGCAGCGAGATCCGGAAGACGAAGGCGCTCACGTCGAAGCCGTTCGCGGTCGATCTGCTCGCGCCGATCCCGCAGATGATCGTGCCGTACCTGCCCGTGCTCTACGACGAGGGCGTCCGCATCTTCGTCGCCGGCCTTGCCGTCCCGGAGAAGCACGTCCCCGAGATGAAGGCGCACGGCATCCGCATCATGGTGATGTGCGGCAAGGTGAAGCACGCCGTGCGCGCGGAGGCCGCTGGCGCCGACGTCGTCGCCGCCCAGGGGACGGAGGCCGGCGGTCACACCGGCGAGATCGGAACGCTCGCGCTCGTGCCGCAGGTGGTCGACGCGGTGAAGATTCCGGTTGTCGCCGCGGGCGGCATCGTCGACGGCCGCGGCGTCGTCGCCGCGTTCGCGCTCGGGGCGCAGGGCGCGGTCATCGGCACGCGCTTCATCGCGACGCCGGAGGCGACAGCGGCGAAGCAGTATCGCGAGGCGCTCGTGCGCGCGGAGCAGGACGAGACGATCCGCACCCGCGCGTACTCGGGGAAGCCGCTGCGGGCGCTGAAGAACCCGTACATCGCGGAGCTCGAGGCCGACCGCACGAAGATGCGTCCGTTTCCGGAGCAGCTCGCGATGTCCGCGCAGCGGAACGTCATGGCGTACTGGAATCCGGAGGCGGACCCGGAACGCACGTGCTTCCCGGCGGGGCAGGGGGTCGGCGCGTTTCGCGAGATCAGGCCGGCGGCCGAGGTGCTGCGCGAGATCGTCGCACAGGCGGACGCGATCCTCGGCCGCCCGCCGTTCGGGAACGGGCGGGAGTAGGGTCGAGGAGACGGCGCCGCGGCCCATGGGGTCTCGTAACGGGCCGTACAACGCCGATTTTCCAGAAGGCACACTCGTTCGGATCGTATCCCGGGACAAGCTCGAACGGTTCAGGATCGCCTGGCGTTTCGACTATCCTCTCGAACCGCAGCAGCTCGCGTTTGCGGGTCGCACCGCACGAGTTGCACAGGTCGACTACTACCACGTTGGAGATGAGCTTTACTGGCTGGCGAACATCCGGGGCGTCTGGCACCCGAAGTGCCTCGATTACGCCCGGCAAGGCCGCGCCGCGTGAGTCATGTCGCGGCGCCCGACGCTGGGCGGCGCCTGAATCGTCGGGTCGCTGCCTGCGACGCACCGCTTGACAAGCAAGTTAGAATGACATAATATGTGCCCGTTCAAGATGGCGCACGCGCCGCATCAATTGGAACTCCGGCCCCGTACGTGGGGTGGTCGGCGCGACGGCGCCGGGCGTAAACCGTCACGCGGCCGTCGCTCGATGCCCCACCGGCGTCGGCCGCTGCACAATGGCCGTTGCCCCGCGCACGTGACGCTGCGGGCGCGTGCCAATCTGCCGTCGCTGCGGCGGACCGACATCTTCAGCGCGATGCGTGGCGCCTTCGCGCGCGAGCATCCCGGCGCCGTTTCCGGGTGCTGCAGTTCAGTGTGCAGAGGGATCACGTGCACGTACTCGTCGAGGCGGACGATGCTGTCGTGTTTCGAAGCGGAATCCAGGGGCTCGCGATCCGGATGGCGAAAGGGGTCAACCGCGCCCTGTGTCGGCGGGGAACCTGGACAGCCGGTCTTCGGCGTCGTGGTTCACGGGATGGCGCGTTCGTCCGCCGCGCGCGGTCGGTCGATCGCCCGTCGCCGACCCGGAGATGTGGCTCGCGCGGGTCGGATGGAGGCGGCATGGACTTCTCGAGATCGACGAAGTGCCCCGTCGACCACGAAACATTTCGCCCGTTGTTTGGAATTCATGCGCGCCGACGGTCGCCGACTCGGAGCCAGCTATCGCGCCGCCGCGCGCCGCTCTGGCGGCGGAGCCGGCTCGACGACGACCGGCGCGTGGTATTCCTCGCGGTAGATCTCGACGAACACGAGCAGGATCGCGAGCACGACCGGGCCCAGGAACACGCCGAGGAACCCGTAGACGTGGATCCCGCCGAGGATGGAGATCAGCAGCGGGAACGTCGGCAGCTTCGCGCGGCCGCCGATGAAGAGCGGGCGGATGAAGTTGTCCGCCGTGCTCACGACCGCCATGCCCCACACGGCGAGGCCGATCGCGCGGCCGACGTGACCCGTCATCGCGAGGTACGCGGTCACCCCGCCCCAGACGAACGCGGGGCCGGCGACGGGGAGGAAGGACGCGAGGCCGGTCAGGAACGCGAGAAAGACGCTGAACGTCAGGTCGCCGATCAGCCAGTAGCCGATCCCCGCGAGCGTGCCCTGCGCGACCGCGGTGAGCACCATGCCCTGCACGACTGCCGTGAGCGTCGTGTAGAGCCGGCTCCAGATCGCGTCCTTGTGCGCCGGCTCCATCGGGACGAGGTCGCGGAGCGTGGCTGCCATGGTCTCGCCGTCCCGGAAGAAGAAGAACAGCGCGACCAGCATGAGGAGGAAGTAGACGGCGGACACGAGCACGTTGTGCGCGAGGCTCGTCGCCTGGCCGACGATCTCGTTCGAGATCCAGTTCGTCGCGCGCAGGAGAAGGTCCGAGAGGTCGATCGAAAGCTGGTCCAGGTAGGGCGCGGCGCTCGTCCAGAGCCCGCCCAGCCGCGACGCCCGGATGCTGTCGACGAGCGTCGTGATCTCGCCCTGCTGCACGGCCTCCTGGAGCCGCCGATATGCTCCGGTCGCCTGGCGCACGAGCATGGAACCGAGGAAGAAGGACGGGATGATCGCGACCACAGTGACGGCGAGCACCAGGGCGGAAGCGGCGAGCGAGCGCCGGCCGCCGGTGAGCCGTGTCAGGCGGTTCGTGAGCGGCGCGAACGTCAGCGCGAGGATCACCGCCCACACGAGCGGCGCGAAGAACGGCGCGAGGAAAAGGTAGAGCTGGTAGAGCAGGAACAGGAAGGCGGCGAAGAAGAAGGCCGCGAACAGCTGCTCCCGCGACACGGCGGGACTCTATCGGCCCGTCCGGGGGGTCACAAGCCGAATGTTGCCTTGACAGGTCAGCAGGGGATTGGTAGCGAATCGCGCTTCTCGAGCATGAGTACAGGCACGTAGCTCAGTGGGAGAGCGCTTCCTTGACACGGAAGAGGCCGGCGGTTCAATCCCGCCCGTGCCTAGTAACCGATCGGCGGCCCGGCCTCACCGTCTGAATCCCCGCTAGCAGTCTGGATGGCTGAGATCACCGTCACGTTCGAGGACGGCGCGAGCG